>AUXO010645708.1_pt1 | contig 13643 bp, 9 predicted proteins | sample 768731 | NCBI WGS metagenome assembly AUXO01 (sample SAMN02715735, study PRJNA202380) | gut metagenome | biome: sheep rumen | host: Ovis aries | place: New Zealand: Palmerston North
ACTTTCGTCCGGGATGCCGGATTCACCTGAATGCCGCCCATCAGATAATGCTGACAAGGATAAATCGGAATCCGGTCTTTCGTCATATCATAGCCCTGTTCAAGCAGATTATGATAAATCATAGGAAATCTGTTTCTGACTTCTTCCGGGTCTTTATGGGTAATGTCCAGATAAAATTCATCAGAACCGGTTCTTCTGCTTTCAAGGACAATGGCATTCGAGACAACATCACGGGGCGCAAGTTCCAGCCGGTCATCATAACGTTGCATGAATCTTTCATAATTACAGTTAAGCAGATATGCGCCTTCGCCCCTGACTGCTTCCGAAATCAGAAAGCACTCTCTTGTATGTCTGTTATTGAACGCTGTCGGGTGGAACTGAATCAGACTCAGCCCACGAATCATTGCCCCCATGTTGTAAGCAAACATAATGCCGTCACCGGTTGCAATGGCTGAATTTGTTGTAAATTCATATACTCTGCCAATGCCGCCTGTTGCCATGATGAAGAAATGACTGTGAACTGTTTCATAAATACCGTCATGCAGTGTCAGTGCCGAAAAACCTGTTTTTGTTTTCTGAACATCACAAAGCAGCGTATCTGCTTTCATTTCTACATTAGGAAGCGTTGCAGCATAAGCACGAAGTTTGTCAGCGATTTCCTTTCCGGTAGCATCTTTGTGATGAAAAATTCTTCTGCGGCTGTGACCGCCTTCGAGGGTTCTGTGATAATCGCCGTCTTCTTTTTTGTCGAATTCTACACCGAGTTCGATAATTCTGCCGATATCCTGAGCGGCTTCTTCTACAAGCATATGCACGGTTTTATGATTATTCTGGAAACCTCCGGCAATATAGGTATCATTTTCATGCAAAGTTGTCTTGTCTTCCGGAGAATGATATACTCCGGCAATACCGCCCTGAGCCAGGGCAGTATTACAGAGAGACAGTTCACGTTTTGTCAGAAGCAGAATTTTTGCAGTTTCCGGAAGATTGATAGCGGCATATAAACCAGCCGCACCGCCTCCGGCAATGATAACATCATACTGATTTGGTGTCATGAAAATTGCATCTCCTTAGTTTTCAAAGCTGACGGGCTGAATCTGCCAGATTTCTTCTGCATATTCCCGGATAGTTCTGTCAGAACTGAATTTTCCGGCATTGCAGATATTATGCCACTGTTTGCGGGCGAATGCCATACGGTCGGATTGATAGTCTTGCAGAGCCTTGATTTTTTTATCACAATAGTCCTGCAAGTCCAGCATGAGATAATAATGGTCAGGCTTGTGCCAGCTTGCGCCTTCGGTCAGAGCATCATAGAGTTCCTTGAAATCGCCGCTGCCGCCATCGGAGAATGTGCCGTCCATGAGAGTCTGGACAATTTTCCGGATTTTGTCATTTTCAGCGAGAATTTTCCGGCTGTCATAAGCATCAGCGATTTTTTTAATTTCTTCTACTCTTGCACCGAAGATATAATTATTTTCTTCTCCGGCTTCCTGTACGATTTCGACATTTGCGCCGTCATAAGTGCCGAGTGTGACTGCACCGTTAAGCATAAGCTTCATATTGCCTGTGCCGGAAGCTTCTGTGCCGGCTGTGGAAATCTGTTCAGAGATATCAGCAGCAGCCACTAATTTTTCAGCATAAGAGACATTATATTCTGATACGAAAAATACTTTGATTTTATGATTCACTTCGGAGTCATTGTTAATCATCTTTGCAATCTCGTTGATATATTTGATAATTGCCTTTGCCCTGCGGTATCCGGGTGCAGATTTCGCACCGAAAATAAATGCAACAGGCGGTAAATCCGTGATACTGCCGTCCTTGATGCCATAATACAGATACAGAATTGAGAAGGCATTCAACAGTTGACGCTTATATTCATGCAGTCTCTTAATCTGAATATCAAAGACAGTATTTTCAGAATCAAAGAATTTTTTGCAGGATTCCGGCGACTCAAATCTGTCGGATTCTCTGAAATCAATATAATTTACAAGCTGAGCTTTCTTGTTCTGCTTGATGCTGATAAATTTCTGCATGATGCTGTCATCCTCTGCAAATTTATCCAGTTCCTTGAGCAAATCAAGATTTTTAATCCAGTCTTCTGAGCCAAGCAGTTCTGTCAGCAATGCAGACAGTTCACGGTTGCAAAGGGCAAGCCATCTTCTCTGGGTGATGCCGTTGGTCTTATTCTGGAATCGTTCCGGGTAGAATTCATACCAGTCTTTCAGGACTGTATCTTTCAGAAGCTGGGTGTGAATTTCTGCCACGCCGTTGACATAACTGCCCATGAAAATTGCCATATGCGCCATATGAATCATATTATCCTGAATGATGCGCATTCCGGAAATCTGTTCTTTTCTTGCATTTTTCTGATACAGTTCAGCAATCAGCATTTCATGCAGCCGGACAATAATCTGATAAATTTCCGGCAAAAGTTCCTGTACCAGCGGTGCATACCATTTTTCCAGTGCTTCTGCCATAACAGTATGATTTGTATATCTGAAAATTTTTCTTGCCATAGCAACAGCCTGTTCAAACGAAATGCCCTCTTGCATCAGCAGACGGATAAGTTCCGGGATTGACATAACCGGATGGGTATCATTTAGCTGAACTGTTACAACATCTGCCAGATTTTCATAAGTGCCGTAATCTGCAAAATGTTTCTTCAGTAAATCCTGTAAAGAAGCAGAACTGAAGAAATATTCCTGCTGTAACCTGAGTTTTTTGCCTTCATCAGTATCATCATTCGGATACAGGCAGCGTGAAATATTTTCAGCATAAATTTTTTCAGCACATGCGCCTAAATAATCCTGATGATTAAATGCATGGAAATCAAATTCTTTGAGGGGTTCTGCCTGCCAGAGTCTGAGTGTTCCGATATTTTTTGTACCATAGCCAATAACAGGCATATCATAGGGAACAGCCTTTACAGTCTGATTGCTGTACTTGACCAGAACAGTATCTTCTTCCCGGCGGACAGACCATGCATCACCATATCTTGTCCAGTCGTCAGCTTCTTCGCACTGGAAGCCGTCTTTGATAGACTGCTTAAATAAGCCATATTTATAGCGGATTCCGTAACCGTCAAGCGGCAAATTCAAAGTAGCGGCACTGTCAAGAAAACAAGCTGCTAATCTGCCAAGTCCGCCGTTTCCAAGAGCAGCATCTTCAATTTCTTCAAGTCTGCTCAGAGAAGTTCCCATTTCATTGAGAGCCTTTTCCACTTCGTCATAAATTCCCAGACAAAGCAGATTATTATAGACCGCTCTGCCCATGAGAAATTCCATAGAAAGATAGCTTGCATGGCGTGTATGTCTGTGTGCGTTCCGGCTGTCTTCCCAGTCTTCGGACATAAGATTCATCACCATATCACCAATAGCATTATGCAGTTCCTGCGGAGAAGTTTCTGCGGCAGGCTTTGCAAGAATGCCTTCCAGATATTTCTTGAAAGTTTCGCTGGTATAATTTATCATGTTTCAATTACCTCCGTACTTAAATTAGTATTATCAGATTCTTCCGGTAATTCCGGATTTTCAGAATTTTTGCTTTTTCTGGTATATTTTCTTTTCGGGTTGGAAACTTCTTCGGGCTTGACTGCTCTGCCATAGGTTCTGTTAAGTTTGCGGATTTCTTTCGCCAGTTCCGGAGAGAAATCTTCTTCCGCAGTGCGGTACTGCCAGTTTCCGCCCAGAACAGAGGGAGTATTCATGCGGCAGATTTTTTCTTCGTGCAGAAAATCCTGCATCTGTGCAACAGCAAGTTCTGCAATGCTCTGCCATGCACATGCGACAATTGCATCCGGAATTTCTGATTTTTTGCTGACTCTGAGATATTTCTTTGCATACTTGACAGTAGATTTTGAGGACGCTTCCAGCCAGCCTTTCAGCGTTTCATTATCATGCGTGCCGGTATAGGCAACACAATGCGGAGACTGGAAATTATGCGGAAGGTGTTCGTTGTCCGGGTCGCTGTCAAATCCGAACTGCAATACTTTCATGCCCGGATAGTGCAGGGCTTTCAGCATAGCACGGACACCCGGCGTAATAAAGCCCAAATCTTCGGCAATAATATTCAGTGCGCCTAGTTCCTTGCCGACTGTCTGGAATAATTTCTTGTTAGGTCCTTTGCGCCACCTGCCGTTGACAGCATTCGGACTGCCGTAAGGAATTGCATAATAACTCTCAAATCCTCTGAAATGGTCAATCCGGATAACATCATACAGGGAGGCAGCATGGTTTAATCTTGCTGTCCACCATTTGTAATTGCTCTTTTCATGATAAGCCCAGTTATAGAGCGGATTGCCCCATAATTGTCCCTCTGGTGCAAACGGGTCAGGCGGACAGCCGGCAACCTCGACAGGCTTCTTTTCTTTGTCCAAATCAAACAGTTCCGGAGAAACCCAGACCTCTGTACTGTCATAAGAAACATAAATCGGCATATCTCCGATAATCTGCACATGATGCTGATTTGCATATTTTTTCAGAGCTGTCCACTGCTGTGAGAAAATAAACTGGATGAAGCAATGTAATTCAATTTCGTCAGCAAGTTCTTTCGTGACTTTTGCAATCGCCTCCTTTTCTCTCATAGCAAGTTCTGTTTCCCATTCAAACCAGGGTTTGCCTTCGTGAGAATCTTTCAGAGCCATAAACAGTGCATAATCCGGAAGCCAGTCTTTGTTATGATTCTTGAAAGACTGATAACCTCTTACAGGTTTTTCACAGAATCTGGCAAATGCTCTCCGCAGAACTGTGATATTGCTCCGGTACAGCAGTTCATAATCTATTGTATCAGGACTTCTCTGCCACAACATGGAGGCATAGTCTTCATGTTCGAGCAGCCCTTGTTCTTCGAGCTTTTCAAAATCGATAAAATAGGGATTTCCGGCATAGACTGAAAAACTCTGATAGGGGGAATCTCCGTAACTGGTGGGAGACAACGGAAGAATCTGCCAGTAAGCTGTTTCACTTGTCTGAAGAAAATCCACAAAGTCATAGGCTGCCTTACCCATTCTGCCGATGCCATATCGGGACGGCAGACTGGAAATATGCAGCAGAATACCGCTTTTTCGCATAATCATTCTCCTTAAATTTGATGATAAAATATATTTTAATTATCCTGTACAGAAATTTTCCTCTGTCAGGTAATCATCTGTTTATAGTCAGTATGTACCAAAATCCGGAATGTCATGCATAAAATCCCGGTTTTTGGGAAAAATAAAAAAAGAAATCTGAAAAATCCGGAAGGAGAGTCATTTCTTATGAAACTTGCCAGATATGCGGTCACATTTCTGATAGGGTATTTCCTCTATGCACTGATTGAGATATTTGCAAGAGGCTATACACACTGGACAATGGCACTGACCGGAGGTGCAGTATTCACAACACTCTGTATCTTATTCCGGTATGCACCGCCAATGCCCGAACAGATGCTATATCTGCTTGGTGCAGTTGTCATTACTTCCTATGAACTTGCAGTCGGTGTGATTGTCAATCTGCATCTGCACTGGAATGTCTGGGACTATAGTACGCTCCCGCTGAACTATCACGGACAGATTTGTCTGGTACACAGTATTTTCTGGTATTTCACAAGTATCCCGGCGAAATATGTCTTTGAGCGACTGAAACCAAGATTTTTCATAGACTAATTTTTATTATATCATATTTTTCATGCTGATACAAGCATTTCTGCAATTTTTGTCAGAATCATCAATGTTTCTGTTCTTTAATTATTACTTTTTACAGATTTTTCATCTGAATTTTGTTGAAAGTTTTGTTTTGTGCCTGCAAATGCGGTGCAGATTGACAAACAAAAGAAAAAATATCCTGATTTATACGGCAGAAAATCCCGGATTTGTGCAAAATCACGATTTTTCCGGATTCTGCCGCATTTTGTGCCGTTTTTGCCGGAAAAGTCCCTTTTTCCCCTTGCAAAATGCGGAAAAGCATGGTATAATAACTACATCTGCGGTTTTTCACTGCATAGAAATTTTAAAAAATTGAAATAAGAGGAGGACTAACATGGAAAATTCAACAGCGGAAAAAGCACCGGTTTCCAAACCTGCCGTATCACAGCCCAGAAAAACTGCATCTTCCGGTGGGATAAAAGGCTGGTTCTTCCGCAACCGTTTTTACCTGATGGCATTTTTCATCCCGGTCATACTGATGTATATCTGCTATGCTATTTTCGGACTTTACCCGTTTGGGGAACAGTCTGTGCTGGCACTGGATTTTAATGCACAGTATGTCTATTATTTTGAGGCTTTGCGGGATGCCTTCTGGGGTGACGGCAGTATCTTCTATAACTGGAGCAGAAACCTGTCCGGCGGGTATATGGGTGTTATCGGTTATTATCTGGCGAGTCCGTTCACACTGATTGTCATGCTTCTGCCGGAAAAAATGATGCTGACCAGTCTGTTGCTGATGATTCTGGCAAAGATTGGCTCGGCAAGTCTAACATTTCATATTTATTTGCAGAAAAGCAAGAAATTACAGCCACTGCCGGCACTGATATTCGGCATTTTATATTCTCTGATGGCGTACATGGTAATTCAGACCATTGACCCGATGTGGCTGGACGGTCTGGTATTTCTGCCGCTGATTGCACTCGGTGTGGAATACCTGATTGATGACGGCAGAAAAATTAATTATATTATTCCGATTGCTGTCATGTTTGTGGCGAATTTTTATATCGGTTATATGATAGGCATTTTTACAGCCATATATTTTATTTATTACCTGTTTTTCGGAACAGAACAGAAAAACAGAAAAGTCATGGATTTTTTCTACACCTGCATGACATTCGGTGTATGTACAGTTGTTGCTGTGATGTGTGCAGCATTCATGATTCTGCCGGTTTATAAGGCTTTGTCTCTTGGTAAGTTTGATTTTACAGAACCGGATTACAGTTTCAAGACACAATTTGACCCGGTGATTATATTCAGACAATTACTGACTTGTCAGTATGACTCTGTGAATGTGCAGGGCAGTCCGGAAATTTACTGCGGCATTCTGACGGCTGTGCTGCTGCCGCTGTTTTTCCTGAACAAGAAAATTCAGCTGAAACAGAAACTTGGCTATGGTTTTCTGCTGACAGTGATGTTTTTCAGTATGTATATCAAGCCTGTGGATATGTGGTGGCATGGCGGACAAGTGCCGAACTGGCTGCCTTTCCGGTATTCTTTTATTGTATCATTCATTCTGCTTTCCATGGCGGCAACAGCATTCCGGGAACTGGAACATGTCGAAACAAGCTGGCTTGGCGGCATCTTCTTCGGATTTCTGGCGTTATGCCTGTTTATCAACACACAGGGCTATGAAAGCATTGACGAAATGAAATCTATATGGCTTTCGGTTGGCTTATCTGCTGTTTATCTGCTGCTTCTTGGCGGTATGATTTCTAAAAAATCAAAACTGGTTCTGCCTGTACTTCTGACCTGTGTTGTTTCCGGAGAACTGATTTTCAATACTGTGGAAACAATGCATTCTGTTGATAAAGAAGTCGCCTATTCTTCCAGAGCCTCTTACAGGACGTTTATTCAGTCCGGACGAAAAGCCGTGGATATCATGGAAGAATATGACAAGAATCACAGCAACGGCATTGACGGCGGCTTATACCGTTCAGAAAAAACGTTCACCAGATGTGTCAATGATAACATGGCATTCGGTCTGAAAGGACTGACACATTCCAGCTCTGTCATGAATGCCCAGACTCTGAATTTTATCGAAACTATGGGCTATAACATGAGAAGCTACTATTCCAGATATGACGGCACAACCGAACTTGCCGATTCCCTGCTTGGTATCAAGTACGTTCTTGACAGGGGAGATGTCACTGCCAGACCGCTCCTGCATCCGTCCTATCCCAAAGTAGAGGAATATAATTATGATGATTATGACGACAAAAACGCTGACGGCACTCCGAAAAATAAAACAATCAGCATTTATCAGAATCCAAATGCACTTTCTATCGGCTATCTGGTAAATGATGACCTGCTGAGAATTGACCATCTTGGCAATGATAACCCGTTTAACAGTCAGAACGTGCTGTTAAGCACTATGATGGGCAAAACAGAATTTGATGCCGCCGGACAGATTTCCTATACAGAATCTTATTATACTCCCGTTTCCGATGTGGAAACTGTTCTTGGTGCAGTTACACTTTCTGATTATAACGGTCAGGCAACTTATACCAAAATGGACAGCGGAGACCCGACTGTTGATTATCGCTTTACTGTCGGACAGAATAAACGCATTTATGCATATCTGAAAACTGAAAATGAACAGGCTGTCAATCTCTGGCTTGGCACATGGGACAATGTGACCGAAAAATATAATTTCAAGTCTTTCGGCAGATATTTCGAGACAAAGAATTACTGTATCTTGGATTTGGGTGTTTATGAACCCGGTACAAAACTTGCACTCCGCATGACGGTGGATAATGACCAAAATGCAACTATCGTCAAAGCACCATATTTCTACTATTTCAATGAAGATGTTTATCAGGCAGACATTGACGTTCTGAAAACTCAGCAGATGCAGATTGAAAAACAGAATGCAACTTATATCAAAGGCACTGTCAATGCACAGGAAGGGCAGATTCTGTTCACTTCCATACCTTATGAAGAAGGCTGGACTGTCAAGGTAGACGGTAAAAAAGTACAGGTCATCAGCGAAGACGGCAAAACAGAAAGTGTGAATGCACAGCAGTGTCTGAAAGCAATGATTTATGTAGAACTCGAACCCGGTACACATACTATTACAATGAGCTATCTGCCACCTTATTTTATGACAGGAATGATAATGCTTGGAGTGGGAATTGCAATTATTATCATGTTCTACACTTATGACAGAAAAAATAATAAAGTTCTGATTGCGAGAGTCCGCAACAAAAGACGTGAAGCCATGCAGGCTGAAAAAGCCGCTTCTTAATCAAAAATTCAGAAAAGACGGTGTTTTCGCCGTCTTTTCGTGTATCAAAGAAAACAGATTTTTCATATACTGAAACAGGAGAAAATTTTATGTATTTTTATGAAATCTTACATGCCTGTGAAGAAACTGTTCTGACAGAAGAATTCCTGACACTTTGCACCGACTCGCCGGATTTGCAGCAAACACGGGAAGTTTTCACGGAATTTCTGAAAAATATCAAAAGCCTTGCACCGGAAATTTCCGGCGAATGGACGCTTTTTATGAGTCATGTTCAGACAGAGGAAGAAAGTTATGAAGATGTCTATGCAAAAAATACGCATGACCCCGAAAAATTTGGTATTGAAATTACACCTTGGAAAGAAGTCCTCGGCTGGACTGTGGATACCGAAACCCTCTCGCACTACGGCAGAGAAGTTTTCACCGCCGCTGTGCTGTGGGAAATTACCTGGTTCGGCTATGATGAAGAAACTATTCAGGCAAGAGTCGAAAGCTGGGAACATGCTGAATTTTCTGAATATGATTTAATTGAACCTGAAGGAGATGAGCTATAATATGATTACTTTACAAGTACCTGCTACCAGTGCCAATCTCGGCGCAGGTTTCGATGCACTGGGGCTTGCTTTACAGTATTATAATACTATCGAAATGGAAGAAAGTGACAGAATCGAAATTTCTTCCCCTGATAACCCGCATGTCCCCACAGACGAAAAAAATTTAATCTATACTTCTGCAAAAGATTTATTTGAAGTCTGCGGCAGAAAATTAGACGGTCTGAAACTCATTCAGCATGACAGAATCCCGATGACACGAGGACTCGGCTCAAGTTCAGCTTGTATTGTTGCCGGTCTGGTCGGTGCAAATACATTGCTTGGCAATCCGCTCAATACAGATGATTTAGTTGACCTTGCTGCACAGATTGAAGGTCATCCCGATAATACTGCACCTGCTCTGCTTGGCGGGATTGTAACAGCCGTATTCGATGGCAGACGTGTCCACTGGGTCAAGCAGGAAGTCTATACCAAACTGCGCTTTGTCGCCATGATTCCGGATTTTGAACTTAAAACCGAAAAAGCCCGTGCTTGTCTGCCGTCAGAAGTCTCTCACAAGGATGCTGTCTATAATCTTTCCAGAGCCGCTTTGTTTTCCGCTTCTCTGCTGACTGGAAAATTTGAGAATCTCCGCACAGCAACTCATGATAAACTGCATCAGCCCTACAGAATGGCTTTAATCCCTCATGCCCGTGAAGTTTTTGATATTGCTTATGCTCACGGCGCATATGCTGCCTATATTTCCGGTGCTGGTCCTACCGTCATGGCAATTGCTGATGAAGAAAATACTTACTTCGCCGGAAAAATGCGCTTCTCCCTTGATAATGCCGGGCTGAAAGGCTGGAAAGTTCATGACCTCAAAATTGACAATAACGGCTGTGTATTATTATAAGTTTCTGAAAACTGTCTGTACTTCCGGACAGTTTTCTTTTCGTTTGTGAATTTTTCTAATTTCCTGTTGACAAATATCTATTTTTTTGTTATACTTGAAATAGTCCGCCAAAAAATAACGATTCCGCTATCAGGATTGAAAATTGTTAACCCATCTAACGAATATTGTATTATTTCTATCGATGTGGTATAATATAAGAAAAATTTACAAAAAGAAGGTTTTACCAATGGAAAAACGTTATATTTACGCTGACCACGCTGCCACAACAGCCGTGTCAGATGAAGTTTTAAAAGAAATGCTTCCCTATTTTCAGGAACATTTCGGTAATCCGTCCAGTATCTATGCGAAAGGACGTGAGAATGAACGTGCTATTATAGATGCCCGTGCAAGAGTTGCAAAATGCCTTAACGCTGACCCGAAGGAAATCTATTTTACGGCAGGCGGCTCAGAATCGGATAACTGGGCTATCAAAGGCACTGCGGACAGACTCGCCGCAAAAGGCAAAAAGCATATTATTACCACTGTATTTGAACATCATGCCGTTTTGCATACCTGCGAATTCCTCGAAAAACACGGCTTTGAAGTAACATATCTGCCCGTCAGTCCGGAAGGGCTTGTCAATCCCGAAGATGTCGAAAAGGCTATCCGTGAAGATACTGCTTTGGTTACAGTGATGTATGCCAATAACGAAATCGGTACAATTCAGCCTATTTCTGAAATTGGTGAAATCTGCAAGAAGCATAAAGTTCTGTTCCATACAGATGCTGTACAGGCAGTCGGCAATGTGCCAATTGATGTCAAGGCACAAAATATTGATATGCTTTCCATTTCTGGTCATAAATTCCATGCTCCAAAAGGTATCGGTGTCCTGTATGTCAGAAAAGGTATCCTTCTGCCGAATCTGATTCACGGCGGCGGTCAGGAATCCGGTAAGCGTGCCGGAACAGAAAATGTTCCCGGTATTATCGGCATTGCAAAAGCGATTGAAATCGCAACAGCAGATATTCCCGGCAAAATTGCTAAACTGACCCCTCTCCGTGATAAGCTTATCGAAGGAATTCTGAAAATTGACCAGACACGGCTCAACGGCGACAAGGAAAAGAGACTCTGTGGAAATGTTAATATTTCCATTGTCGGAATCGAAGGCGAAAGCCTTCTGCTGATGCTTGACCATTACGGCATTCAGGCTTCTTCCGGTTCTGCCTGCACGTCCGGTTCTCTTGACCCGTCTCATGTACTGCTGTCTCTGGGACTGGTTCACGAAGTGGCACATGGTTCTTTGCGATTAAGTTTCGGCGAAGAATTTACGGAAGAAGATGCAGATTATATTCTCGCTGTACTTCCCGAAATCGTGGAAAAATTAAGAAGCATGTCTCCCATGTGGGAAAGACTGACAAAAGAAAATATAAAACTCGTATAAGCAACAAGGAGGAATTTTATTATGAATTACAGTGAAAAAGTAATGGACCATTTTACAAATCCACGTAATGTAGGCGAAATCCCGGATGCTGACGGAATTGGTGAAGTCGGTAATGCAAAATGCGGCGACATCATGAAAATGTATCTGAAAATTGACGGTGAAACAATTTCTGATGTCAAGTTCAAAACATTCGGCTGTGGTGCAGCGATTGCCACTTCTTCTATGGCAACCGAAATGATTAAAGGCAAAACCATTGATGATGCTCTGAAACTGACTAATAAAGCCGTAATGGAAGCACTTGACGGTCTGCCGCCTGTCAAAGTTCACTGTTCCGTACTCGCTGAAGAAGCTGTTAAGGCAGCACTCACAGACTATTACACCAAACAGGGGGTAGATGCGAAATTAATTGTCGGCGATGTACCGTCCTGTGAAGAGTGTACGAAAGAATAATACAGTCCTGAACGTTATCAGGGTGTTTCAGAGTCCGTCCCGTGTTCCGGGGCGGATTTTTTTCTGTAAAAATGCAAGCATTCAACTCCGTTTCCGTACATAATAGACAGAAGCCGAAAGGAGGAATGCAATCATGAAAGATTCCGAAATTATAGATTTATATTTTTCCCGTTCGGAACAGGCTCTTGCAGAAAGCCGGAAATCTTACGGCAGACTGATTCAGCATATTATCCGGAAGATTATCAGAAATCCACTCGATGCTGAAGAATGCGAAAATGATACCTATCTTTCTGCATGGCAGTCAATTCCGCCCAACCAGCCGAAAAGCCTGAAAGCCTATCTTGCTGTTATCGCCCGGAATACTGCCTGCCGGAAATGGGAATATCTCAGCGCAGAAAAACGCAATCCCGAAATGCTGATTTCTCTTGATGAACTCGGCGACAGTATTCCAGATGCTTCCGGAATGGATTGTTCGGATGACGAACTGAAAGAACTGATTAACAGCTTTCTGGCAACTGTCAAGAAAGACCAGAGAAAAGTTTTTTTATTAAGATACTGGCGGTTCTGTTCTGTACAGGAAATCAGTGACAGAACCGGTTTCAGCAAATCCAAAGTAGAAAGTATACTATTCCGCACAAGAAACAAACTGAAGAAATATCTACAGGAAAGGGGCTTTACATCATGAAACGAGAAGAATTACAAAGAATGCTTTCTCAGGTGGATGAGAAATACATTTCTGAAATTACTGAATCGGAAACGACTTCTGAAATTGAATATGCTGACGAAGTTTCCGGAGAAGTGGAAGTTGTGACACATATTTCTCACTGGAGGAACTGGGCTGCCGCCGCTGCTGCACTGCTTTTCTGTATCGGGCTGGGTTCGTTTCTGATTCGTCCGGCAATACAGCGTTCACAATTTGAAGTTGCCGATTCTGCCGGATGCTATGACTTTATCGACAGTCTGACAGAGGAAACACTTGATAACTATTTCCTGAATGAGATTGAGAATCTTCCGGATTTTCCCTTTGGAACACCTTCTTTTACTTCCTCTTTTGGAGATATTGACTCTGTTATCGGAAAAAATTTGTTTAATACAATGAAAGTTTCTTTTTCTGAAATGCATGAATGTGCAGAAATCAGTATGGTCAATTCCGGAACTGGTATAGTCATTGCCCGTGTGTGGGATAATCCGTCAGAATCCGATTTCAGTCAGGCAAAGGCATATCATATTGATGATTATGATGTCGATTTCTATGGAGCTTTTCTGGATGCAAATACAGAACCTATGCCCGTCAGTCATAGTATTTTCAGTTATCATGGAAAAATGTATTATCTCTATGCAGATACCCTCAGCAAGAAAGAGACTATCCGGCTTGTCTATGAAATCTTAGATTCTGATTTTTCTGC
>AUXO018567944.1_pt1 | contig 13640 bp, 27 predicted proteins | sample 768731 | NCBI WGS metagenome assembly AUXO01 (sample SAMN02715735, study PRJNA202380) | gut metagenome | biome: sheep rumen | host: Ovis aries | place: New Zealand: Palmerston North
ATGCTAAATCTCTCATTTTAAAACCTCTTAAAATTTAAAATTCTCGCACCACCACCTGCATTTGTCATAGATTTTGCAGGAAAAATCTATCTGGTTTCTACCAGCAAATTGAAATACCTGTGGTCACCTTCATACATTTCTTGTATACCTATAACTGGTATTCTATTATCAATAAAGATTGGATCATTGGTAATACATTCTTCACTAATAAAGTTTTTCAACTCAGAAGTACCAATATATGGTATTGTTTTTTCAGCATCAAGAAATCTGCAAGCAGTTTTCTTTTTACCATAGAAAGTACAAAAGTCACGCACTGGACTTTCAATAATATTATTAGCCTCTGAAAACTTTTCAAAAGCCGTTTTTTGTACATCTCCTAATGTCTCAAATTTCGAATCCTCTTTTTTTAGGAAATTAAAAACTGCTTTTACTTCATCATCAGATAAGTTAACAATCATATTTATAATATATAAACTATTTTTTAAAAGTACAAATATAACTTAAAAGCTATAAAGTCAAGCATAACCTACTTGACTTTATTAAACTAACGTACATTATAATGATTTACTGAATATTGTGGCAAATCGTTATAGTCAACAAAGTGCCTAAAATTTTCGCCACAAGTAGTACTAGGCTTGTACTTAGTAGGGTCGCTACCAGTTGTTGAAATTGTCCAATCTGGAGTTGGATTTATCTTTGGTACACTATCATAATAAATACCCGCAAATCCTGGCTTTTTAAGCGCCTGAATAATTTTAATTTTAGTTACATCATCCATATTAGACGCCATTACAGCTTTTTCCAATGAATAATCATTAAAATCATAAGTTACATATCCGGATGTATTATTTGTAGTAATAGTACCACCGGATGAAGTGGTAATTGTAGACTGGATAAAATCGTCTGAATTAGCGTTTAGAGTTCCTTTTATGGTCTTATCATTTGATTTTGATGCCATTATAACATTCTCCTAATAAATATATTCTGCGAAAGCTGGAAGCTTATGATAGTCTCTTCCAGTTTCCTCTACATAGTATTTATAGTAGCGGCTCAAGTCGGATTTCTTCCATTTTAATACTACTTCAACAAACTGATTAAAACCTTGTAAGTCTTCATTATCAATAATAAAATATTCTTCAAGAGCTTCTAAAAGATAAGCCTTTTCTACTTCCAAAGTAGGCACCTTAAAAGAAAACTCTGGAGTCAAATTGGACTTGATATAAATAGTTGGCTTTCTATAAACCTCTATTACGTCTGTAACTACCACAAAATAACAAGATAATGAATAAACCAATTTTAATTTCCCCCAACCCATTTTGTATTAAAAATATCCGCCCTCAATTGTAAATGCGGTACCTTTCTCATAAATTTCTACTTCTACTACTTTAGGATTTTTCCAGCCTCTATTATTAAACTCATATTGGAGCGCTATTATAGAATTTTTAGCTGCGCCAGTACCTGCATATATTCGTGCTTTCCATAAGTCATCCACTAGGTCTAAATGGCTGGTGTCATTACCTTTTAAGTATTGATCACCAATTTTTACAACGCATTTCATAAGTTATCGTCCATCATCATCTAGATATTGAAGTTTTCTCTTTAAGAGGTCATTTTCTTGCCTAAGCAGCGCATTTTCCCGCTTTAATTTTGTAAACATATCAAGTAAATTATCGCTGTCCTCTAAAGGTGTATTAGAGCTAGCACTAGATATATTACCTTCATCTGGGCTAAATATAATTTCTTGTGTTTCATTTAATGTATTTATATACTTTGTTAAAGCGTCTTTATTTAAATAGAAACTTACAGATTTCTTATGCTCATCATCGACAATAAAGCCTTCTAGATAAAAAGAAAAATAAGGTAAACTATCAACTTCGCTACGTATAATTCCAATATTATCGTAGCTATCTGATAAATCAATATAGGCATCTCTAAAAAGCTGCTTAAAATATGTTGTTGATTCTTTCCATTTGTTAAAATCTGATAATAAATTTGGATTATTAAGACTTGCTATAAAAACATTTAACATTTTATTACCTTATTAAATATAATAACAATTTAGGAGGGCCAATTAAACCCTCCTAAAAATTATTTTTCTTTAAGTTTTTTCTCCACTAGCTTTGCCATAGCATGAATATTTTCAAAGTCTTCTTTAACAAGGCCACCTTCATAAATAGAAATACTAAAAGCATGTTCCAAATCATTTATAAGATGCATAATATCCAAAGAATCAATGATACCATTATTAAGAGTAGTATCCTTATCGATCTCAAAAAATCCATCTTTATTGATTCCAGTATTTATAATTTCTAAAATTTTATTCTCTATGTCCATCTGTAGTCCTTTTTATTATTTTACGCATTAGCTGCTGAGAGGATAAATACCAACTTGAATTTCTATCCCACTGGTACTTTACCTCTTTACCTTCCTGTGCACGCCCTAAAACAATTGAACAACACATAATTTTATCATCCTTAATATCACAATAGGATAATAATAAAATATTAACTTTATGCATGTCAAATAGAGTACTTACCATATTGTAGCACATTGGAAAACCATTTAGGCCTTCTATAACAGATAAGCAAGCTCCCTTAATGCCTGTATTTATTGAAAGCCACCCATCACCAGCATTATATACTGAATTTGGAAAAATACCAGCGTCTCCCCAATTATTTCCTTTTTCATAAATAATTTTTCCATAAGTTGAGTCAATAGCAGTAGGTGTACCTATTTCTGAGCTTCCTAAAATACCTATTTCATAACAATTTGATTCAGTTACTTCTATCCCTGCTTTTTTAAGGGCTCTAATACCAGAAACACTCTTTACTCTAGAGTATAAATCCATTTTTCTTAAATTATTTACGTCGATACCACAATTTAAAAAATCTTTTGCACTTGGTACAACTAAGTTTTTCTCGGGTAAACAGTTAATATCTATAAAATCTTCTGGATTTTTATATAAATTTGTGTATAAATCCCAGCTTAGAACTTCTATTGGGTCTTCTATAATATTATCTATCCAACCCTCAGGATATTTTTGTTTTCTAGATAATACAATACTCGCGTCATTTCCGCCAAAGGCAAAAGAATTACATAAAATAACATTTGGCATCTTAAATGTCTCATATTGTCTTATATAATTAACATTTTTATTTATACCTTCACCGCTAAAGCCAACTGTAGGTAGTAGTGTACCTTCATAAAACATTCTTGTGGCTAATACTGCATTTATTATACCGGATACACCTAAAGTATGTCCCAATGCTGATTTTGAACTACTAACATAGGGACCTTCAAACTTATCAATATCCTTTGTAAGTTTTTCAATAGCTAATGATTCTGCTGTATCATTTGCTATTGTACCCGTTCCATGTGTATAAATATAATCTACTGCTTTTACAGTAAACTTTGCATCTTCTAATGCCTTTTGCATTGTGTATAATTGACTTTCACCTGTACTATCTGGAGCAGTAATATGATGTGCCTCTGAACTAATAGCGCCACCATCAAGATAACAATACCAATCTGCTTTTCGTTCTTTTGCTGCTTTTTCTGATTCCAATATTATTGCAGCGGCTCCTTCACCAAGAGTAAGCCCATTAGGATTACTAAGAGGAGCGCAAGGTTTAGTATCAAGTGCTTTTAATGATAGAAACCCTGAAAAATGTACATCAGATAATACATCAGCGCCAATTACAACAACTCTGTCTTCTTTACCACTTGCAATAAGATTATACGCATAATATAAAGCTACAGTGCCTGAAGAACAAGCAGTTGAAATAGTTATTACGTTATCTGGTGGAACTAAACAAAGAGATGACTTCTTAATTACTTCATCAAAAGTTCTATCTGTAATAGATTCTTCATTAAAATCTTTATTATTATAAATGCTATCCTTATTATAAATTTGAGTTGCCCTATCTGAATCGCCAGAGCAAGTTGCATTTAGTATTACAATTCTGGAATTATCAAGTAATTTCGCATCTTTAACTGCATCATCAAGAGCTTTTCTTAAGATATAAAAATATTTTTTATTTTTTGATTTTGTATTACCCTGTAAATCTACTGTAAAACCTTTATTAGTCTTAGATAAAATTGAAAGACCCTCTTCTGGTTCACCATCCATAGTTATCTGTGTAATTTCAGCACCAAGGTTAGTATAACAATTTTCAGTTGAGATACCTTTTATTTCTTTAATACCAGTTTGGTTTGCACAGATTTTACTATAATTTTCTTGAACTGTGTCACCAAGAGAAGTAACTAATCCTATTCCTGTTATTACGCATTCATTCATCTAATATTCTCTTTTCCGTATTTTTTTGTAAGCTCTAAGATCTCCTTAAAAGTTTTTCCATTTAAAGGATTATTAGGCTTTCCAAGCCAATAAGAAATTGAGTCTTCGATAATGTCTAAATCTGTCATTTAATCCTCTTCATTAAGGTCATAGCCAGCAGGATGATTTTCAATAGTATAGTCTTCAAATAGCTTATCAGCAGATATCATTCTACCATTTACACAAACAAAGAGTTGACCATATTTGCTAAATCGCCAACCTGTAATCATTGCGCAGCTATCTACACTATTTACAATCTCTCCTACAGCTGGAGGATGCATTACATCAAATGGTTGAAAATTTTCCATACTTATATAGTACCTCTAAAGTCCTAAGATCTGAAAAATAATAGCCATAATCAGCATTACACCCGCTGTAAATAATTGTCCCCTATAAGTTTTTCTACATATTTCTTTATTCTGATAAGACCAGTTAGCTGAAGTTTTTGCTTTCTTTTTAGAAAAGAAATAATTATATGCTGCCTGTGCTAAAGAATAAATAAATAAAATAAATGAAAAACCAGCAAACACTTTTATCTCCTTTTATATTAGCCTTATATTTTACATTGCGTTTAATAAATCCTCAATATCTTTATCGTATCCACCAATAGATGTAAAATCAGATGAGTTATCTTCTTCAGGTTCTTCCTCAATAGTATTAAAATAATCCGTAGCCATTTTATCCGCTATATGTCTAGCCATAGCCATATTTGCTTTATTTTGCAATATACGACTTGGCTTATTTGACCTTAGGCTATTCACAAGGTCTTCCAGCGTAGCACAGCCACCAAAATAATCTTGACCAAATCTAGTTTTATCGCCTAGAACATCCCAGTGTTTTTCATCATCATTCCATCCAAAAACTGTACAAAAATCTGATCTATATAAAATATCATTAAATCCAGAAGGCCTCCATTGTGAACTTCCCGTTGGATTATATTTTTCAAAATTATAAGGATATCCCATCGCAATGCCAGTAAACCTTAGTTTACTATAATGCTTAGCTGTATTATTCATTTGTATCTTCTTCTCTTATCAGGGCTTTCTTAAGTTCTTCCATAAGAGTTTCTACAATTTTTTCTATTGGAAGTGGATCTGCATCTCTTGTTTTAGAATAAATCCAATTTAAGACATTAGATAAGCCTCTGGTTTTAGGCATACCAATTGCATCACAAGTATAGTAACCAGCGCCTAATCGTTTAATAATTCCTGCATTAATACAAGAATTAATAAAACAGTCTGATATCATTCTTTGCGCAATTCGATGATTTGTATCATGTGATAACCAAGACCAATTTTCAATTTCAACATACGATAATTTATCACTAAAACTTACAGTATATTCATCTTTAGATTCACTCTTTCTATGACGCAGTTCTACAATATATTTATCATTAACATGACTTATAGATTTTACATCTGAATAGACCTGTATAAGTGTTGTACCATCATTACTATAAACGAAAACTGTGCGACAATATTTATTTGATTCTTCAAATTCTGCTTCTTTTTCTTCCTCTGACATTTACAAAAAGTCCTCCAATTATAATATATTTATAATATGTGCTTAAAAATAAAAAAGACTAGATAAAAATCTAGTCTTATATCTCATATACAATTCTATCTTTTGAAATCCAATTTATGCGCCCGATAAACTTACCTGTCTGTCGGTCCACGCTTCCTAAAAAGTAGTTATAGCCTACTTGACTATTCCCCGCTTCATATAGAACATCATTTTCTCCAAAATCAACTCCACTATCATAGGAGTCCATATTAGAATAAAGTCTATAATAATAAACACCTGGTATATTTCCATAGTTAAGTAGGTCCGCATCTACTATATTATTAAAAATATTTACCTGAATCATATTTATTACCTACTCAATACTCAAGTATTCTCTTAAATCTATAGACTTAATAAAACGATTATCTCCCTTTACTAATGGTTTCCAATTACCCCTAATACTACTAAAATATAATTTAGCCGCAGGCTTAGTTTCTTTTCCTTTAGGACAATAACTTAATTCAAATATTGTATCTTCTTCAAATTTTTCAGCTTCTAATAATGCATCTACTCCAACAGTAGCATAATAACCCGGACGTTTGCTATATAATTTAACAATTCTTGGGGCATTTACCACTCTAGGCTCTTTGACAGGTTGAACAGTTTCTTTAGCAGTAATAGTATTTATAGCATTATTCTCTTGCTGTTCTTTCTGAATCATAGCTACAGAACGTGGCTTAATATGATGATATTTTTGCCTAAGGGATTCTATTAGGTCACATTTATCCTGCCAAGGTAAGTCCATAAAAATAACATTTAAAACATCATCAAGTGGAATTAAAAGCCTTGCTACATATCCTTTTGACCACCAGCTATCGCTTGTATGCAAACTATTGCCATCTCTAGGAATACCAACTAGGTCTTGACCCCAAATAGCATATAAGTTATCATTTGCTTTTGTTACATAAAATGTTTCAGTATAGCTATTAAAAGCATCTGTTGGCGTGCCATGGTAACCAATACTTGAATTTAATGTGTCATTCGACCATTTTGTATCTAACCTACCACGTAATTCACGATAATTTTTCTTATATTCATAAGAAATAAGAATATCACCCATAAGTGCATCAGTAATATTGGTACAAGTCATTCCCATAACATTCTTTACAAATGACTCACAATCCCAAACCTTAAAATGTTTATCTATACCATTCTTCTTAATATATTTTTTAACATAATTGGCAACTTCAACTTCACCTACTTTGCCGTGCTCTAATCGTTTTTGAAAAGCACTGTTCTTCTTTAAGCTATCAAAGAAGACAACACCAGTGTTTGTCTTTCTTGTATAAGACATTTCAAAACCTCCAATAAAATTAATATTAACTTATTAAGAATCTAGCCAAGCTTCAGGGTCAAATCTTTTTTTAGGTAAGGATGAGTCTAAATAAGACGTTGAACTATTAGTTTGGCTTATACTAGTACTGTAAGAAGTATTACCATTTTTTATTCTATCCCACCATGCCGTATGCTCTTCTGTACTAATAGGTTTTCCCGTCACGGGACTTTGAAAAGTATCTAGTCGTGTATGACAGCTTCGACAAAGTAAAACTACATTATCAAGATCATATGTTTTTTCAACATGTGCTCCTACAGCCTCTATATGAGCTACATCTGATGGAACTAAAAAATTACTAGGTATAAATGTTTTTTGTCTAATTCCCATTTCTTCTGGTGTTAAAATAGCACAACATCTACATATACCTCTATCACGTTCCCAACATTTTTTCTTTGTTTCTTGCCAAAGAATATCCTCTTTACTTCTATGACTTACTTTCTCTTCCATTATTCGCCTGTATAGTCTTCCCTGCGATGTTTAACCTCAACTGTTATTGCTGCGAAATCCCCTATACCAAAAGCTTTAACTAAATTTGAATCTGCTGCAACAATAATAGTTAATGTATTTTTATCTGTACCAGCAACATTTTTAAGAGATGCTTGGGTAAACTTAAATGCTACATAATGATTGCCATCATTGCCTTGAACGTTTGCGCCATCTATAGACTCTAGCATAAAATTATTTTTAAAACTGGATGGAGTTATTGTAATTGTATATGCACTACCAAACATGGCTTTTATACGATTTTCTTCATTATTGGTAACAAAAATAAAATTATTATATTCATTTTCAGTAGTTACTTCAACACTATTACCCATAAGCTTGTATGGTATATTACAATCTATGAAACTTACACGGCCTTTAAAAGTAATTACCTTTGAGTTTTCATCTATAACAGTTTTTCTTACTCCCATGGCATTCTCCTAGGCTTTCTTGAGCCACGTGTATCCGCTACAATAATAATTACAATTTTTACAATCCATACTATAGCAACTGTCAAAAAAATTGCACTTACCAAATAATCAACCATAAATCTTATACCTCTTATTTTCTTGAATTATAAAACTAGAGTATTGATATAATGATTGTCTAGTTTCTCTAATAAAAAACCTTATGCCATCTTTTGGATTTGTAATTTTTATAGTATGGTCCCTATAAAAAGCCTTTCCCCAATTTAAGATTGCATTTATATCTGGACTATCATAAAGTAATTTTAATCCGCCCATTTTATTTTCATTTTCAAACAAAATTTAAACCGCCATTAGTATTAATATTAGAATTAGTTTTAAATATTTGCGGCTAAATTAAAAAAGGCCTTATAATAAGGCCTTTTTATTATTTTTTAGCTTTTGGTGATTTTAATTTTTCAGGTTTTAATAGAGCTTTTCTTAATGTATGTATCTCATCATAATTATCATACGATACTTTTTTGTCATCCTCACCTCTAGAGTAAGAATATACGTCAGGATTAAAATAGGCTAAAGCTCGTTTAGTAAAATATTCTACTTGCGACTTAGCCTTTTCCTTAATATTTAAAAGATTATAAGGTTCAATACCATGATCTCTAGCAAATATTGCATTTTTTAATGCCGTCGCCAAACCTATAATTGGGTAGGAATGTTCAAATCCCTCATCTTCTGTATAACTAACACCAATAGAAACAGTTCCTTTACCATTAGAAATGGCTACAACCGACCCAAATGGTTTTCCTCTCTCAGACTGAATATAACTTAAACCACTATCTGTTACTACTTTATCTCCAATAAAGCCAGGACGTAAACGATTGCATAAATACTTATTTCCGCCTTTAGTAAAATCTTTAACAAAATCCTCTGCAGCAATTACTTCTTGCGCAAAATTTAATTCATCATTTGAACATCCAAGCTCCTTAGCTGATAGCGATGAATTCTCTCTTAATTTTTTTACAACTAGCTTAATTGACTTAGATTGTATTTTATTTTTAAATCTATTTTTTTGTGAAAAGCTCACTTATCATTACCTACACTACTAAGTATTTTTGTTGCTATTCCAAATCCTAAACCGCAGACTGCGCCTAAAACATGATTCTGATGCGCAATATGATCAGTCTTTGTGAACATAGCTAAAAACTCTGGTAAAACAAATACCAATAAAAGTATAATACTAGTTATAGGTAATCCTTCAGACTCATCAGTCTGGAATGTGTTCAAAATAACCCACATATATGCAATAGATGATAATCCATAACATGGTATGCCAGATACCACAGATACTATACCTATAACTAGAGCGCCAAGTAGTGTAATTATCGCCAACGGAATTGTACCAAATTTATCTTCAATGGAAGGACCGAGCATAGCAATATAAACAATATTACCCAAAAAATGGCTCCATCCACTATGACCAAAAATATGTAAAACAATACCTGCATTCCATTTATTATTTGTTGCAAAATGACTAGCAAAATTTGGAATAAAACATTCCTGAATAAGAACAATAATAAATGAAATAAAAATCAATAAAACTGTAAAAGTTGACTCAAATGACACTAACTTCTTCTTCATAAACTATGCGCTATACTTATTAAGAATATCCTGAAGCTCATCCTTAGAGCCTTCGCCTTTTGCTGCAAACTTCCATTCGCCATTGTGACGATAAAGCTCTGCAACAATCATTGAAGCAGCTGTTGAATAGTCTTCTGAAAGATCAAAACGGAATTCTTCCTTACCATTTGTATCATCCATAGATGAAAGGCTAAGAAGACGGATATAAGCATTATTTACCATACCAAAATTCTGCTTACGTTCAGCAGCCTTATGAATTGTTACTGCAAATACAATGTGTTCAATATTTGCTGGAATCTTTTCAAAGTCAATAAGAATTGACTCATCATCACCAGCAGCATCACCTGTACGATTGTCACCAGAATGGATAACAGCTCCAGAACTATGCTTTGTATGATTGTAGAATACAAAGTCATCATCTGATGTCATCTTTGAATTTGCACCAAGCAAAAATACTTCAGTGTCCAAATCAAAATCGGCTCCATTATCATAGCCATTTACATCCCAACCAAGGCCGGCCTTAGCAAAGCGCATTCCCTTGTCCAAAGAAACTTTCTGTCCTTTCTCAAGATTAATCATTTAAGATCCTCCAATATTTTGTTAACTTCTTTTTCAGCTAACATATAATAATATGTTTTCGGGTCATACAAAAGTCTAACTCCAATAATATCGGAATAAGAGCCCTCATAAGCGTATACTTCCAATTTTATTGGAAGATAACTACCCTTTTTAGATATTTTAGCCCAATTAAGCTTAATATCTCTTGCGATATCTTGCCTAATATCTTCTACTGTTAGAACAACATATGGACTCAAAAAAGGACCTTTATCATACGAAAACTCATATTCTAAGCCATCTTTGATTTCTATATAATTTAGAAAATCTAAATGATGACAAAGACTATTATTGTTTATCATATTTTCAAAAGTCTTTTGAGCCCTCTTTAAGTAAAAAAGGGGAGACCTACTAAGATATTGCTCCATAATCTCCCTATTTATTAGCAGCTTCCACCATACTTACGTACAAATGCTTCAAGGCCACCAGCAAAGCCATCACCCTTTGCAGCAAATTTCCATTCACCATTATGGCGATAGATTTCAGCTACAAGAATAGCTGTTTCTGTTGAATAGTCTTCAGACAAATCAAAACGGAGTTCTTCCTTACCTGACTCAGCACCTGCCTTTTCAAGAGAAAGCAAACGAATAAATGCATTGTTTACCATACCAAAATTCTGATGGCGTGTTTCCGCATCATGAATTGTTACAACAAACGCAAGCTTTTCAATATTTGCTGGCACTTTAGTGAAATCAATATAAATTGATTCATCATCACCTTCTCCAGCGCCTGTACGATTATCTCCTGAATGTATAACTGCGCCAGATGCATGTTTCTGGTTATTATAGAAGATAAAATCCTCATCTTTTTGAAGTTTATCTCCAGATCCAAGCATAAATACTGATGCGTCAAGATCAAAATCCTGACCGTTATCAAAACCATTTACATCCCAGCCAAGACCTGCTTTAGCAAACTTGATTCCAGAATCAAGTGAAACTTTCTGTCCTTTAGATAAGTTAATCATTAACTACTCCTTAAATTTTTATTACTTATATAATATGTGAATATTTTACGCTAAGTCTAGCTTTCAAGTAATTTAGAAACTTCATAATTTGCTACATCTACATAATATTTATGCTCATCATAACTAATTTTGGCCATTATACTAAAACCTTCAACATAGAAGCTAATGCTAATTGGAATACATATATCCTTAATAGTATTTTTCCAAATTATTCTTAAATAATCTAATTGATAATCTAAATAACTTGGATCAGGACCAATTCTCATTCCGCTTATTTCTACAATATAAAAATCTTCACCTTGCTTAGCCAACCTAACATAATTATATCCATTAGCAAATACAGCCCTTCTCAAAATAAGAAGGGCTTTCTTTAAGTAATTCTCAGGTGTATCAGTTATTTCTAAAAACATATTTATTTATAACAAACTGAACTTACTGAAACTATTGAAGTATACGGATTAGTATCTACTTTATTTGGATAATCAGGATAGTTTGGGGTTCTTACATAAACTCTCTTTTGAAAATCCTGATAAGCGGTAGTATAAGACATATTATAAGTAGAATGACTTACACTATGCCTACGCCCATTATATACAAAATAGTACTCAGCACTATGATGTCTAGACTTTCTGGTTCTATGTCCCTCACTGTCAGTAACATAATAGTATTCTGTCCATGCGGGCTTATATTCTCGCATTATATTCCATGACTCAGTATAAACTGGTCCACGCTCACTTTCAATCTCTGAAGTTGTATAGCTATATGTCTTATGAAGATGAACTATACCTTTTCCAGCATAGAAAATCAAAACACAAGCTAATACAATTCCTACCAGAATCATAAAAGTCTTACCAACGCTGTCCCAAGGAATCTCATCCTTAAGTACAGTAAGCGCAGAAGGCCTAGAACTGTACTTATTCTTTTCTGATGCCATTAGCACTGTCCACCGTACATACGAACGAATCCAGCTAATCCATTCTTGAATCCGTCACCTTTTGCGCCAAACTTCCATTCACCATTATGACGATAAATTTCAGCAATCAAAAGGGCTGTCTCAGTAGAATAATCCTCGGTTAAATCAAAACGAAGTAATTCTTCTCCAGCTGTATCTTCTTTATTTTTTACTGCAGTAAGATGAATAAATGCATTATCAACCATACCAAAGTTCTGTCTACGCTGATCAGCTTCATGAATTGTTACAACAATTGCAAGCTTGCTAATACTTGCTGGGATCTTTGTAAAATCAATATAAATCTGTTCATCATCACCGTCTCCGGCGCCGGTACGGTTATCTCCCATATGTTTTACTGACTTTGAAGGATGCTCCAAATTATTATAGAAAACAAAATCTTCATCTTTCTGAAGTTTACCATTTGCGCCAAGCATAAATACAGATGCATCCAAATCGAAATCAAAACCGCCACTATATTTATTTGTATCCCAACCAAGACCTACATAGGCATACTGTGTGGATTTTCCAAGTTCAATTTTCTGTCCTTTTACGAGATTAATCATTTATATTCCTCCAGGGCGTTTTATAACGCCCCGATTTTTAATTTTTTAGTTATAGCGGTTAACAACAGCGCTGACATAATCAGCGTCTTTTACACCTTCACCAATAGCTGCGAACTTCCATTCACCGTTATGACGATAAATTTCACCAGCAATCAAACCTGTTGATGTACCTTTAGATTCATCAAGATTGAAACGTGCAAGCTCTTCATTGCCATTCTTTGGATTGTAAAGACGAATATATGCATTACGCAAAGCAGACATATCCTGTCCACGTTTTGATGCTTCATAAATATTCATGAAAACTACAATCTTATCTACATTTGAACGAACTTCATTCAATGAAATCTCAATTGTTTCATCATCACCGTCGCCACCACCAGTACGGTTATCTCCAGAGTGATGAATACCAGGAAGGTCCTTATTGCTGAAATAAACAGTTGATTCATTAAACTGTCGAGAAACTACTCTACCATCTGAGCCCAAACAAACGCAAGAAGCATCACAGTCAAAATCTGCTGCCCAAGAACTCTGCACTGGGTCCCAACCAAGACCAACATTAATTTTTGTAAGGCTTGTACCTTTTGTAAGATCAATTTTCTGACCCTTTGTTAAATTAATCATTTAACATCCTCCAAATATTTTAATTACCAGCGATTAATAATTTCTGAAATACGACTAGCATTTTTAATTGATTCACCAACCGCAGTGAAATTCCAACCATCTTCCGACTTAGACAATTCTCCTGCTATAAATCCTTCAACTGGTCCC
>AUXO017119704.1_pt1 | contig 13636 bp, 9 predicted proteins | sample 768731 | NCBI WGS metagenome assembly AUXO01 (sample SAMN02715735, study PRJNA202380) | gut metagenome | biome: sheep rumen | host: Ovis aries | place: New Zealand: Palmerston North
AGCGTCATTATGATGCCGGCGGTGGAAGAGAAGCTTCCGACGAAGGGTCTTGACAAGGTTCAGCTTATTGCCTGACAGAAAGACTGAGCCGGATGTTAAGCTACATCAGGCCCGCTGCGTTTGCGCAGCGGGCCTGAGCAGTTTACAGAAACGGCAGGGACACGTAATCGTACACCATAACCTTCCCGTCATTCCTGGTGCAGCACTTGATGATACCGTCCTGCGAGACGACGATTCCGACAGACGCATCAACCTTGTCGCACAGGTAGTAGCAGGCCCTGTGCCGCATGCCGTTGTCATCAAAGCTCTTGTTGAGATCTTCTTTCCCATCCCAGTCTATGAAGCACATCCGGGGATGCTTTCCGCTGACATTGTCGACGAGGGTTTCGGCGCCGAATCCGAGAAGGTCGAGGTCCTTAGTCAGGACAACGGCCCCGTCAACGGAGGTGAACTTCGCTATGAGCTCAGCGTATGTGACAAGCTCCTTTGCCTTATTATTCGCCGTGTGCTTTATTGGTATATCGTCGCTGCTGAACAGGAAACGTATCGGAAGCTTATATTTGATCTTAAGATATTCCGAACATGATTCTTCGGACGGCACTATAAAGATGAGCGCGCCGTTTCTGTTCTGCCGTATTCTCCACAGAATACGGTATATGAACTTCAGGCGGTGATCATCTGAGACATGTGATCCGTTTGACAGCTGTGCGGCTGCCAGTGTCGACGTAAATGTGTTGGTGCGGAAGAATACGGTATTGCCGGATCTGTAGCTAACAACAGACGCCTCTCCGATACAGGCTTCAAGCTCTCCGGGATTCTTGACGAAGATATTGGGAATCCTGGGCAGACGGTTGCCTGTCGCCACCTCTCTGGTAAGAATCTTCTCCCATATGGTAAACGCCGAGAGTATTCCGATGACTTTGAACTCACCGCTCCTTATATCGAGCATGAGGTAGCTTATATCAGGATTCAGCGCAGGAGCGAGCTTGTTGAGAGTGTTCTCGGTGAAGGGGAACGGGGTCTCAAACATGAGAGTATGAGAATAAATATACGCGGCAAGCAGTTCGGAATCAGGTGGTATGAAGCATACCCTGAACGAAGGATACCGGCTCTCTTCACACATGGTACTGACGTTGAGGAGGGTGGTGCAGATATACTCAAGAGTCTTCACCTCCGGCAGCTTCTGGTCGTCTTCCATATAGCTGTACACTGACTCATAGCATTCATAGAAAGACTTGACAAATGTTCTGATGCCATTGATTATCATGGTCATATCTCATCTCCATCCGTTCAGGCTTATTCTTCATCGCGCAAGACCCGTGACATCAGCCATGGGACAGGCGCGCAAGGCTCGCAGGCGGGTCTTGAATCCGAACATCAGGCATGGACATCCTCAATCCGGATAATGTCAGCCAGATGTATGTCAGCAACGCGTATCAGGTCATCAGGAGCCAGACCGACCTGAAAGCCTACGCGTCCGGCGCTCACGAAGACCTTGTCAAGCCCTGCGGCCGACTCATGCATGAATGTCGTGAAGTGCTTCTTCATCCCGACAGGGGAGCATCCGCCGTGAACATATCCCGTCAGCGGCAGAAGCTCCTTCTGTTTAATCATATCTACAGCCTTCTCACCGGAAACCTTAGCGGCCTTTTTAAGATCAAGCTCAGCCATCACGGGAATGACAAAGACATAGTACGTCCCGCTCCTGCCGCATGTTACGAGTGTCTTGAATACGCGGTCCGGATCCTCGCCAAGCAGGAGGGCGATCTGCCCGCCGCTCATGGAAGCGTCAGGTTTATATGAATGGCTCTCATACGGAATCTTCTTCCCGTCGAGAAAGCGCATCACATTGGTTTTTTCTTCCTTCTTCATCGAAATCCCATCAATTACATCATCTTTTTTCAGTGCAAACGGGTTTGCTATACCTTTACATAAGTTTATTGCAAAATGAGGAAAGCCGCAAGTGCATAAGTATTGTGTTTTTTGCGTGAAGTCTGCTCCTGAATGTTGTTCATAATTATCGAAGAAACGTATAATCAGATGTAAAAGGAAGCAGTGGTAACGGAAAGGCGTTTCTCAGATACCGGGAACGAATTCCTGTCCGCTCTTCAGGACAGTACAGATCATATGGATTCAGCGATCGATTATTTTATACTCTGTGTATCACTTGAAAGGAAGGTATGTATACTATGAAGAAAACAGCAGCTCTGATATTAGGATCGCTTCTTGCATTATCTTTAAGCACAGCCGCGATGGCATCGGACGACGACAAGATGCAGCTTGAGGCGGCCGGAATAGATATTCGTGTTCCGGAGGAACTGAATTCTCTTGAAGGGTACCTTGACGCATATCCCATTGGGGTTATTGATGAGGATCATCACTCGTACGCGGCTGCATTTTACTATATAGGAATGCCGTATGATGATGCTGAGAACTTATTAAATGCATCGGATCGGACTGAAGATGATACAGCAGAGCTGAAGTCCGGGATGTTCTATATAGCTCCCGTACTGGCAACGGACAGTGATGCAGACAAGGCGCTTCAGGCTTTTGAGGATGTGTTCAGTGATTTCGAAGTGGACAGGGACAGGATGCAGGAGCTTGGAAACGCGGATGGTTATACCTTCTACTCAGTTCCCCTGGCGGCGGACGAGTATTACAGCAAGATCGGTGAGGAGTACGCGGAGGAATGCGGGAAGCTTGAGCAGGCACTGATTGAGGCCGAGAAGAAGGCTGATTTCTACGCGCCGAAGGATGCTGAGAAGGATATGGTAGGTCAGAAGATAAGCTTCACAACTACTGACATTGACGGAAACACTGTTACCAGTGAAGAACTCTTTGCAAAAAATGAGATCACGATGCTGAACTTCTGGGGGACATGGTGCCCGTTCTGCATGGATGAGATGGATGAGCTGGCGCAGATCCATAAGAACCTTCAGAAGAAGGGCTGCGGAATAGTCGGACTTGAATATGAGTCGACGCCTGACGAGGAAACCTACAATTACGGCAGAGAATACCTGGAAGAATGCGGGGTTGAGTATCCGAACGTAATAATGCCTGAGGAATATCTTGGTATAGTTGCCGGATTTCCGACAAGCATCCTTGTCGACAAGGAAGGGAAAGTGCTCACTATGCCGATCGGCGGACCGAGGGTTGACAAGTACGAACAGACGATTGACGAACTGCTCAACGAGATGAAGGCTGGCAATGCTGAAGCGAATAACACGGATAATACAGAAGACACAGAAGGTACAGACAGCACAGATAATACAGCTTCTGCTGTGAATGCAGCGGCCGGATACAGTGTGACTGTAACCGATGAAGACGGTCCTGTGGAGGGAGTGGTGATTCAGTTCTGTGATGACAACACCTGCAGCATGAAGCCGACTGACGCGGACGGTATCGCGAGTCTGGAAGACGCCGACGGCGGTGATTACGAGATTCATGTCCTTGTGGTGCCGGACGGCTACAAGGCGGATGAGACGGTGTACCATTTTGACGGAGGCTCCAGCATGGAGATCAAACTCGAGAAGGCGGCCTGATCATCTCAGATGACGATGAATATTAACAGGATGCATATGGCAGCTCAGGAGAAAACCTTTTGAAGCTGTCATATGCATCTTTTGATGAGAAAAGATACTGATTCCCACAGGGAAATCATAAAGATTTTTGTTAAGTGCCTTTTCCTTTTATTTGCATTTAAGTTATACTGGGAAGCAGACAGGTTTGATATGATTGTCTGCCTGCATTATAATAACTCCGAGAGGCTTCCGGATATATGTGCCGGAAGCGGGAAGAGAGGCATAATCCGTGATTGAGACAGGCATTAAGGGACATTCGGAAATAATCGTTACACATGATAAAACAGCTAAGGCGATGGGAAGCGGAGAGCTGGAGGTGTTCGCGACACCGGCCATGATCTGCCTGATTGAGGAAACCGCGTGGAGAAGTGTTTCGCCGTTTCTTGAGATGGGCGAGGGATCCGTGGGAACAAAGCTTGAGATAAACCATCTGAGCGCGACTCCGGAGGGGCTTGCTGTCACATGTGATACGGAGGTGGCTCTTGTGGACGGAAGAAGGATTGTTTTTAATGTCAGTGTCTTCGATGCATATGGAAAGATTGGAGAAGGCACACACGAGCGCTTCATTGTTCGGAATGAGAGATTCCTCAGCAAGGCTGAAGAGAAGAAAAAGAAGATCTGATAAAGGTATTACAGAAACATGAATTCGAAACGCAAAACAATCATCACAATTATCAGCATATGTATGCTTCTGTTCTCCCTGGCAGCCGTCTTCTTCTTTCGGAACTGGCTCATGGTGAATCCCTTTCAGCCTTATGCCATGACAGAAGTTGTTGCCGCCTGCGAGGACAGGGACGGAAACCTGATTGTGATCGACAAGGCGGGAGAGCGCCTTCTGAAAGCTTCTTCTGACGGTATTCTTCAGTGGCAGGTTCTGTCTTCTGACGACGAATTTGAAAAAGCGGTAAGAGTATGTACGGATGACGAAGGGAATGTCTATGTCCAGGATCAGCGCATCAGGAACGGTATCCGCCTCAAGGAAGAATCCATTCTCAAGTATTCTCCGGACGGCTCTCAGCTGAAAAGACTGAACCGGCTTGAAGCTTCGAAGGAACAGATCCGCCCGTCTATCGTGGCGCTTTTTGCGTTTGACGGTGGTGCTGCGGAGATAATCACGAAGGACAACGGGATGCTTCTTCGGAGCATTAATAACTCCTGGTCGCGTCAGTTTCCCCTTAAGAACGCGGACAGCCTGATACTGAACGCGGTATGGGATACCGAAGGGGAAGCTCTGTATTACTGCACATTCAACGGCAGAATATACCGCTATGAAGACGGTGTGAATGATGCGCTTCTGTACGATAATTCACAGTATGCTGAGGAATTCGAGAGCGTTCCCCGCGCGGTAAGCTGTCTGGGCGGTACACTGTATGCCGCTGACCGCGGTCTGCGCTGCCTGGATGCCATCGATACAGCTGACGGCAGTGTCACTTTCCTCTGCGGTGATATTCCATGGTCAGAGCGGGAGGTCTGTGACAGCGTCAACTCGGATTATTCGGTGGTTTCCACAACCGGGAGCGTTGTTCAGGTCTGGGATAATGGTCAGAGCAAGGAGATTGATTCCTTTGCCATGTCCAAGAGACTGGTATTAGTAACCTGTATTGTCTGGGGCTGCCTTGCTCTTCTGGTGATCAGCCTCTTAACCGATGTGATTCTGCTTGCCTTCTATCTGGTCAGGAAGGCAAGCTCCATGGTGCGTATCGTTACCGCGGTTCTTATCAGCGTAGGCGCACTGGCGGCGATGCTGATCGCGACGCTGCTTCCGAACTTTACACAACAGCTTTATAATTCCAAGTTTGACAAGGCGGAATACAGTGCTTCACTGACTAAAGAGCGGATGCCAATAGACGCGTTTATGGGACTGGATGAATCATCCGACTATATGGGCGCCGATTACATGGCTGTCAAGGAAGCGGTAGATGGTGTATTCAAGACGGACTCCGACTCCGTAGATGAACTGTACTGCACCATGTACCGGGTTCTGGGAGAGTACGATACCATCACGCTGACTTACTCCATGGATGAGAATTCCATGCTGCTCCCCTATGATTGGGAATATGAAGACTCCGAGGAACAGGCCATCCTGACAACGGGAGTCGGCAGGCAGTACGTTAACCGCAGTCAGGAGGGCAGCTATCTGTTCGTGCTGGATCCGATCTTCGGACCTGACGGGAAAGCAGTCGGCCTGATCGAAGTCGGAACAGACCTGCAGAGCTTTGAGAGAGAGATGAAGAAGCTCTTCATTGACCTGCTGCTTAATCTGATCGCGGTCACGGCCGTCGGTGTCATGTGTCTGATCGAGATCATTTATTTCGTGAGAGGGCAGAGGGAATATAACGCTCTGGTATCATCTTCTTCTGGCAGCACGCCGGCTGCGCCGGCGATCCCGGCAGGGATGCTGCGCATGATCGTATTCCTGATCTTCTTCTTCACGAACCTGACCACCGCGGTGCTTCCCACCTACGCGATGAAGCTGGCAGCAGGCGTTAAGCTTCCATGGCTTTCTACAGCCGTGATATCGGCGATCCCGTTCTCCGCGGAGGTTATATCCGGCGCGCTCTTCTCTGTGCTTGGCGCCGGCATGATCCGCAGGCTGTCCCAGAAGCGGGCGTCTCTTCTGTGCGCGGTTCTGTTCTCCGCCGGGCTTGCGCTGCGTATCATCCCGAACTTCTGGATGATCACTCTGGGAAGCCTTGTGATAGGCGCCGGATGGGGTGTTATCCTGCTGATAGTGAATGTCATGATCGCGGATATGCCGGGCAATGAGAAGGATACAGGCTTTGCATACTACAATGCCGCGGCGCTGAACGGCATCAACTCGGGTACGGTCTTCGGCGGTTTCCTGCTGAACTGGTTTCCGAACGCCGCGCTGTTCGCACTGACAGCCGTCGGCAGCCTGAGTCTGCTGGCCATCGTCTGGAAGTACCTGATCCATGCCGCGCAGTCCGATGACTCTGATTCTGCCGGAGGTGTGCCGGAGGATGAAGCTACGAACGCTCAGATGTCGTGGCGCAGGTTCATACTTTCACCGAATATCCTGAGCTTCTTCCTGATGCTCGTCGTACCGGTACTGACCGGAAGCTATTTCCTGATCTACCTGTATCCGATCATCGGAACGAGGTGGGGACTGACCGAAACCCATGTCGGTTACTCCTTCCTGCTGAACGGATTGTGTGTGATGGCTTTGAGCACTGTCATGACCAATCTGTTTACGAGATTGAGAAAGAAGCGCCTCGGGCTTACTCTGTCAGCGCTGATGTACGCGCTCGCGTTTTCACTGGCCGCGTTCTTCAGATCGATTCCGGCACTGCTCGCTGCGCTGGTTATCCTCGGCTTCTCAGACAGCTTCGGACTTCCGCTGCAGACAAGCTTCTATACGGATCAGGATGAGGTTGTGCGCTTCGGAACAGACCGCTCGCTCGGCGTATACAGTCTGTTTGAAAATGTATCTCAGGCGCTTGGGCCCTTTGTATTCAGCTGGGCGCTGGTCGTAGGTGTGTCGCGGGGACTGTTTGTCATCGCCGGTGTGATCGCCGCCCTGGCTGCGGGATTCCTTCTGGCCGGCCTGATATTCGGGCGGCAGTCCGGAAGCAGAGCGAAATGATGTGAGTATACCTGAGAGCATGAATGCAGGTACGATATTTATATGAGGATATTTGGAAATGAAGAAAAAAAATAACCGACTCGGTAAAGAGCTGATAATGGTGCTGTTTGTTTTTTTCAGCCTTATCATAGTCCTTCTGCTTGCCGGCAGCTATTTTACTCACAGCCGTGAAGTCGATAATCTCTATCAGGACAGGGCCGCCCGGGTCAGTGTTACAACGGCATCGCTTCTGGACGGAGATTATCTGGAAAAGCTCAGAGAGACGGCGGCTTCACAGGAGTATCAGGAGCTTAGAAAGAGCGCCGAGGCTGATGACGACAGTTCAGTGCTTGAGAATTATCTTACTGAGAAGGGACTGTACGAGGATTATGTCCGTTACACGGACCTTCTTGGAAACCTGCAGAAGAATGAACAGGTGGAATATCTCTATGTACAGGATCTCGGAGAGGATGGCGCAATGTATCTCCTCGATCCGAGCGAGACAATCTTTTCTCTCGGGTTTTACGAGAAAAACGCGGATGGGCTTGATGACAAGACAGAGAATGTCCGGGTGGACGCTACGGTGACCAGGTCAGAATACGGATGGCTGTGTACCTGCGCGGAACCGGTCGCATCTTCTGACGGCAGCTTCCCGGCGGTCGTTGGAGTCGATATTGACATGAATGAGGTAATATCGCGAAGACACAGGTTCGCGTTCGTGATGATTATTCAGAGCATGTTCATTCTCCTTATCATGGCATTTGCCGGAAGCTACTATATCAGGAAGGTCATCTCTGATCCGCTCAGTGATCTGGCAAGGGACGCGTCAGCGTTTGGAGCCAAGGATGAATCAGATCTGGAAAGCCTTGTCGTAGAGGTCCCGAAGCGCAGAAAGGATGAGATCAACGATCTGTATAAGGATATCCAGAAGATGCAGCTGGGCATCATCAGGTACATGAAGAATCTGACAGCAGTCACGGAAGAGAAGGAGAGGCTGGGAACAGAGCTTGATATCGCCAACCGTATACAGGCGAGCATGCTTCCGAACACATTTCCGGCATTCCCGGATCGGGATGAATTCGATGTATACGCACTGATGAAACCGGCAAAATCTGTCGCGGGAGATTTCTATGACTTCTTCCTTATTGACGATGATCACCTCGGCGTTGTCATGGCTGATGTTTCCGGCAAGGGAATCCCTGCCTCCCTCTTCATGATGATGGCAAAGATTATTATCAGCAATATCGCGCAGCTCGGTATTCCGCCGCATGAGGTTCTGGAACGGGCAAATGACAGGATCTGCATGAACAATGACGAGGATATGTTTGTCACGGTCTGGTTCGGCATTATCACTATTTCCACCGGTCATATCATCGCGTCTAACGCGGGCCATGAGTATCCGGTTGTGCAGAATGAGAAAGGCGTATTTGAGCTGCTGCACGACAAACACGGATTCGTCATCGGCGGTATGCCTGGCGTAAGGTACAAGGATTACGAGTTTGATCTGAAGAGAGGGCAGACGCTCTTCCTGTACACCGACGGAGTTCCGGAGGCAACTACCGCGGAGAATGAGCAGTTCGGGCCGATCCGCATGGTTGAGGCATTGAACAGAAGGCAGAACGCAAGCCCTGAGGAGCTTGTACACCATATGCTCCGCACAGTGGATGATTTTGACGGAGATGTTCCGCAGTTTGATGACATTACCATGCTTGCGATACGTTATAAGGGACCGCAGCCTGCGGACAGCGGTGATGCGCGGCATGAAGGGCCGCAGGAAGAAGACAATGATGATGATCTGCAGTATGAAGGGCCGCAGGATGTGTGAGATGATCCTCTTAACCGCTGAAAAGGAAAGGCGCAGATTATGTTCCGGGAAGTCAGTCTGACGGACAGGGAATGGATGGAGAGCTGCCGTGGGAAGAGCATGCAGGAGATGACGGTTCTTTCTTTTCCGGCAGTCTACACATGGCAGTCGACCTTCGGCCTGACAATAGACGGAGACGAGCGGTTCTATGTAGTGCGCAGCGAATATGACGGGGGCTATTATTATCCTGTCGGAGATACCGCTGCCTGCCGGTCTTATGTCATGTCTCTGCTGCATGAGGAAGACCGGATGGATGCTCCGGGACAGAAGCATTCCGGCCGTCTGTCTGGCTCAGGGGCCAGGAACAGTTCCGGGAAGCTGAAGCTTGTGTATGTCCCTGAGTCTGAGCTTGAATGGCTGGAGACGATGGGCTTCGAGATCACCTGCGAGCCGTCAACCAGCGAATATGTGTACTCCAGCCGTTCACTGGCGCTCATGGATAACGGTTCCGGCACGAACTACAGGGTAAAGATCCGGCATTTTTCCAGAGACTGCGAGTGGAGTGTGAGAGAGCTTGCATTTCCGCAGGATACTGAAATGCTGCTTGAAAAGACAAAGATCAGGGAACTGCCTTCAGGGCATGCCGCTGAAGACGATCATCAGGCTCTGCTGTCCGCGCTCAGAGATCCGGCCGCGACCGGCTTTTCAGGCATCTATATCGAGACGAAAGACGGGGAGTGGGCATATCTGCTCGGCTACCCTTCAACGGACCGGATCTATGATCAGTCATTCGTAAAGTACAGTCCCCGAATCTCACGAAACGTTGTCCCGGTATGCATCAGTGAGATGGCAAAGCTGGTCTGCGATAAGTATCCCTACATCAATCTGGAGGATGATCTGGGTATCCCGGGGCTTCGGAATATGAAGATGCTGTACCACCCGGTCTTTCTGCTTGACAGCTATACCGCCTGCATAGAGAGGCAGCGATAGAGGCCGGCCGGCGTTCAGGGATGCAGAAGGATTATTGTTGCAAAGAGGCAGGAATTATGACACATAAAAAAGAGGGTCTTTCGACTGTAGGACTTATATTTATCACATTTCTGTCGGCGTTTCAGTATTTTTTCCTGCAGCATGTCCCGGCTTCGGTCTCACCGTTTGCTTTTATCGGTTTCACCAATCTTATCGGTCTGGTGCTGCTTGGAGCAGTACAGCTTAAAAAGCTTGTGACAATCAGGAAGAGTACCATTCTGAAGGGTATTCTGCTTGCTCTGGAGCTTACAGGCTTTAATTATTTTCTTATGCTCGGCTCACGCAGCATGGATGCTGTGCTGGTATCGAGCATATTGAGTCTGAGTTTTCTGGCTTTTCTGCCGATTCTTTTAATTCTTCACAAGAAAGTCAACTTCTTATCGGGAATAGCCGCGGTCATCGCCATTATCGCGCTTCTGCTGCTGTTCGGGCTTGATACGGACTGGGTGTTTTCTTCCGCTGATGTGGTATATATGCTGCTGGCGGACGTTTTCTTCGCGGCTTATATCGTAAGTGTGGCTTTCCTTGGAGCGAGGGAGGATTCTGTTCAGCTGACACTCTCGCAGATCATATTCTCTTTGTTATTCTCTCTTGGAGGCTGGCTGATCGAGAGTGTTGCCAATGGCTGGAATATCAGCTTTCATTCGGGAAAGAACTTCTGGATCAGCGCAGTATTGATGGGCATCTTCATCCGGGTCATATGCGGACTGCTGCAGATCACCTGTCAGAAGCATGTCCCGGCTCTGAAGACTTCACTGATTCTCTCATCAGTGATCGTCGTCACACTGCTGATCAATCCCTTCATGAGCCGGCTGATGAATCTGCCATATATCCCCGCGACCATTTTCCAGATATTCGGCGGAATACTCCTCATCATAGCTGCGCTGATGGCGGATGATACCGTCATGGCGAAGCTGGGCTATTCGGATCTGAGGAAAACACCGGCGTCCGATGCCGGCGGTGAGACTGTGAAGCGTTCCTCGGTTTCAAAGAAGCTGATCCTGACCACGCTTACCTTCACCATGGTCACGCTGGGACTGTCAACTGTGGCCTTCCTCTCGGCAGTTTTTCTGATCAGGAAGGACGCGGTATCTTATTCCAAGGCTCTTGGAGACAAAGCCTCTGAGATCAGTTCTGACGCAATACTGGATAAGGTGGAGGATAATCTTCAGGATTATGTGAATGCCAAGGGACTGCTGCTGGAGCAGAAGCTGGCTGACTTCACTGACGCTGTTAATTACGCGTCTTCATTTGCGCATTCGCTATATGAGAATCCCGGGAAATATCCTGATAAGGAGGTTCTGCCAGCTGGTTCTGCGGACGCCGGGGGATGGGTCATGCAGAGAGTACTGGCCAACGACAGCATCTCATATGAGTCTGTGAGGGATGAGAGCAGACTGATGGGAAATATGGCGGATGTGTTCGCTCCGATTATCCGCAACAATGATATTATTGCCTCTATACACGTGGCGACCGAGAAAGGCCTGATGCTCCGGTATGTTCCGGATTCCGGCAATGCCTCCGCTGACAGTGAGAGCTACTGTGAATTCAGAGAGCTGGACTGGTACAGCAATGTGAAAGATCTTGGGGAGACAATTTTTACCGAGCCATATCAGGATACCTTCGGGAGAGGGCTGGTATTGACATGCGCAGCCCCATTCTTTGATACCGCCGGCAAATATGCCGGCTGCGTCAGCCTGGATATCCTCATGTCGAAGCTGAGCGCTTCTATGAGAAATGACGGTATCGTCAATCAGGGTTCAGCGACTCTGATCGACTACGAAGGGTATTACATTGCAGGGAAAGGTGTGAATCAGTCTGATGTGATCTTAGGCAGCATATTCGATGAAGGAAGGGATGAAAGGCTGCGTGAGGCAGGAGACGAGATTCTGAAGAAGAGAGAGGGTATTACCTTCGTCGTAAGTGAAGGCAGCGGGTATTATATCGCTTTCTCGGATATTTCATTTGTAAACTGGATCCTGTGCATTCAGCTGCGCGCTTCTGATGTTGTTGAGCCGGTATTTTCCATAATGGACAGCATTGAAGAGAATACCGAGTCTGTCGTGTCGTCTGTATCCAGAGGAATCTCAAATGTCATCCAGATCGGCCTGCTTCTAAGTGCGGTTATACTGCTGCTTGTAACCATGCTCACGGGCAGGTACTCAAGGAGGATATCAGATCCGATCAAGAGGCTTGAGGCTGATGTGAAGAATATCAGCGCCGGAAATCTGGACAGCCGTACGGAGGTCAGCACAGATGACGAGATCGGCAGCCTTGCTGATTCCTTCAATATGATGACGGATTCTCTTCAGAAATACATTGCCGACCTGAAGGAAGCAACCGCGAGAGAGCAGAGGATAGCCGGTGAACTGTCGGCGGCGACAACGATACAGGCAAGCATGCTTCCCAGGGATTTTGAAGCATTCTCAGAAGGAAGGCCATTTGAACTGTACGCAACCATGCATCCGGCAAAGGAGGTAGGCGGCGACTTCTACGATTACTTCATGATCGATGAGAACCGTCTTGGACTTGTGATGGCTGATGTTTCCGGCAAGGGCGTCCCCGCTGCCCTGTTCATGGTTATTGCTAAGACCCTGATCAAAAACCGCGCGCAGATGGGCGGAGGTCCTGCTGAGATCCTGGGCTATGTAAATGACCAGCTCTGCGAAAACAACGAGGGTGAGCTGTTTGTCACAGTCTGGTTTGCTATTCTTGACCTTTCGACGGGAAAGGGAATGGCCGCCAACGCCGGCCATGAACATCCGGCAGTACTGAGAAAGGGAGGAGAGTTCGAGCTGTCAGTATATCGTCATTCACCCGCGGTAGCTGCCATGGAGGGGATAACGTTCCGGGAGCATGAGTTTGAGATGAATCCGGGAGACCGTCTGTTTGTCTACACGGATGGCGTGGCGGAGGCGACAGACGCGAAAAATGAGATGTACGGCACTGACAGAATGCTCACAGCGCTGAACCGCGCGCCGGAGGCTTCACCGGAAGAGCTTCTTGACAATGTAAGAAAGGATATGGACGGGTTTGTCAAAGACGCGCCGCAGTTCGACGACATTACCATGCTGTGCTTTGTCTACAGGGCAGGATTGTGTGAGCGCGAAACGCGGAACAATCCGTAATCGACTTTTGGCGGTTTATCATAATATGTGAAGGATACTCTTTCATGACGGTTTGCGCCGCAGGCAGAAGACAGCGGAGTAGAGATTAAGATTGTGTCTGAACTGCAGGGACAGCATCAGACTGTTATATCCGCAGATGTATAGTGCCGATGAGAAAGTCATTCAGCCGGGAAGGCGGAGACTTGCTCATCGGCATATATTTCATCGCGGCTGTTCCATCTTCTTCAGGAATTCGTCGCCGTATCCATAGTGCTCTACAACATAGTCAAGATCCTTGTCTCCGCGGCCTGACAGGTTCACGAGGACCGAGCCCGGATGGCCGCATCTTGCGATCTTTATCGCGTGGGCGAGGGCGTGGGAGCTCTCAATGGCGGGGATGATTCCCTCATGCCTTGAGAGAAGGAAGAGGGCTTCGATGGCCTCGTCGTCGCTGATCGTGGTGTAATTCACGCGGCCCATGTCATGAAGCAGCGCGTGCTCCGGCCCGGCGGCAGGATAGTCAAGGCCGCTC
>AUXO015234224.1_pt1 | contig 13633 bp, 7 predicted proteins | sample 768731 | NCBI WGS metagenome assembly AUXO01 (sample SAMN02715735, study PRJNA202380) | gut metagenome | biome: sheep rumen | host: Ovis aries | place: New Zealand: Palmerston North
TATCTTTGTTATTATTATATTTAGATTCATCAAGACTTAATTCTTCTATGATTACAGTCTTTTCATTTAATTTAAACCAAATTTTTGGCCAAATTGCATAGGCTCTATATTTTGCATAAATATCTTCCAATTTATCATTATAAACATCAATTTCTCAGTCAGATTTTTCTATTTTTTGGCAAATCGTAGCTTCAGTTTCGTTTTGAGGTTTCGCTTTGATATGTTTTTTCCCGTAGTTCCATAAAGTATTACATAAAAATTTAGGTCATTCTTTCTCTAATGCAGTTATCAAATCCCTTACAGTCCATTCAAATTTCAAAGGGAAAGAGAGCTGATCGATAATATCTCAGGTATCCATTCAGGCATTCATATGCATAATTGTGATTCAGCTTTTTTCTTCTTTGTTTAAGAAAATTGATTGGAGAGGAGAGGCTCCACGGTATTTTGGTAGTAATGATCCATGAACGTTAATTGGTCCAAAAGTTGGGATATCTAATATCGATTGAGGTAAAATCTTTCAATATGAAATTACAACTAGAAAATCTGGATTTTTTGCTTTCAACCAATCATAAAAATTTTGTCATTCTACACTTTTTTCTGGATTGATTTTTAGGGGAGTTTGAATGAAATCTTCAGCTTCATTTGGGAATAATTCCTTAGCTTTAATTTTTATCGGATTCTCTTTCAGCTGCATTCATCTTCATGCAGGTTTATCTGCTTGTGTAACTATTCAGCAAATTTCAAATCTATCATCAGAATTTAATTCTTCTAAAAATGGAATTCAAATATTGGCGCTACAAAAGAAAACAATGCGGTAAAAGGCAGGATCATACATTTTTTTATTGCTTGGTTTACAGGATAAAACTCTATCGGCGATTGGTGCTAAACCCCTACAGAATCAATATCTTCTGAGTATTTGAGTGGCATATTCACTGCAATGTGGCTTATGACTACAAACTCTATCTTTCAATATCGGAGAGAATATTCATTTGTCGGGAGAGATGGTTAATTGGTATAGTTTTATCAAAATCAGTGTAATTGTAGTCAGAATTTTGTCTATGAAGTGATAGATGAATTTGATAGTTTTTCGGAGGATAGACATTATTGATTGAGTTTAAATATTTTATATATAGATATTAAAGCTAAATATTTTTTCAAGGAAAAAGCCAGAAGCATTGCTTCTGGCGATTGTAAATTAGTAGTTAGGTTTACTTTGTTTTGTTTAGGTTGTTCCATTCTTTGTAAATCTCTTCTTCGGGGGCGAAGTCATCACTTGGCCACATTTCGAAATGGCAATCCTTACATATTAATGAAACGTAGTAATAACCACCCCATACTATGTTGCGACTGCCACAAGAAGGACAAGGAGCTAACTCCTTTTGAACGTGTGCTTTCATAGCTTTTTTAAAGATATATTTGTATATTTGTTATATCAAAATAGGGAGAAAAATCAATATGATCTTGTAAATAAAAATATTTGTTATGAGTATTTTAGTAGTTTTGTTTGAGTGAAAAAAGTCCCTTAAAATTTGCTTAATTTTGTAGTTTTGATTATAATTAGGTTGGAGTCTTTTATTTTGATAAAATTTTTCAATGGAAAATAAAATTCAATCAGATTTAAAAACTAATTTAGAAGAACTTTTTTCGAGATATGAATTTGTGATTAGTGGACATTTTTGATTTAATCGATTCCCCGCATGAATTACTTCTACATCGGATCATATCAGTGTTGTTCAAAAATCGAAATTGAAATGTTATTTGTGAATTAGAAAAGTTGAAACGGAATGAATCACTTTTGATAGTGTTAAGATGTATGATTGAGCAGATATTATTGATTATAATTTATCAAAGTTTAATCAGCAATATGAAAAGGCTATCAATTTTTTGGAGAATGAACTTAATTTAATGGATAAGAATTATTGATTTGAGATAAGTATAGTTTCAGAGTGTGCAAAATGAGAATGATACTGATTTACTGGGACAATGATGTCGTTATTGATTTCAGGAATTTATTGTCAAAACAGAATGCTTTCAGGTGATGATTTGAAAAATTATGAAAGGTTTCAGGCTTCTAATTTATTTAGGGAGATTAATAATTTAGCTCATCAATGTACAATAATAGCAAAGGATTGAAATATTTGATCAGCCTTTTTTGCTGTGTTATCACAGTGATCCCATCCTTATGCGTATATTACGGATATGAAGAATGAATTAAATTATGAGGAAGTTGATAAAAAATCTGAATATGCTAAACCATTAACAGAATTGTTTAATATCAAAAATTTTCCGATGGAAACTTTGCCTGTTTGCTGGGCAATAGTTTATACATGACAAATATCAGATAGTCTCCTTGCGGTTAGGCAAAAAAAATTTTTGGAATTTGCAAGTATGGAATATCAAAATTGGTTTGAAAGTTTGGAAATTTCAAATATTGATAGCCAGCTTAAATTATGATTAGAAAAATCAAATTATTATGAAACTAAAGTTAGGAATTTAAGTAATTTGAGTATAAATGTGCTCCATATCTTAGAGAAGATTTATAAAAAATGAGCTCAGAATCGGCATGTTCATGAGTTGATAAGGTTGTTAAATTTGATTAACAAGATGTACAATAATATTGAGTGAGATTTTGATGTAACGAATGATTTCCAGAAGTCTTGTATAGAAAATGGAGTATCTTTGAATACGTTCTGATTTTCTCCTATTTATACTAATAAATATGGTTGAGATTATTTAGTAGTCTTTGAGGATGATAGTGATTTAGATGTTTTGGAAGCAGTACTCGAAGATATGAAAAATAATTATCCTGATATTAGGATTCGTGAGACATATGATTTTGATATGCCAGCAAAAGATGGAATAGTAATAGAACAGGACATTAGTCATAATATATGAAAAGAAATCTGAAAAGATATGTATGTTTTACTTGATAATAATAGCGATCAGAAATTTGTATCTTATACTGATATTAATCCAAAAGAGCAGAGATGAATATTTTTTGATGGGGTGAAAAATAAGATTTATGTGAATTGAAAAGTTTTGACTTCAAAAGATATAAAATCTGCAACAACGACTGTAGAATTGTTTTATTATTTACTGAAATCTGAAGATCATACAGTGAAGAATAATGAACTTTGACCTTCTAGTTTTTCTGGTCAACAAAATCAGATGGATAGCAAGATTATCAATCCATTTGTAAAATATATTAAGAAAGTATTTTGAAAGGAACTTGATATCGAATGTTCAGGTTCTTTAAGAGAGTTTTACATTACTTTATGAAAGACGGATATTCCTATTCAGTTGGTGAAGAAGTATTAATTTTTTTATTCTTATTAAATGGTAAAGATGGAGACGAAAAATAAAAAATCAGAATTAGAGGAATTCTTAGATTATTGTACGGAGCGTAAAAGGATTACAGAAAGTCAATCAGAAATTATATTAGAAAAGATTGGACAACAGTTAGCGTGGAATTTAGCTTCTGATGAATTTGAGTGATTAAATGAGAAATTTGAGGAGTGGAGAAAAAAAAGAAAAGAAATTCAGGAAAAAATAATCCCACAAATATTGCCTGAAAAGTATATGTTCTTGTCAAATGAAAAATATTTAATAGATTACTTTTTAGATAGAGATCTCACTAACTTAAATATTGAATATTATAAAAATAGAATGGAAAAAAATATAGGAATATTAAAAAAATATATTGATGACGATGTGATTTGAACATTTATGAAAGAAATTGTCGAGTATCCCCCAGAATATTTAGAAAAGTTATTATCAGTATTGCATGAAATATGAGTAAATAAATCAGAAGATTTGATAAAATTGAGAGGTTTAGGTATAATAACTACTGATAATCTAATAACTTTAAATGAAATATGAATAAATAAACCAGAAGACTTGATTAAATTAAAAGGAATTCTTCCTATTTCAGATACAGAAGGAATAAAAAAAGTATTAGAAACATTAAAAAGTGTCTGAATAACAAAAGTAGATGATTTGGTAAAATTAGAAGGCATAATAAAGTCATGAAAATACTATTCGGGACTTATATCACGTAGATCTATAGATAGAATTGTCGGGACACGTGACGATATTATTTTAAATATAAAAAATTTAAAAGAATTATGAGTAGAAACAGCAGATGATTTTTCCAAATTTGAGAAGACTATTTGTCAAGGAAAACCAGAAACTGTTAAAGAAAATATAGAAGTATTAAAGGAATGTTGAATAGAATCAGTAGATGATTTAGCCAAGTTTCAAAATATAATATGTGAAATAATTAAAATTAAAGCTCCGGTGCTTGATAGTATATTAAAAAAAAATTGGTCAGTAAGGATAAAAAAGAACATTAGTGTGTTAAGAAATTTATGAATAGAATCAGTAGATGATTTAGCAAAACTGCAAGATATAGTTATATTAGGAGCTCCGAGATTGATTGAAGAAAATATAAAAGCTTTGCAAAGTGTTTGAATAACATCAGTAGATGATTTTGTTAATTTGGGTGATATTATAGTGAGATGAAAAGCAGAAAATATATTAGTATTAAAAGAATGTTGAATAACATCAGTAGATGATTTTGTTAAATTAAGTGATATTATAGAAGGTGGGAAAAAAGAAGTTTTGTTAGCATTAAAAGAAATAGGGATTGTATGAGCAGACAATTTGGAACAATTGAAAGGAATTATTACCACTTTTGAAACAAAAAATGTTAGAGAAAATTTGCTGGTATTGAAAGATATGTGAATATTTGAAGTTAGAGATTTAAAAGAGTTAGGAACTATTATAAAAAAATGTGAAAAAGGTGTATTGTTATCGTTGAAAGAAATATGAATTACGAAAGTAGAAGATTTGAAAAGCTTGGAATCAATATTTACTATTGCCTTAACTCAATGAAAATGTATAGAAAATATGAAAGTATTAAAAGAAATGTGAATAACGGAAGTTGATGATTTAGTTAAATTTCAAGATATCATTCTAAAAGGAAAAAATTCAAAAGATATAAAGCTAAATATCTTAGCATTAAAAGAATCTTGAATAACAGAAATTGATGATTTAGTAAAATTTCCAGATATTATTTTAGAATGTTGGGATCATGATGGTCGTCCAAACCCAATTATTGATCAAAGAATAATAATAAAAAACAATATTTTAGAATTAAGAGAATGTTGAATAATAGAAGTTGATGATTTAGTTAAATTTCAAGATATTATTATATTTTTTAGATACCCTCCAGTTTCTAGACTACGTAAACCCAAAAATCGCTTTTGAAAATTGAAAGAACAAATTTCAGTATTAAAAGAATGTTGAATAACAGAAGTTGATGATTTAGTTAAATTAAAACATATTATAATATTTGGGCAAAAGGAAAATATATTAGTATTAAAAGATATCTGAATAACAGAGGTTGAGGATTTAATACAATTAAGAGATATTATTATAAGAGGGAAGAAGGAAAACATCTTGGTTTTAAAGGATATGTGAATAATAGAAGTCGAGGATTTAGCAAATTTTAAGGATATTATTACTAGTAGGAATATTGAGACAAAAAAAATTAAAAGTGAATTTGATATTCTCTTTTATGAGTGGAAAATACAATCTCCTAAAAAATTATCTAAATTTCAAAAAGCCGTTCTTTATGAAAACATCTCAAAATATAAAGAATATTTTTGAGATATAAAAGATGAGGACATTGGTGATATAGAAATGAAAGTTTTGTCTGGCATTAATTTACCAGAAAATCTAAAATTTAAAGAAAATGACCATAAATGATATTTGAAATTCATCTGAGATATTATAGATACAGATTATTACTATGATAAGAAATCAAAAATGATAGAAAAGATAGTAACACTAAGATTCAATGAAGCGGAAAAATACTTAGAAATCTTTAAAATGCTTGATACCTCTATTTCAATGGATGTTCAGAGAGTAAAAAATGAATTGATCGATGAAGTTTTGGAATCAGATAATCCATTACATGTGGCAAAACAAATTATTAATATTTTTGAAAGAAATAATTTACCATTAACGTGAAAAATTTTTAAGGTGTTTGAGTTGTTATACCCGAAAGATAAATTTAATAGATTATTAAATCCAGTGTCATGAGAATGAACAAAATGAAGTCCTGTGTTAAATAATTATAAAGATGAATGAAAAAATGTGTATGAATTAATATATAAAGATTTAATGAATATTGCCATAAAAAGTGGAGATCGTTCTTTAAAACAGTATTTAAAAACATTTATTTCATCTGAAAAGTTATTGAGAAAATTTGAGTGAAAAATTTTAGAGGATTGATTTAATCCAGATGATGAACATTGCTTAAAATGATTATCATCACAAGAAAAGGAAGAATTATTGTATTTGTTTAGAAAAATCTCTGTTTTGTATAATAGGTATTTTTGAAAAGAAATTGAAGAATGAAATTTAAGTGAATGAAATTATATTGTATCAGATAGAGAATTACTTGAGTTTTATAATAAAATAAAGAAATGATTCGGTCTTAGAGAATGAAAATCAATCTATGATAGACTAAAATCTCTTTTGTATGCTAATTGATTAAAATATCATTCTGCAGAAGAGGTATTGGAACAAATGAATAAATCAAAAAAAGAAGCTCATGAAAGATGATTAAATTTGTATAATGAATCTAAAGTTAGTTGATGGAAAATTAAATTTCCAAAGTGAGCTTTTTTGAAGTGAGTAGGTGAAGGTGCTTTTTCAAAAATTATAAATAGATGAGTCACTTGTAGAGAATATTTATGATGATGAGATGATTGAAAAGCTGCTTGATCTGATTGTACACCATTTGATATTGATTGATTGTATCTTGATTCTCCAGTGAATTGGACATGATATTGAGATGTCCTTTTAATTACAGATATTAATAGATGTAATATCGTTGATACAGGAAAAATTTGAATATCTTGATATCAAGAGAATCAATATGAATTATTTAAAACGTGAGTGGTGAGCGAAGAACATTATTGAATAAGGACATGAATTCCCACAACAGAAGTTGATTATATAATTTATAATTGAGGATTTGAATCAAAAACATTTCAAGATATCTGCTATGAAGTAGCAAGAAATGGTTATTATATTCCAATTACAGATAAAGAATGAAATGTAAAATTTACGCCAGAAATGTATCATAATATTAGGTTATGATTTAATTATATGGATTACTATGATTGATTTGATGTTGAGCAGGTAGATTGAAAATGGATAACTAAGGAAACTGATAATACTGTGACTAAAGAATATAAATGAGAAAATAGAAAAATTAACGACGAAAAATTAAGAGATTTGGTATCGAATAATAGTCCAAGTAGTGAAAAATATGCTAAATTTGCTAAAGAGAATAGAGAATTAGCAGAGAATACAATAGAATGGATAAAAAGAATTCTTGAAGATAGGTGTTGAATAAAGTTTAACTCGAAATATGATAGTTCAATTACATGAGCCGAAATACATGACAGTGGATCTACTTGAAGATGAACTGATATACCAACAAAAGATGTTGATCTGGATTTTACACTGCTTTTAGATGCGAATGATTATAAGAGAGTTGATGAAATAAGAAAAATAATTCATGAAGAAATTTGAACACAACAAGATGATGATCATTGAGTTATTGAGTGATGAAATCAAATAAAGTCAAAAATAAATAATATTTGAAAATCTGATGATAGACCGAATTGAGTCCCATTGGATTTGTTGATACTAAAAAAATCACAAGTGATTAATTATTCTTCAAGTGATGCAATGAAAGAAAAATTAAATTTTATAGCAAGCAATCCAGAAACTTGAATTGAAGATTTAGATTGGATTAGAACTAATGTAATAATTATGAAGAAATTACTAAAAGCAAAAGAATGTTATAAAAAACCAGAATGATGAATTAGCTGAATTTGAGTAGAAAACTGGATAACTCAACATCATTGAAGTTTTGTAGAAGCTTTGGAGTCTTTTGAACAGGTGGTATATTGATGAGAATATAAACCTTGAAAAAAACCTATACCGTTGGAAGAATTTCAGAAACGTTATCCTATGTATGATGCTTGAGAAAATTATAAAGACGGAGGTAATGATAATTTTGTGTATAAATTAAAGGAAAAAGGGTATAGGTGAATATTAGAGATTGTAGAAACACTTAGAATGGAATGAATCGAGGGAATTAAAAAATTGATAAAAAAATATGAAGAAAAGAAAGAAAAATATATTGGTTAGTGTAATATAGTTTATGTTCTAAAAAGTGTGAAAATTAAAAATCACACTTTTTTTGAAATTTTTAAAATGTAGAAATCTAAGTCGTCATCTACTAATTCAGTCTTGTATAATTTTTCACAAATTATGGTATATTTTTCACAAAGTCAATATTTATTCTCACAGGCGTAAGGATGAATAAGATACTTCGGTGATATTGTAAAAGCAAGCTTGCAAGCAAATAAAACTTTGAACAAAAACAATAACAAATTAAACAGATCCTTACAGTTTGGTTTTATTTATTATTTGTATGAATATTATAATGAAAGAGAAAATGAAAGGAATGCAATGAGTAGAGAATTTGAGTTGAGCAGTATGAAAAGTGTTACCAACAACTGCTTTACTCTGAGCATTATTATTACCACAGCAGTGATTTGCTCAGAATGTGAGTGGTATAGATGAAGGTGTTTTGTCTACGGAGGTAACAGCACCAAAAGTTAAGGAGAAAAAATGAGCAACAATTGATTGGGAAACAGCAATTCAATGAACATCAGTGAAAGATGATGATAAATGAATTTCAGTATCAGATAAAGATGAAAAGAAACCTTGAATTACTGGATGAGGAGATGGAGATGATAGTGATAAAGATCAAGGAAATTTACCAGAAGATTGAACAGATCAAACAAAAGAAAAATCTGAAAGTTGAACAAGTCTCAGTCGACAATCTGGAGTATGATATTCAATAACTGGATGAGAGGCTTTGTGGGTAAACAGATTTATTTGAAGTGGAAAATTATTTAAAGGAAAATTATGAGAAATTTCAGTTACATGAATCGCAGACTTAGACAATCCTCTTCATACTAATTGATCATGAAAATTAATTTTATTAAAACAATTATATAAGGGATTCAGTTTGGATTGAGACTATACATTTACATGAGCTTGAAACAATATATTTAGATTTGGTATGTGATATGGAGGAAAACTTTGAGATGGATCATATGGAGTAAAGATATTTCCATTAAACACAAATGGATCTCCAATATCTGCTAAAGTAACATTCGGATCTAAAGTATGAAAAAACTGATTCATAAGCTCATTTGTGTTTGTTGATTTCGATACTAACTGATATTATTCAGAAACTGAATATGTACACCAATTAGCTCAATGAGTAGCAGCATTTGTTCAAGCTAGATTGATGTGAACAATAGATGGAAAATTTACAGGTACAGATGCTCAAACTTTAATGTGATGAGTAAAAATTACTCTTTAGTGATTTTATATGGTGCATATAGAGGCCTCTTAAATGACAAAAATAAAAAATTAAATAGTTACTTTTATATTTAGTTCAAGGGAATCTGGTTATGTGTTTGTATTTCTTACACGTAACCAGAGATCCCATACTTTATATTTATTATCAATTATTAAAATGACAGATAAAGAAAAATTATGACAAGTTAATCATTTAGAAAAAAATGAGCAAAAAAACATACAAGAAATACAAGAGATACAAGAAGCATCAGATAATATCTACGGGAATATGACAGATGAAAAACAACGATATTTAGATGAACAAAAAAAAGTGATCTCAGATATTACAGAAAGAATTAAAGAACTAGTACAAACTAAAAAAGAAAAAGAAAAATCAATACCAAAAATGGATTCAGATTTTGTAGAAAGAGTATGTTTGATTGAATTATCAAAAGTTTTAACAAAAGATGAATTAGAATTTGTAAGAAAATGAAATGAATATTGAAGAACTCTGTATGAACATTACAAAGCAACATGATCTTTCAAAGATGAATTAGCTAAAAAAATAATGGATCGATTGAAAACACTAAACGAAGATAAAAAATTGGTATTTGCTGAGTATTTATCTAACAAAGGCATTTTGCTTTTTTGATCTGATTATAGAGGATTTTTTCACTATTCTGAAGATATTTATTCAAAGTATATAGAAATACAAAATAATTTGAAAGAATTATGATTAGATAAATACGTAGAATATGTTTGAGATCTTTGTTATGATATAGATAAATTAATTATTGAAACGGCTAAAGAGGGTGTTTTTGACGAAACATTATCTCAAGAGATATTATCAATAAAAAAAGAAATAGAAAAAATCAATGAAGAAATAGAACAATTAAAAATCGAAAAGTACGACATAACTAAAAAAACAAAAGCTGTTTATCATTATTGATTACCTGTAAATCAGGCTATATCTACATTAGAATGGAAGAATTCATTAGATTGAAATATTGTTTCAGAATTTGTTGATGATCAAGAAAAGGTGTATGTATATTTGTGTGACTACAGCTATTATCCTTGATGATGATGTTGAATGGAATATTGAGTAAAAATCTTTGTTAAAAGGTGATCAAAAACAGATATGAAGAGAATTGTGTATAGAGATGCTTATTCTTCTCGTTGAGATGATCGGTCTAAAGCTTACAGAAATATTGATAAAGTAAAAATATGGATGATAAAATAATTGTTATTGTAAGCAGTTCTGAACGTAGTGATACTTATGTATTCTGATTACAAAAACAAAAAGAAGAAATAAGTGAAAAATGTTTGTCAACAGCCGAACAAGAAAAATTCAAGGAGCGTATAACAAAAGAAAAGGAAAGATTACTACAAGAAAATACCAGAAGATATGGAATAATGCCAAGCAATCATGATTTAGTTTACATGAAAATGCCATGATCTAAAATATATGATAGAAAGTATGAAGAAGCTAAAATTATTGATGAATCAATAAATCTCTGAGAATGAATATGTTATCTTGTAATAAAAACTCAAATAGATGCCAATGCCGCGGATTGAATGCAATTTGCTTGGCTAAAATATGAAATAACGCCTACAAGTACAAAATTAGTAGGGCAACAAACAGCCTATCAATCAGAATTGATGTCTGGAAAAAGAATAAATATACGTGCTAAATAAAAGAAACAAAAGATTCTCTAATTATTGAGGAATCTTTAAATGATAAAAAAATATTTATATTTTTAAATTATTAAAAATGACAGATAAGGAAAAAAATCAAATTAATTCTTTAGAGGAACATAATTCTTCAGCAGGAGATATAACTTCTGAAGCTAATGAAACAATTTGAAAAAATTTAACAGATAGAATTGTTTATAATCCTGAATTTGATGAACGTGAAGATGTAAAGAAAATTTATATCGTTCGCGATGTCTGCCTTTATTTTGTGCCAATTGAGTGAACAAATAAATATATGTTTTGTAGCGCAGATAAAAAATTGCAAGAATGGTGTGAATATGTGAAAGGTAAAAATGTGAAATGAAAAAATATCAGATTTATTGTTGATGCAGCTAAAAAATATATGAAAGGTGAAACGCAGTTGCCAGAAAAGAACAGTTCAAGTGTCTATGCTAATCGAAGAGATAATCCAGTTTGAACATTACAAAATATTTTACAAAGGCAGTGAAAAATGCCAGAATATTCTATCGTAACGGAAAATGCACAACAACTTTACCATTGAAATCAATGATATTATTTGGGTGGTGTGGCAGTTTCATTATCTGTTATCGGTTATGATGATATTATAATGGTAGCACAAAATCAAAAAGAGGCCAGAAAGGCTTGTGCTATTGAATTTGCAAAAAAATACTTGTGAATAAACGTTGAATCTGAACAAAGCTTGGTTGCCTGAGAAAAGCCTAAACCTCAACAGATAGAATATCAAACAGAAAAATTGCCTAATTCATTTAAAGTAAATGCTGATGATTGTGGAAATTGGGATGTGGATGCAGTTAGTACTTTACAAGTATTTTGTCAAAAGAATAAACTCTGAATGCCAAGATATATAGATAGGGGCACATCACAATGATATGTGACAGAAAGTACTATGCATATGGAAATCTGAGAGTTCTCAACTACTCAATCTGCACCAGCAAAAAAAGAGGCAAAACAAAAATGTGCAAGAGCATTTTACGAAAAATTGAAATCAGGTTCTTTAAACTCAAAAAGTGAATCACAAGAAGTTGAGAGGGAAAATCTAAATCCAGCTTTATTTAAATGATGGAAAGTTCATCCACGATATACATTACAAGATTACTGTGAATATTATGGTATTGAATTAACCATTGAAGATGAGATAGACAGAACAATTATGAAAGTTTGAGATGAAAAGTTTTATACACGAGATGAAGATTATAATGGTCGTTATAAGAGTCCATCAGAAATAAGGGATGAATTAGCAAAAATGTATTATAATAGGATAATTGTTCCGATACTAAAGAAACAGTATAGAGAGAAATAAATGATTTATTTGAAGATATAATTATTAGTTTCTTATGTTTGAGTAAGAAGTCAATAATAAAAACTATTTTACATTAAAAATTGAAAAATCTTTATATTAATTGCAAATTATTAAAATGGCAGAAAAAGAAAATTTAGAACAAATTGAGCAGTCTATTCAAACTGTTAATAATAATCAAGAGTCAGAATTATGAAAAGTTCTTGGTCCAGATTATCCCAAAATTTGATTATCTGTTCCAGATGAAAATTCTCCTAAAATTAGGACATATGAAATAAATAATTCGTATTTTGCTGAAAAATGAACGTGTCGTTCTGAAAGAAGTAGAACGTATTCTATACAGGATTTGGTTACTATTGAGACTAGTTCGTATTGTTCTCCTGATGGAAGAAATTATAGATATTCTATAGACAAAATTAATTTATTTCCAAGTGAAGATGATCTACCTGAGGAATATGATAATACTGTTTCAAATAGATATGGAAGTGGCCAATACGATTATCTCTCGTATGATGATGAAAATATGAGAATCTTCCATTATTCTACGTGAGATGAATTATCATCACAAGAACATTACTTTTGGGTGAGCTTAGATTCTACGGTATTATTCCCATGAATTGAGACTGTACAAGGATGTAATGGATGATATTTTCATCATATAAAAATAGATAACAAATCTGATTATAAAGCAGTAGATGAATGATCTATACAGGAAACAATAAATGCTTTTATGGATCAAAAAAGGGAAGGGGAAAAACTTGAAGAATATCGTGAAAGAAATTGAGATATTTGAATAGAATTGCCATGGACTGAATATTCTACTTGATGGTATGAACCTAGTGCTTATATGTGAGATAAACATTGAACGCCAGTCCATGAACATTCTGGTGAAAGATGGTGTACAAATAAAATATTAGTAAAATTTTGAAAACCTTGAGATGATATCAAATTTTTCTGGGGATGATCTCGATATTCTATTAATGTTGGAGATGACAGAAAAGTAGATATAAATATTCATACAAATCATAGCTGGAATAATAATCAGAATCGGTGGTTCGAGGAGATGAAAGATTCAAGTATACAACCATGACAAATCTTTATTAATGGTATGGATGTTTATCAAGATACTATTCAACGTATTAA
>AUXO017324130.1_pt1 | contig 13633 bp, 12 predicted proteins | sample 768731 | NCBI WGS metagenome assembly AUXO01 (sample SAMN02715735, study PRJNA202380) | gut metagenome | biome: sheep rumen | host: Ovis aries | place: New Zealand: Palmerston North
GTTGGGATACCCGGGCTCGAACCAGGAATAACAGGACCAGAATCTGTTGTGTTGCCAATTACACCATATCCCAATTTTATTGCAGCAACTCTTTAAGGACCCCCCTCATTTCCGAATTGCGATGCAAAGGTAGTGCTTTTCGTGAAACCGACAAAGGGTTTCACGTTTTTTTTTCGTCAAAGGGTGATTTTTCTAAGTTCAGGACGAGAAAAAGCGAGGAAATCAGTACCTTTGTAGTCAGAAAACACTCAAAAAAGCATGAATAAACTAATCTTCATAAGTAACGATGATGGCTATGATGCAGGGGGGGTGCAACAGTTGGCGGAGATGATGCGCGAGCTGGGTGACGTGTTTGTTGTGGCGCCTGATGGCGGACGCAGCGGAGCGAGCATGAGCATCAGCAGCCATACGCCTGTAAGAAACACGCTCATCAAGCAGGAGTCTGAAACGGAAGGGCGTGGAAGCCTGACGGTATGGTCTTGCACAGGCACACCAAACGACTGCACAAAGATGGCATTCGAAATACTCTTGCCCCGACGCCCCGACTTGGTACTGGGAGGCATCAATCATGGCGAGAACTGCGGCGTGAACGCTCATTATTCGGGCACCATGTCTATCGCCCTGGAAGGCTGTATCAAGCAAGTGCCCTCCATCGCCTTCTCTAGCGGCAGAATAGCAAAGGATGCCGACTTTAGCTACATGAAGGAATGGGTAATGAAGATTGCACGTACCACGATGGAGGAAGGTCTCCCCTTGGGTGTATGCCTCAATGTGAATGTGCCCAATGTGGAGAAGCCCCAAGGTGTAAGAATTTGCAAAATGGGACTTGGCGACTGGCATGAAGAGTGGCAGGAACGCGACCACCCAAGAGGCGGAAAATACTATTGGATAGCAGGCTATTACGCACCCTACAATCCGGACGACGAGGAGACGGACTCTTGGGCATACCACAAAGGATATGTGGCCGTGACGCCTCTGCAGCTGGACATGACAGCTTATGATACGATGAAGAAGCTGGAATCGACGTATAACTGATTAGGCATCAGGCCCTACATGGTGGCAACAAAAGCACGCATGATTGCGGCACATTTCAACTGATGCATCATATCACTATTAAAGATGAAGTATTATCTCATAGCAGGAGAGGCTTCGGGCGACTTGCACGCTTCGAACCTGATGGCGGCGCTGAAGGAGGAAGACTCCGAGGCAGAGTTCCGCTTTTATGGAGGCGACAAGATGGCGGCTGTAGGCGGCACGATGGTGAAGCACTACCGTGAACTGGCTTACATGGGATTCATTCCTGTGCTGCTGCATTTGCCCACCATTCTAAAAAACATGAAGCGCTGCAAGGCGGATATTGCGCAATGGAGGCCCGATGTGGTCATTCTGGTGGACTATCCGGGATTCAATCTTGACATTGCCAAATATGTGCACGCCCAAGGTATCTGCAAGGTATTCTACTATATCAGTCCCAAGATTTGGGCCTGGAAAGAATACCGCATCAAGAACATCCGGCGCGATGTGGACGAGCTGTTCTCCATCCTGCCCTTTGAGGTACAATGGTTCAAGGAACGAAACTACAACATCCACTATGTGGGCAATCCCTGCGTGGATGCTGTGGAGGGATTCCGCAAGGCGCTTGCCGACAAGGGGGCTCCGACGACGGTCAAGCAGCAGATTGCCATCGTGGCAGGCAGCCGCAAGCAGGAAATCAAGGACAACCTGCGCATGATGCTGCAAGCTGCCGCAACGTACAATGACTATAAGCTGGTCATTGCTGGCGCGCCCAACATCGATGCCGCCTACTACCAACGGTACATCCCCAAAGGAATAGAAGCAGAACTGCGATTCGGAGAGACTTACCAGATTGTGAGCGAGTCGGTTGCCGCCCTAGTCACATCGGGCACTGCCACTCTGGAGACCGCTATTCTGGGCACACCGCAAGTGGTATGCTACGCCACACCCGTAGGCAAGTTTATCTCATGGCTTAGAAAGAGAATCCTGAAAGTGAAATTCATCTCGCTGGTCAACCTTGTGGCTGACCGAGAAATTGTACAAGAATTGGTGGCTGACCGCATGACCCACGAAAACATGGTTAAGTATCTGGGCGATATATTACCCGGCAGAGCAGGACGTCAGCAAATGCTGGACGACTACGCCGAAATGAATCGTATCCTTGGCTCATGCGGCGCCAGCAAGCGAGCCGCCCAAGAAATGATACGGCTTTTACAACAGTCACAACCTCAATAAAAAGACTATGGAATATAAGAAATCATACACCAAAGAGGAGCTTCTGGAACTCCGCCATTGGTTTGACACCCACACTTACGAGAAAGAACTGGACATGGGGCATGGTCTCTTCATCCCTGACGTGGACAAGACACTGGTCCCCATGTTTCTGACAGCAATGGACCAGTATGAGAACATCACGTTCTCGGGACAAATCAGACAGTTGTTCCGCATTCGCGAAGAGCTAATCAAGCAAAACAAAGTTACAGGAGAGAAGTAGCAGCAGAAACGCGGTTGGTCAGTTCCACATAGTCCTGAACAGAAAGCTGCTCGGGACGCTTCGTGAAGATGGGGTCAGCTAACATGGGATGATCTTTGCCCAGAATCTGCTTCATTCCGTTGCGCATCATCTTGCGTCGCATAGTGAACACCGTCTTCACGATGCGTCGGAACAAAGCCTCATCACATCCCAGAGCATCTTTCCCGTTGCGCGTAAGGCGGATAACTGCACTCTTCACTTTAGGAGGCGGATTGAACACATTCTCGTGGACTGTAAAGAGATATTCCACATCGTACCACGCCTGAATGAGCACACTCAACACCCCATATGCCTTGCTGCCCGGCTGGGCAGCCATACGCTCTGCGACCTCCTTCTGAATCATGCCCGTGCAACATGGAATGATGTCACGATTTTCCACCATCTTAAAGAAAATTTGAGACGAGATGTTGTAGGGATAATTACCGGTCAAGACAAAAGGAGCACCATCAAACACCTCATGGAGCTCCATCTGCAAGAAGTCACCTTCAATAACGTTGTCGCCCAACTGGGGAAAATGCTCGTGAAGGTAGGGAACGGACTCAAAGTCAATTTCCACCACCTTGAATGGACGGTTCTTACGAAGAATAAATTGTGTGAGCACGCCCATTCCTGGACCTACTTCCAAAACAGGGATGCCGGGGCAAACATCAACCGTGTCGGCGATGCGTTGCGCCACACCAAGGTCGGTTAAGAAATGCTGACCGAGAAATTTCTTTGGTTTTACGCTTTTCACGAAAAAAAATCGTAATGTTGGAGGATGAATGATGAATTTATTGTAACTTTGTGGTTGCAAAGGTACGACATTTCTCGATGAACAACAAAAAAACACTTAAAAAGGCACTCAATATCATCGTCCCCTTCTTGTTGGGTGGTGGCATTTTGTGGTGGATGTACCGAGATACCAACTTTCAAGACATGGAGGAAGTGGTGCTGCACCAGATGAACTGGGGGTGGATGTTGTTCTCATTAGTGTTTGGCGTAACCGCGCAGATGTTTCGGGGCATCCGGTGGAAACAGACTTTGGCGCCACTGGGCGAGCACCCACACATGGCAGATTGTATCCATGCCATATTCATCTCCTACGCTTCCAGCTTGATTATCCCACGCAGCGGAGAACTGAGCCGGTGCGGAATCTTGGCTAAATACGACAAAACGCCCTTCTTGAAAGCCCTTGGCACTGTGGTGACAGAACGTATCATCGACTCATTGCTGCTGCTCTCTATCACAGTTGCCGTGATCATGGCGCAACTGGCGGTCTTCAACTCGTTCTTCAACAATACTGGAACGAACTTGAATGACATTCTGGAAGGCTTTACCACAACTGGATATTTAGTCACAGCATTGTGCCTTCTCATCACTGTGGGCTTTATGTGGCTGGCCATGAAACGCTTCACTTTCATGCAAAAAGTTCGCACGATGCTCTCCAACATCAAGGAAGGAGTACTGTCGCTCAAAGGAGTGGAGAACAAGAGTTTGTTCGTGTTCTACACTGTAGCCATTTGGGCCAGCTACTTCCTGCATTACTGGATTACATTCCGCTGCTTCTCTTTCATGGAAGGTTTGGGGTTCACCGCAGCAATAGTAAGCTTCATCGTAGGCAGCATCTCGGTGATTGTCCCTACCCCAAACGGGGCCGGACCTTGGCATTTTGCCGTTAAGACCATTTTAATTTTATACGGACTGACAGACACAGAGGCAGTCACCTTCGTGCTCATTGTGCATACGATACAGACGGCACTAGTGCCTGTACTCGGCATCTTCTCACTCATCGTTTTGGGTATGCGTTCCGCTGTCAGTTCCAAGGCTATAACAAACTAATTATCACAAAAAAACAGAACATCATGAATCCTATCGAAGATTTAGCTCCCAAAGGGGTGTGGAAGAATTTCTATGCGTTGACTCAGATTCCACGCCCATCAGGACATACAGAGAAAGTAGCCGCATTCCTGGTTGACTTTGCCCAAAAGAATGGCGCAGAGGCATATATTGATGAAGCCGGCAACGTGGTGATGAAGAAGGGTGCTACACCTGGATATGAGGACAGAGAGACGACCGTGCTGCAAGCGCACATGGACATGGTGCCACAGAAGACCAAGGACAGTACCCACAACTTCGAAACAGACCCTCTGGATGTGTACATTGACGGAGATTGGGTGAAGGCACACAACACGACCCTTGGTGCAGACGACGGCATGGGCGTAGCGGCTGCAATGGCCATTATCGAAGACGATAACGTGGCGCACGGACCTCTTGAGGTGCTGATTACCCGCGATGAAGAAACAGGTTTGGACGGAGCTTTCGGTTTGAAAGCAGGTGAACTAGATGCCAAATATCTCCTCAACCTTGACTCAGAAGAGGAAGGCGAAATAACCATCGGCTGTGCAGGTGGCATGGACATTCTTTGCCAGATGGAGTATCAGGAATTGAATGTGGAACCAGCAAATATGCTGTGCTACGAAATTGTCATCAAAGGATTACTCGGAGGCCATTCTGGCATTGAAATCAATAAAGGCAGAGCAAACGCCAACAAACTGATGGCACGCATTCTGTTTGCCGTTGTCAATACTAAAGCGGCATGGCTATGCAGCTGGCACGGAGGAAACATGCGCAACGCTATTCCACGCGAGTGTGAAGCAAAAGTGCTCGTACCACAAGCCGAGAAGGAGAATTTCCTTGCACTTATTGAGAAATGCAAGAACACTTTCATTGAAGAGTTCAAGGACATCGAGACAAAAGGCATTCAACTGACAGCCACAACAGTGGAAAGCATCCCAACTAAGGCCGTTCCACAAGAAGTGCAGGAGAATCTCATCAATGCTATCTTGGCTGCACACGATGGCGTGCTGCGCTATACTCCATCCATGCCAGAATTGGTGGAGACCTCATGCAACCTTGCCATCATCAACATTGCAGACGGAAAGGCAGAAGTCATCACATTGGCACGCTCATCGCAGGACAGCATGAAGCAGTATCTCTGCAACCAATATATCGCCTGCTTCTCAATGGCCGGCATGGAAGTGAAGCTGGAAGGCGGTTACAGTGGTTGGCAGCCTAACCCTAAGAGCCCACTTGTGGAGATGATGGCCAACATCTATGAGAAGATGTACGGTACACGCCCTGTTGTTGGTGCATGCCATGCAGGTTTGGAGTGTGGAATCATTGGTGTCAACTATCCAGAAATGGATATGGCTAGCTATGGCCCAACACTCGTGAGCCCTCACACACCCAACGAGGCGTGCCTCATCCCTACGGTGGAGAGATTCTACAACTTCACGCTTGAAATCCTGAAGAATATTCCTAAAAAGTAATAATACCTAAGCCTATGGCACTCAACAAGAACAAAGACCTGAAGATGTTTTACAGCATCAGCGAGGTCGCCAAATTATTCAATGTATCGGAAACGCTTCTCCGCTTCTGGGAGAAGGAATTTCCAACCATCAAGCCTGAAAAGGCAGGTCGTGGCATACGCCAATACACAAAGGCAGACATTGAACAGGTTAGGATAGTCTATCACCTTGTGAAAGAACGTGGCATGACCCTACAAGGAGCACGTGACATGATTAAACGTGACAAGGGAGGCAACGTCAACCGCAACGTGGAAGTAATTGACAAACTCAAGGCAATTCGTTCTGAACTTCAAGCCATTGGCAAAGATTTAGGAGGTTTGGTGTAAATTGGCACCAACCAACAAGAAAAGGGGCTGTGTCTATTCGACACAGCCCCTTACTATATGAGCAGAAGCGCGGTCTTTCCCAACTGGTGGACATGAATTCCGTCATTAAAGAGAGAAGGAAAAAATTCCACTCCAATACACAAGAATCCTTATAAAGGAAGATTTAGAACCCAACATCCTCACCAGCATGGAGTGCTCCACAAATTCTTTGCCAATGAGTCCTAAACACTAGGGGCAATATCAACTACACTATTACTAAGGAAGCATTTGCTTATGCCGAATTCAATAGCAACGCTAACAAAAATTCATCTTTCAAAAGCATCAGCAATTTATCAAAGATAATCATGAGCACCATTCTTTAAATATTCCCCAAAGTAATCGCTCTTTATATCAAAGAAGAAGCGTCAAACCACAAACCATTAGACAACGTTCTTATTCAAAACTGAAATTTGATAATGCTATACTCTCGAAGCTTCTTTCAAATCAGCAATCTTGCGCAAACTGGTCAACACCTCATCCACCTCCTTTGTACTATGCACATACATCTGAATATTGCATTCAAAGATTCCTTTATCACACTCAATTTCCACTTTACGAATGTTGATGCCATGCAACACCGAGATAACCTGCGTCATTTCGTGCAAGAGTCCCAACTTGTCAAAACCCTTTATATGCATGGAAACAGGGAAGAGCGTGGTGCCAGCCATCTGCCACTGGGCTGCTAAAACTCTATTGCCATGATTGGCTTTCAGCTTTTCTGCGATAGAACATTGCAGTTTATGAACAATCACATGCTTGTCATCGTCTATATACCCCATCACGGTATCGCCTGGAATTGGCTTGCAACAATCGCACAAAGTGTATTGGTTCTGGATGCTGTCCTCTGTTAGGATAATGGCTTTCTTCTTATCAAAGTTTGAACTTATCTTCACCTTACCAATAGGACCTTGCTTAACTGTCTTTTTACCGAAGGAAAAGATTCGCTTCCACCCCACTACTTCTTCTTTCTCCTTGATTGCATCAAGCTCAGCACGCCCCAATTGTACCTTCCCTTCAGCCAAAGCAACATAGAGCGCTTCAGGCTTGGCATAGTCGTGCAAGTTGCAAATCTTGTCGACGACCAAAGAATCTTTAACAACATCATTCTGAGCAAGGAACTCGTCCAACATTTGTTCGCCTTTCTTACGCGATTCGCGCTCTTCCTTACGCAAAATGGAGAGTATCTTGGTAGTAGCCTTAGCCGTAGTGGCAATGTTCAACCATTCACGAGTTGGATGAACAGATTTTGATGTCAAAATTTCAACCTGATCACCACTATTCAAAACATAACTGATAGGCTCTAGCTTGTGGTTCACTTTTGCACCAATGCAATGACTTCCCACAAAAGTATGAATACTGAAAGCGAAATCGAGCGTGGTGCTGCCTGCGGGCATCGTACGAATTTCTCCTTTAGGCGTAAACACGAATATTTCTGAAGCAAAGAGGTTCAGCTTAATTGTATCAAGAAAGTCCATCGCATCAGGCTGTGGGTCATCAAGAATCTCCTTGATTGTAGCTAACCATTTATCCAACTCCATTTCCGAAGCGGTTTCTGTCTTATCGCCATCCTTGTATTTCCAATGGGCCGCAAAACCCTTCTCTGCAATATCGTCCATACGGCGAGAACGAATCTGGACTTCAATCCACTCTCCTTGCTTTGACATGAGCGTGACGTGCAATGCCTGATAGCCATTAGCCTTAGGATGGCTCACCCAATCACGAGTTCGATCAGGATGAGAAGTGTATATCTTACACAACTTGACATAGATATCAAAACAATCGTTCAGTTCTGTATCCACGTCTTCTGGATCAAATATAATTCGAACCGCTAGGATATCATAGATTTCCTCGAAAGGAATGTGCTTCGTCTGCATCTTCCGCCAAATGGAATAGGGAGATTTCACACGCTGCTTGATATCATAGTTCAGGCCTAAGCCGTCCAATTGAGCACGAATAGGAGCAGCAAACTCATCGAATACTGTGTCACGCTCCGCTTTAGTGGCCTCAAGCTTATGCTCTATCTCTTGGTATTCATCAGGATGCTCAAAACGGAAACTGAGGTCTTCCAACTCGGTCTTAATAGAATTGAGTCCCAGGCGATTGGCCAGAGGGGCATAGATATACAACGTCTCACCGGCAATCTTATACTGCTTGTTGACTGCTTGACTGCCCAATGTGCGCATATTATGCAAACGGTCTGCAATCTTAATGAGTATAACACGGATATCATCACTCATCGTCAACAGCAACTTCTTGAAGTTCTCTGCTTGAGCTGAAGCATGGTCTCCAAATATTCCTCCAGAGATTTTAGTCAACCCATCAACTATCTGCGCAATTTTAGGGCCGAACATGTTCTCAATATCCTCAACAGTATAATCGGTATCTTCAACGACATCGTGAAGAAGCGCAGAACAGATGGACGTAGAGCCTAGTCCAATCTCACAACACACGATCTTGGCCACGGCGATTGGATGCATGATGTAAGGTTCACCAGACAACCGCCGAACTCCCTTATGAGCATGCTTTGCAAAATTAAAAGCCTTTGTGATGATATCAACTTTCTTCCGATGTTTGCTGGCCAGATATGCATCAATCAGGCTTTGAAACTCGTCATTAACCATTTTGTCTTCGAGTTCTATATCTGCCATTGTTGTTTCCATAGAGCTGTATGATTTAATGATTACAGATTCCTTCTTTTCCTATCACCATACACTATTTTACACGAAGTTTTTGACCCTCACGAATCATATCACCATGTATATTATTCATTTTTCGCAATTTGTCTACAGTTGTCCCATTTTTCTTGGCAATAGAAGAGAGCGTTTCACCCCGCCTTACAGAGACATTCTTTGAGGCCTGCGAGCGAGTATTACGAGCACGTCGGCTGTTACGTGACGTAGCACGATTTGAAGATTGCACTTCCACTTGAGCATCTTCTACATTATCAACAACCGCACGACGTACACCTGCAGCCAATGAACCGGCAGCCGCATTAGGAGCATATATACTATCCTCTTTCAAAATGAAGTCTTCAACTGCACTCGCTGGCAGACGAAGCACATAATCTGCAGGGACGATATCACGGCGGTATTGCGGATTGATGGCACGCAATTCATCGATAGTCACATTGCAACACGCTGCTATTTGAGCAAACGTCACTTCACGTTGTACAATAATTGTGTCCGACTCTAATGGCAACGTCGTCTCGCGTGGCACAATACCATGTTCACAATAATAATTCATAATGTATGTAGCGGCAATGAAAGCCGGCACATATCCCCGTGTTTCACGGGGCAAGCGATTATACACCGACCAAAAATCAGCACTCTCTTGACTACCTGAGCGAAGAATTGCCTTTTGGACGTTCCCTTCACCACAATTGTATGCAGCTATAGCCAATCCCCAATCGCCAAACATATCATACAAATCGCGCAAATAGTGGGCTGCCGCATCGCTAGACTTAACAGGATCGCGACGTTCATCAACCAAGGTGTTAACCTCCAGCCCATAGCGTTTGCCTGTTGTCAGCATAAACTGCCAAAGTCCCGCAGCCCCCACTCTTGAAGTGGCAGAAGGGCGAAGCCCCGATTCAATCACAGGCAAATACTTTAGCTCCAATGGCAAATCATAGCGTTCCAAAGCTTCTTCAAATATTGGATTGTAAAAATTAGACGATGCCAACATGACAGCCACAGAGCCTTTCATACGCGCACTGTACGTATCAATATACTTCTTTGTCACATCATTAAGCGGCATTTCTATTGTTGTGGGAATACGCGACAAGCGATTGATCAAAACAGAGTCGTCATACGACAATGTACGGGAAACACCAGTCCCTTCTGACAAATTATTCAGGTTCGTATAGTCTTTCATCAGCTCTTCCTCACTCACGAACAGACCTTCAGGCATATCATCAGTTCGCTCCACAAACACGCTATCAGCAACAACAGAAGTATCCACTTGTGCCCATGCGCAAGAAACAGACAATACAGAAAAACAGGAAACTATCAACTTCTTGTTCATATACTCACTTCTTTATTTATCTATTTAAAAATTCAAACTACATTGCAAGCCGTATGAACTTCCATTCATTCCGGGCGAACGAAAAGCAGGCAAACGATCATGGATTACAGCAGGACGCACTTTCATGGACAAATCCTTGCTGATATCAAAACTTGACAGCTCTGCATCCACGTAAGCATCGATGATAGACAACGCATACACACCTATCATACAGAACATGCTCAAATCTCTGTATCTGCGGTAATAGTTCTTTTTGCGCCGGAAGAGTTCTTGCAAACGGTTTTTATTCGTTTGGACGTCATACTTTGCAGGAATAAAATTCTCATAGCTCTTCGTGTTCTCGTCGCTATCCATAATGTCTATGTATGCTTGAGAGTAGTCTCTATACATCGTATTGTTCCAGTTCAAAGCATAAATACAACCCAAGAAACCTCCATACACAAGAGGAAGTTTCCAATATTTACGATTGTAAATCTGTCCGCCTCCAGGAAAAATGATAGCAAACCACATAGCCTTTTTAGGCTCTGGAACAAAACGCTCCTGCAACTTCTTTCCTAAAATATTTGCTATAGAATCTTCCGTGAAAGAAATACGCCTCACCAGAGTATCTGCAGGAATAAGCATAGGCTTCACATCTTCAGCTGTAACATAGATATCTTCGCCTACTGGCTTGTCAACAGCAGAAATGCTATCTGCGGCAACAGACCTCAAACTGTCGTCCAGAGATTCTTGAGCAGACAAACCTCCACAAAAGGAGAACGCCCACATAAACAAACACATTATACAATATATGTGACGACTCAACCACATAAATGCTTTATTGGAAAAGAGACAGAATTCTGCGCAAATCGTCTGTACTCTTGTAGGAGAAAGAAACCTTTCCTCCCCCTTGAGATGTACAAGAAATCTTAACATCAATACCCAAACAAGAAGATAACTGAGCACGAATAGCCTCAAGTTCTTCCGTCATCGGAGCACGCCCGATTCGAGATGGCACTGACGGAACATGCTTTTTGTCATCTCCCTCATTCATCTCCTTAATCAACTCTTCAACTTGGCGCACAGAATAACCCTTGTTCTGAATCTCATTAAAAACCTTTATCTGAGCTTTCGGATCATCCAAAGCCAATAAAGAACGCGCATGCCCCGTATCAATCTGATGATTCTGAATTGCCACTTGCACTGGAGCAGGCAACTTCAATAAACGCAGATAATTTGCAATCGTAGCGCGCTTCTTCCCCACACGCTCACTCAATTTCTCCTGAGTCAAGCCATATGCATCAATCAAGTGCTGATAGGCCAAGGCAATTTCGATAGAATTAAGGTCCTGGCGCTGAATGTTCTCTATCAACGCCATTTCCATCACGTTTTCATCACTTGCCGTACGAATATAGGCCGGTATGGAAACAAGACCAGCTCGTTGAGATGCACGCCAACGACGTTCTCCGGCAATGATCTGATAACGCCCGTTATCCAATTCGCGCAAAGTAATCGGCTGAATAATACCTATTTCAGAAATAGAATCTGCCAATTCCTGCAAGGCCTCCTCATCAAATTCATGACGAGGCTGATTAGGATTCCGTTCTATCAAGTTAACATCTATCTCATTGATTGTAGAAGAACCCTCTGTACGCACATCTTCTGTGGAAATAAGCGCATTCAGTCCTCGGCCGAGGGGGGAACCAAACTTCTTTCTAACAGCCATATATTCTTTTCAATTGAAAAACGTTACACATTCATTTGCCTTCACGCGCCATAATCTCCTTAGCCAAAGAAATATAATTCTTGGCGCCATTAGACATCGCATCATACAATATACATGGAATACCATGACTCGGAGCTTCCGACAACTTCACATTACGTTGAATCACCGTCTTAAACACCAATTCTTGAAAGTGTCGTTTCACTTCTTCATAAATCTGATTCGCTAAACGAAGACGAGAATCAAACATTGTCAACAAGAATCCTTCTATTTCCAAATGGGGGTTCAGCTTTGATTTGATAATCTTAATCGTGTTGAGAAGTTTGCTGATGCCTTCCAGCGCAAAATACTCACACTGCACAGGAATAATGATAGAATCAGCTGCTGTCAACGAATTGACCGTGATGATGCCCAAAGAAGGAGAACAGTCTATAAAAATATAGTCGTACTCAGCCCGTAATGGTGACAATATCTTCTTCAAGACCATTTCCCGCTTATCGATATTCAGCATTTCGATTTCAGCACCAACTAAATCAATGTGGCTCGGAATGACATCCAAACCATCTATATCAGTTGAATATATTGCCTCATGAGGATCTACCGCACTAGTAATACAGTCATAGATAGAGGTATCCACCTGCTGAATGTCGACCCCCAAGCCAGAAGATGCATTTGCCTGAGGATCAGCATCAACCACTAGAACTTTTTTATCGAAAGCAGCAATACTTGCCGCAAGATTAATGGCAGTAGTAGTCTTACCAACGCCACCCTTCTGATTGGCCAGTGCAATAATCTTTCCCATAACGAACTACAATTTATACATTATTACAATAAGGCTACAAGGATAGATACAAATTATTATCATTCCTCCGCACCCTATTGTCCATCATTCAATTCTAAATGCAAAGATACGACTTTTATGTGGAACAGAAGAAAAAAATCACGTGGAACATTATCAGCTTTTCACTTTTTTTGTCTTCACCTCATACCCACCATCCACCTTATTTCACATCTACAATCCAACTTATCCCGCACCCACCACCGTAAATGCTATTACCCTTGTATCACAATTACAACTACAGGTGCGCTACTCCAGACTTTTACACGTGGCTTACTCTATCACTACATGATGGCTTACCCTATCACGACATGACGGCTTGCCCAGTCACGGTATGGAGGCTTGCTCGGCCCTTACGATATGGCTTATCAGATCACGTCATGATGTATTGCCGTACAGCTACACAATATGCTGCCGCATCACACATCTTCGTATAACCAGTAATTGACGGGAACTCATCTCTCGGCCATCCATCAATTATTCACACTCAGCACTAACCCACTTTCAACAGGCCAAACCATCAAGGCACAGCCATCTTGTCATATCAAATGAGGGAGGGGAAACGGTCTACACAAGTGTTATTCCCCAACAATAAGAAGATCCTTTTATATTCTGAAATCTTAATTGCCCAATCAACAACCTTTTTAATCATCTGGACATGACACATTAAGTACATTTTAAGGCGATAGCCTTATTCAAAGACAGGGCACCCTACCTATGAAACAAAAAAAAGAGGAGAAAGATTGATTCTTTCTCCTCTTTGTGGGCGCTGACGGATTCGAACCGCCGACCCTCTGCTTGTAAGGCAGA
>AUXO014418598.1_pt1 | contig 13632 bp, 4 predicted proteins | sample 768731 | NCBI WGS metagenome assembly AUXO01 (sample SAMN02715735, study PRJNA202380) | gut metagenome | biome: sheep rumen | host: Ovis aries | place: New Zealand: Palmerston North
GTACTGTGATTGGGCGTGGTGAGCACATAGTACATTTTGTCTAAATCCCTGTAAAGATTTACGATTATATCCTTCTCATTGTCTAAAAAAAAGCATGTTAAATATGTCATTATTGTTCCTTCCACTATTACATTTTCTTATCAGAAAGTAGCAACGCTAAAATATGGACTGCTTGAGGAAATTCCCCTGCTTCTATCATGGAATCTATTTCAGCTCTTGTATGTAAATGTACATTCAAAAACTCTGTCTCGTCAAGACTTTGTCCACTGACTTTTTTACAGTTTCTTGCAACGAAAATGTTGGCGTAATTATCTGCCATGGTTGCATTTGAAGGTACAGAAAGCAAAAATTTCCAGTCATCACTTTCGTAGCCTGTTTCCTCCATAAGCTCTCGTTTTGCTGCCTCAAGTGCATCTTCAGCACTTTCTACATTAAGCCTGTTTCCATATTGTTTGCCATCGGTTCTTTCAATGCCACCAGCACAGAATTCTGTAGTCACTCGCTTTATTCCATGACGAAACTGCCTAACGCATATATAGTTTCCTTCTTCATCTGTGGCTACTATCACCACATAATCCCTACGGCTATAGCTATAATATGGTTCAAAGGTCCTTCCATCAGGAAATTTGTAAGCACTTTTCCTAAAATCAATCCATTCATCATTTATAATGTGCTCACAGGATATTTCTTCCCACTCAAGCTTTTCATTTTCACCCATTATTTATCTCCTGCTAATTTTACTATGATGTCTCCATATCTGATTTATCCAAAAAACCTAATCCACTAAGTGTAATAACAAACCTGGAAATATAGTCCCATGTTGTTATTGGCCAGCAAAAGCCCAATCTATAGAGTATCTGCACTGTATTTCCACATTGTCTCTGGAGCATTACAGTTTCCTTACCATCCCTAGGTCTCATATATGCCATTATACTTGTAAGAATTTTAGCCTTATCTGGATCATTTTCTGCCTCCTCAAAGACCTTGGCAAACTCTTCACGTTCCACATATTTAATAGGGTAACCACAATCTGTCAACTCTCTAAATATATTTTCATAAGATATATTTCTATCGTTGAATACATGGAAAACTGTGCATTCTTCAGGTGTTTTCGAAAGAAGCACTATGGCTTTGGCAACAGCATTTATAGGCGAAAACTCCATGGTGTTTCCAAGCTGGTCATATGATGCACAGCCTAGCATTATAAAGCTCTTCAATCTTCCCATTGCTGAGTTTGTATCTGCATTAATCTGGAATTCTCCATCATAATCTCTTGGAGCTAAATTTCCTAATCGCATTATTTTAGCCTGAAGACCTTTTGTTGCTACAGCCTCAAGTACAGCACGCTCAGCAATAAATTTAGAATGAACATATTTATTATCAAGTGGCTGTCCTATATATAGTGATTTTTCATCTGGTATAAAATGATCTTCTACGGCATCCTTAAAGGCTTCACTGACTACACTCATTGTAGACGTCTGAATCAGCGTAGCCTTGGTCTTTAAGCAAAAATCGATTAGATTTAATACGCCTCCATAATTCACATCCTCTATTAGGGTGCCTGTAGAAAAATGTTTTACCACTGCTGCACAGTTGATAACGGTATCTATATGCATATCTTCGATACTTTCTAACGCTTTGCTCTCTGTAATGTCCCCTTCCACAACCAATAATTGATTTCCGATTAAATGTTCAATGGACTGACTGAAGTAATAAAAATACAAAGCCATCAAGCGTTTTGTCGCATTCACATTACCGTGAGGACGAAGCAGGCAGTATATTTTAGTATTTTTGTCCTTGTTACTAAGTAACTCATGTAAGATATGAATTCCTAAATAACCTACCGCACCTGTCAAAAGAACGTTTCCAATGGAACGCAATTCTCCTTTTTTAAAACTTTCCAATGTATTTTTTTCTAAAAGCTTATCTATCCTTGAGTAATCATAGCCTGAAATACCTTCAATTCCGCTATTTTGGACTTCTTTGCTATTTGTTTTTTCTACAATTTCCGCCAAGGCTTTTGGTGTAGGATTATCAAATACATCTTTAAAGTTTATAGTGTATCCCTTTTTACCAGCTTCTATGACAATAACTGTGACTAAAAGAGAGGTTCCACCCAAATCAAAGAAGTTTTCTAAAACTCCCACTTTCTCAATATGTAGTATATTTGAGAATATTTCACAAAATGCTTTTTCGGCTGGTGTAGATGCCGCTGCAGATTTATTATCTCTAAAAAGCTCTGGAGTTGGAAGATTTTTCAGGTCAAGCTTTCCATTTGGTGTAAAAGGCATTTTTTCCAGCTGCATATAGGCAGTTGGCACCATATAGTTTGTGAGTTTTTTCCCAAGTTCCTTTTTTAGTGCGCCAATATCCACCTTATGGCTGGCTGTAAACCATGCACACAGATGCTCTATACCATTAAGCTTCTCGATTTTAACGGCAGTACGTTCAATACCCTCCACTGCACCTAAAACTGACTCTACTTCATCCAGCTCAATTCTAAGACCTCTAAGCTTAATTTGGTTATCTTTTCTGCCTAGTATCTCTACATATCCCTCAGGAGTCCATCTTGCATAATCACCAGACTTGTAAATTCTATGACCTTGATATTCAACAAATCGCTCTTTTGTCATTTCCGGAAGGTTGTTATAGCCTGCTGCAACTCCCATTCCTCCAATGTAAAGTTCGCCTACTACTCCAACCGGCAATTCATTTCCATCATTATCAACTATAAACTCAATTACTCCTGGCAGTGGTCGTCCAGTATGAATTCTATCTTCATTTGTCAAATCTGCTGTATTGCTGGATACTGTTATTTCTGTCGGTCCATAGGTATTGAAAATCATTCGATTTTCTTGTTTTTTCAGTATAGCAAGCAAACTATCTGGGTACTTCTCTCCTCCACAAATTACTATTTTTACTTTCTCAAAGGCTTTTGAAAACTCTTCAGAACCAAGTAGTGTTAAAAGTCTAGATGGTGTTGAGCCAAACATATCTGTGTCTGTCGAGCTAATCCTTTGTGCAAGCTTTGAAGCATCATTTATCTCATCATCAGAGGCTACAGAAAGTGTAAGCCCGTTAAATAAAGGTGCGGCCCATTCTTTTATTGAAAAGTCAAATGAAAATGTTGTAATAGCGGTCATTACATGGCCCCTTTCCACCATACCATTGACAAGAATGTTTCCTTTTGTATTCGTTACATAATTAACTGCACCTCTATGCCTTATCATAACCCCCTTTGGATTACCTGTAGAACCAGATGTGTAAATCATATATGCCAAATCATCCTGAGATATATTTACATTAGGTTTATTTTCATTATTTTCTTCAAGTAAGGCTTCAATATCTACAGCTGCTTTATCTGTAAATTTTTTCAGCATATCACTTGAAGTAATAATCAAGGTAGCATTCGAATCTTCAATAATGTATCTGACTCTTTCTGTTGGATAATTAGGGTCACATGGAATATAAGTGGCACCTGCCTTTAGTATTCCAAATATTGCAAAGAATATTTTTGCACATCTAGGTAACAGAATCACGACTCTATCCTTCGGTTTAATGCCTCGTAAAATAAGTCCGTTTGCCACCCTATTTGCATTGCTATCAATTTGGAAATAGGTATAATCACCATCAACAGCTGTCAATGCAAGCTTGTCTGGATTCTCCTTAGCATTTTTTTCAATACCTGTATGGAACAGAGTATCAGAAGAAAACGATGGTTTTACATCCCTTTCTCTTAAACTGTCTAGCTTTTTCCTCTCTTCCTCATTAAGGAGGGAAATCTCTCTTAGTTTGGTCTCACCGCAATTCGAAAAATTGTTAATTACTGTTGCGTATATTTTTATAAAAGTGTCTATAGATTCTTTTTTATATTCGGCATCATCATACTCAACTTCTACTGTTGGTTTACCATTTCTATCAACTATTCGTATTGTTAGTTTGAATTTTGCCTTTCCAAACTCTAGAGCCTCTATTCCTGTCAGTTTAGGTACATCTACTTTTTCTACGATACCTCGCTGATATTCGTACATAATGCTTACAGAATATCCCCACCTTGCACTCACTTCAGCAAAAGGATAGTTTTCATGTTCAACAGCAGTCTTAAGACCAGCTGCTACCTCTTTTATGTATTCATCAGTTGTACCATCACCTAATTTAGACACAAGCGGTATCGTATTTACAAACATTCCAAATGTATAAGCAAATCTCGCATCAGACCTTCCACTTGATATAGTTGCAATATGTACATTTTCAGATGCTGTCATTCTAGCAAGTGTGTAGTCTAAAGCAGCCAAATAAAAGCCTGCTTCTGTCACTTTGGTACGATTGCACACATTATCAACTGTTTCCTGATTTATTTCGAAGTATTCAAAACCTTTTTTGTGTGTATCACTACTAGCATTTGCATCCGTAGGCAATTCAGTTGCTGATTCATAATCTTTCAGAAGATTTCCAAAATAATTGTCATACTTTGCTTTCTCTTCTCCCTCGAGTAATTTTTTCTGCTCATTGACATAAATGTTGTACGACATGCTTTCACCTGTTGGTGTTTCTTTATTTAATGCATATCCCAGTTCATCTATGAACAGATTCATTGAAAAGCCGTCAAATACCAAATGATGAAAATCGCAGAATAGTGCTGTATACTCAGTTGTTTTTACAATAGCAAATCTAAACAACGGTCCCTTATTAAGGTGGAATGGTAAAACAAACTTTGCTTTAAATGTTTCAAATTCCTCTTGTGTGTACTCAAATACTGGTATTTCAGGAAGCTCTTGCTCGTCATAGATTGCCATTATCTGCTTATCAATAATACCAAAATGAACAAATAAGGATGGATTTGCTTTTAGCACCTTGTTTACAGCATTCTTCAATATGCTTGTACTCATATCCTTTTCAAAAAACATAACTGAAGGAATGTTATAAGAGGTATTATCTGGTTCTTTCATGCACTCAATATAAATACCAGCTTGAGCACTACTAAGCTCGAATTGAGAAACCTTCTCAACGGGTTTTGCCCCTTCATTATTTACCCCATTCATCCAATTTTCAATTATAGAATCCGCTATCATGGCAATAGACATATCCTTGATTTCTTTGAAAGGAATTTTTATGCCAAATTGCTTTGATAACTTTGCAGCCAAACGTATCATGTTGATACTGTTGAAGCCTATGTATTCCAGTGGAATATTAAGTGGAGGATTTTCTATATTTACAGCCTCGCCAATAATCTTTTTTAGTTCTTTTTCCAGCACATTATCCACATGGTTGGTATTTTCAGTATCTTCTATGATTTTTGGTTCTGGAAGTGCCTTTTTATTTACCTTTCCATTTTGATTTAGCGGAATCTGGTCTATCTGCATAATAGCTGATGGCACCATATAAGGTGGTTTTTTCGTTTTTATAAATGCAGCAATATCTTTAGATTCTATTTTTTCGTCACTTACAAAATAGGCATAAATGGCTTTCCCATCATCCCCTAAATCTTTAGCTATTACTGCAACATCCCTAATGCCTTCATATTCTCTAATAACAGCTTCTACTTCACTTAATTCAATTCTGAATCCATGAATCTTTACCTGACCATCACGTCTTCCTATAAATTCAATGTTGCCATCTGGTCGGTATCGTACAACATCTCCACTCTTATACGCACTAGCATATTCCCCCGTATCAAATGGGTTTTCAATAAATACCTCTTTGGTTCTATCAGGTTGGTTCAGATATCCAATACCCACATGAGGACCAGCTATTAGAAGCTCACCAAGTGCCCCAGGTGGTAATAAATGTCCAAACTGATCTATAACATACAGCTTTACGTTTTCCATAGGTTTTCCGATTGGAATATTATTTTCCTTTTTTTCCACTAAAAAGCTGGTAACACATATAGTACATTCAGTCGGACCATAAATATTTATAAAGCTTATATTTTCAGGTGGGTCCATAGATGCAAGCTTTTCTCCACCTACTAAAATTGCTCTAAGATACGGATTTTTCATTTCCGCTGCAAACTGACGCCCCACCTGGGTAGTCATGAATGACATGGTCACACGATTTTCAATATAATATTTATTTACCGCATCAAGGTCTAGGCGCATATCTTCAGGCACTATGCACAATGCTGCTCCAGCAGCCAATGTGGGGTACATATCCAGCATGCAAGCATCAAAACCATAGGATGCATATTGACTTGCCACATCCTTTGATGTTAATTCAGTATATCTAATATACCAATCTATAAAACAAACCAGATTTCTATGTGTAAGTTTCACACCCTTAGGCACACCTGTACTTCCTGACGTATATAAAAGAATAAATAAATCATCAGGTTTTCCCACATACTTACATTCGCCTTTAGGAAGGCTTTCTACATCATCTGTAAAAAGAACATCTCCTTTATAATTTGAGACACTGTCCCTTAGCTTACCATCTGCTATAAGAAGCTTGGCATCAGCATCATCTATCATGAACTGCAAGCGCTCTACTGGATATGTAGGATCTAGAGGCATATAAGTGCAACCTGCTTTCAATGCACCTAAGGATGCTATTACCTGGTATATGCCTTTCTCTATTAGAATAGCCACTACATCCCCTACACCAATGTTTTTAGAATTGATATAGGCAGCTATCCTGTTGGCATATTCATTCACTTCTTTATAAGTTAAACTGATATCCTTGAATATTACAGCTATATTATCTGCATATTTTTCCGCAGCAGAATTAAACAGTGTAACCACTGTCTGGGTTTTGTCATAATCTCTTTGCGTATTATTCCAATTGTTTAGAATCTCTATATCTTTATAAGATGCTAAAGAAATATCCCTTACTTTTTTGGCACTCAGCATTTTCTGCAGGACATTTTCAAATGAGCGCAGCAATATATCAATAAATTCTTCAGAATACAAATCGCTCCTATATTCTGCACGAATATTATATATTCCATCCTTTTTAAACATCTGAAATGCCAGTTTTTCACCTGTGGCATTTTCCATAATAGGAATTCGTTTTATCTGCCTATTAGCGAACATGCCAACATCCAGTAAATCACCTTGATATGCGAAAAGTATATCGCCTGTTATTCCTGTGTCTGCGGATATGTTTGCAAAAGAATATATGTCATTATTCATACTTCCCAGCAACTGTACTTTTACCGATTCTAAGTACTCTCTAATATCCTGATTTCCACTGAATTTGGTGTAAACTGGTAGCGTCTTCACAAGCATAGCAACTGTTCTTGCAGTTTTTAAAGAATCCCTGCCATTGTATATCGTTGTAAACAGTGCCTCTGTCATTCCTGAATATAACCCCAACAGTACACCAAATGCTGCTGTCATGTATATGTTTTCTGTAACATTATATTTTCTACATTCTGCTTCCACAGCTGTAGATTCAAGGACTACATCCCTTTCAATGGCACTAAAGCCAGGCTCGTCTTTCTCCATATTGGGTATAGGTAGGCTATCGATTTCAAGTCCACCAAAAGTATCTAAATACCACTGTTTTGCATTTTCATATGCTTCTTCATCTACGGAAGCTTCGTCTTCTGCTATTTCAAATCCACTGTAAGTCTCTGGCTCAACATTTCCCCCAAGATATGCTCTTTCTATATCTTTCATGAAAACAATCATGGATGTGCCATCAAAAATAATATGATGCAAATCTATAAACAGAAAAACATTCTTTCCTGTATCAAAAATTCGAATTCTAAAAAGTGAATCCTTCAAAAGATAAAATGGCTTCATTAATGAATGAGCTTTTTCTAGCAGTTCGCTTTCGCTTATCTTTTCAACGTCCTGATGATAGATTTCATCCTCATTCCTTTGTTGTACCACTTCACCATCAGCATTAGTCTTTAGCTTTAATTTAATAAATGGATGGGCTTCTACAGCTGCCTCCACAGCTTTTGCCAGTACTGCTGCATCTATCCCCTCACCTAAATTCAGTAAAATAGGGTTATTATAGCAAGCCTCTCCCTCACGATTCATGGATTCAATATATATTCCAAGCTGTGTTCCTGTAAGAGGGTATTCATTTTTCTTGACCCTCTCTTTTAGTGCTCCATTTTTTTCACATACTTCACCTATCTTTCTAGGCGTCTTTTCAGCGTAAATAACTTTACTTGTAAGAGCAAGATCTGGACACAGGGTCATAAGCTTCATTACCTTGATACTGTCTCCACCAAGCATAAAGAAATCATCATCAATACCAATCTGCTCTACTCCAAGAGCTGATTCAAACGCTCTGCAAAGCACTGACTGCACCTCATTTTCAGGGGAAGCATACTGTGCTCTGTTAAGCTTTAAATCTGGTTCTGGTAAATTTTTCCTGTCAATTTTTCCATTTGGATTGATTGGAAATTTATCTAGATGTATATAAAATGTAGGAATCATATACTCAGCGATTCTTTTTGAAAGAAATTCCTTAATATAGTCTTCCTCCATTTTTTCGCCTGTATAATAAGCACACAAAAATACACTATCCTGAAAGCCTTTGATAGCTTTTACAACAGTCTCCTGTACCTCATCCATTTCTCTAATGACATTTTCTATTTCTCCAGGCTCAACACGCTGACCATTTATCTTAACCATCCAATCTTTTCTATTGATATACACTAGGTTGCCATCTGGCAGCTTTTTTAAGATATCTCCTGTATGTAGCCAGCCGCCTTTGAATAATTCACTTGTAGCCTCGGGATTTTTGAAGTAGCCTAGAGTAAATGATCCTTTCACACACATTTCTCCCTCTTCGCCATCTGCAACAGGCTTACCATTCTCATCAAGCAAAGCCCATTCCACTTCATCCCTTGGAATTCCTACTGGAGTAGTTTCATAAGGCTCATCCACTAAAAAAGAACAAATTGTGCCTAAGGTTTCACTCATGCCATAATTATTGTATAGTTTATATCCATCCTTGCTGCATTGTCCTGATAGTCGCTCACTTCCTGTCATAATAAGCTTTAATGATTTAGCTCTGTTGTGGAAATTTTTTAAAACAGATGGACTGATAAAGCCTACTGTGATTTGATGATCGTCATAGTAATCCTCCAGTTTTTTCACATCGCGCATTATTTCTGGATTAATCAAATGCACACAACCGCCAAAAGTGAGCACTTTATAAACTGCAATTGATGCCACAAAATACATAGGAGCACCCATGGCCCACTTCTGACCTGTTGAATAGATTTCCTTATTTCCCATTTCCCGGGCTGAAAGCAAGCCATCAAATGTATGTAAAATACCCTTAGGCATTCCAGTTGAACCTGATGTATAAAGCAGAAATGCCACATTTTTCTCCTGCTCAGGGAATAATGATATGTCAACTATTGTCGTTTTTTTGATTTCTTCTAAAACTGTGTCGTCAATAACAAATGGAGCGTCACAATTCATGCTTATGTACTTTACCCTCTCATCTGGAAAGCTTTTTCCTACAAAAACAGCAGCATGCCCTGACAGCCATATTCCACAGACTACAGCTACATACTCATATGAAGATTCAAAACGAACTGGTATATATGAATCTGGTTCTATCTTCTTGCTATAAATCCAAGAGGCGGTGGCTAACATTAAATTTTTTACAGTAGCGTAGTCCACGTTTCTTTGCCCACCTTGATCTACTATTGCTGTCTGGTCTTTATACTGATCCATAGCATCCCATAATAGTGTCACATAATCATTCATTGTAGCCCCCTCCTTACACTTCAATTTCAAAAATTGTATTGTTTAAATCTAAAACCCTAATATATGAAATCTTTATCGCCAGCTTTTTCAAAAGCTTAAGCCCGCTGATTTCATTATTTTCATCTCCAGTATACAAAGTTGGGTCAAATGGTATTCCATCATCCCTTATTCTCAAATATAGTTTTTCCTCTTTTCTTGATAGGCAAATGTCTATATTTTTCTCTTTGCCTTTGGGATAACCATATTTTGAAATGTTTGAAATCATTTCTTCAGAAGCTAATCCCAGCATATTCCCTTTCGATACAGGAATGTCCTCTTTAACACAATAATCTATTATTTTTTCCGAAACCATGACTGCTGCAACATCACTTCCTGTTACAGAAATATCACATATTCTTTCCTCGCTGTTTTCGGGTAAAGTCATAAATCCCTTTTGGGGAATAATAGCTTTCATTTGCAAGATAATTCTGACAACATTAAGTATGACAAATGACAGCAGTTCACTAAAGATGATTGCTATAAATATTCCTCTAAATCCCCATGTTCTTAGTCCTAAAATTATCAGAGGAACCTTTAATACCAAAAGCTGCATAGTAGAGCTAAGCATTGATAAAGATATACGCCCTATAGTGCGATAATAATTTTGTGAAATAGCATTCAGACTCAAAAAACAAAAGCCCAAAGCAAAAAACCTAAGTCCTACCAAAAGCTCTGGAAGAACTGCTTGATTATTAAATCCGTACATTGCAGCTATAGCTTGAGGTACAGCTATAAATATTGCCATTATGGCAACGCTCACAAGAAGTGCAGTTTTAACAGTTCTAGATAGCACTACACGAATTCTGAAATAATCCTTTTCGCCATATAATACTCCAGCTACCGAAGCAATCACAGATGATATACCATTCAAGAACATCTGCACAATATTCTGGGTATTACTTGTCACCGCATAAGCCATGTAATAGTCATTTCCTATCGACTGCACTATATTTTTATTTATCGTTGAAATTCCTATGACAGTCAATATTAGATATAGCAAATTTGGAAATCCACTTTTTATTGTATTAAACAGCTCACTTTTTACTTCTAATATGTGATGTATTCTAAATGATGGTGTAACCATCCTATTTTTGCTTTTAAAATACTGGGGTATAAATATAATGCCAGCTATAATATAGCCTAAGGCTGTGGAAAGTGCTGCACCCTTAATGCCAAGTGAAGTATACCTAACTAGAATATAATCCAAAACTAAATTGGCAGCATTTGCTACTATGTATATCCGGGATGCAAGTGCTGGATGATTATCTACGCCAATATAATAAGCCATGCCAATCACAAATGAGATAAATGGTATTCCCAAAGAAAATACCTGTATATAATCCCCTAACAGAATACTAAGTTGCCCCTGCACTCCTGTATATCTCACAAAGCTTGGGACTAGTATTGGAGATAAAAATGCGAAAAACAGTGAATATAAGGTGATTGCATATATACAGGCTCCCATAACCTTTCCAGCTGTTGAGATTTCTCTTTTACCAAGTAGTACAGCTATTGATAACGCTCCACCTGAGCCAAGCAGAATTGTTATAGCCTGAAGTGTATAGATGTAAGGGGATGCTGTGCTTATTACAGCATTGCCTATACTTCCAATCAGATTGCCTACTATTATGGCATCCACCACATTTCCTAGCTGTAATGCTATTGTGTTTAACACACCATTAAGCATATACTTATATATTTTTTTCCTGATTAATCTATCATTTCTCTCCATTGTCCGACACCTTGTCGTTATACATGTTCAAATCCAGCATCTTTTCACTTTTTGCCACTATGGTGGTTACAACAGCATCACCTACCACATTAGCCATTGTCTGCATCATAGAAACTATTGGATATAGACCTATGACAAGACTTATCGCCTCTGCTGGTATACCAATCTGCGGAACTAAAAGTGTTAGACATACCAGATTTCCCCCTGGAACTCCAGGTGCTCCTACTGACAATACTATTATTGCAAGAAATAACTGCAACAGCATGGAGCCAGTAATAGGCATCTCATATATTTTGGCGAAAAACAGTGCGGATATTATAAGTGTTATGCAATTGCCATCCATATTGATGGTAGCTCCCAGGGGTAAAGAAAATGAATATATTTTTTCAGATATTCCTATTTTCTTGCACTGCTTTATTGATGTTGGAAGAGCTGCGTTACTTGACTGCAATGTAAATGCTGATATCATGGCTGGATAATATTTATTAATGAACTTTAGTGGATTAAGTCCGTTGATTAGTATTAGCAGCATATATACTAAAATCATTATCATGCAGCCCAAATAAATAACTGGTATCCATGTGATTACATGTATAAATGATTTAAGATCCATGGAAAATGCCATTTTAACCATGGCGCAAAAAACTAGAATAGGCATGGCTGATACAATGGCTTCAGTAATCTTTGAAAATACCATATTCATTCCATTTATAAACTCTTTTGCCACAGGAGCTCTGTTTGAAATAGTTGCTGTAGCTAAGCCTAGGCATATGGCCATAAAAATTATCTGTAGCATATTTGATGTTTGAAATGGTGTAACAATGTCCACAGGAACTATACTTACCAATGTTTCTTTTACAGAAATAGTGGCAGTTGCGCCTTTTTCTATGGTTGCCATGGCACTCTGGGCATCTACCCCTTTTGCCAGGCTGGCATTGCCTATAGGAAAAGCTTTATATGTTAGTAAACCAACACAGGTTGCTATTATTGAGGTTAGTATATATGTAATCACTATCTTAAATGCAATCCTGCCCAAAGCCTTTATGTCGGTAAACTCCGCTATACTGCTGGCAATAGAAAAGAAAACTAACGGTGCAACAACCAGTTTCAGCGCATTTATCAAAATGGTATAGATTGGAATTACTATATTATCAATAAGCCAGTTTGCCGCCACCTCAGGTATGAAATTCTGAATAAATATTCCCACTAAAATACCTAACACAAGCACTACAAGTGTGGCAATTAGTAGCTTATATGGGGATTTTTCAACCTGCTGGACAACAGAAATCCTTTGCCTATTGTCACATTTTATACTGATATTTTTCCCAAAAAGCTTTTCCAATAAAACATTCATTACATCAGAGGTGTCTTCATCCAATGATGTTTCATCAAATAAAAGCTTTTGCTGAATATCTGCAACTGTAAATTTTCCACCTTTTGCACTGTATTTGATTTTAACCTCGTTAAATAGGCTACTTATTCCAACTGTTATTTGGCTATTTTCCTGTGCCACCTCACATATTTTTTCTAATATTTCTTCTGCTGCAAGGGCTGACTTTACCACATTATTACGATTTACCTTTTTTTCAGTGAGCACATTTCTGATAAAGTCAATTGCCTCTGGAATGCATTCTCTGTCACATTTAAAAATATGTTCCTTATACATAATTTATTTATATCCCCTTTTTTATGATTTAATATCCTGATTTACTCAGAACAATTATATTTATCCCTTGTATCGATTTAGTGCCTCGAAACAATTAATTCATCTACCTTTACTTTGCATGGAAGATATAAAACCTGTACACCAGCTTTTATCGCCTCTGCAAGTGCCGCTCCAAATTCCGGGTGAGTATCGTCGTTAGGGCGCACTTCATCTACACCTTCCACCTGAATCACAAAGGCAATCATTGCTCTATAACCTGATTTTATTGCTTTTGTCAGTTCCTTCAGATGTTTTACCCCTCTTGTAGTGGGAGCATCTGGAAAATAACCTATTCCATCTTTGACTAAAGTGCAGCCCTTCACTTCCAGTAAATATTCATCTTTACCTTTTTTCATGTAAAAATCGATTCTGGAATCTCCATATGTATACTCAGGTATGATTATGTCGTAATCCTGTTTTTTAAGCCATTCCTTAACCACAATATTGGGGGCTTGGGAGTCAATATTAATAATCCCTAT
>AUXO017528774.1_pt1 | contig 13632 bp, 11 predicted proteins | sample 768731 | NCBI WGS metagenome assembly AUXO01 (sample SAMN02715735, study PRJNA202380) | gut metagenome | biome: sheep rumen | host: Ovis aries | place: New Zealand: Palmerston North
ATTATAACTTTGAAAAACAAAACCAACGCGATGATTACGATAAGTATCCCAATCTCGATCATTATACTTTTTAGTACTTGTTTCGTTAATAATTAAATCCCCAGAATCATAGTGATCTAAACCACCAATAATATTTAACAGTGTTGTTTTCCCAGAACCACTTGGACCCAAAATAGATACAAATTCACATTTACGAAAATTAACACTAATTCTATCTAACGCTTTTTGTGTAAAACCCTCTGTTTTATAAGTTTTTACAATTTTTTTTATTTCTAACATAAAAAGCCTCCTATTCCTATTATTCTACTATTAATATATATGTAAATCAACAAACATTATATTCTTTTATGAATTAACATCATGAGTCTTAGAAACTTTTTCAAAGACATCAGTTTTTTTCTCTACTTGTTCCATGGTTACAATTCCTGTTTGAAGAGCCGTTTTTAAAAGAATCTTTTTCTCACTTTTTCCTCGAATTTCTGGTACAACAGCAAAAAGATAATTACTTTTATTTTTATCTACTCGGTAAATGAAATTCTCATCTTCATAAAAAACTTCTTTTTCATATGGAGAATTTCCCTGTTCTATACTTTCATCAACAATCCCAAAAAGAAAAGCAAAATCATCATCTTTATAAGTACAAAAATCCATCTGTGGCAAAGTACCAGTTGGTGCAAAATAAATATCATTCATACCATCCCCAAGACATTGATACATAACAAGACCATTATCTAAAGAATCTTTCTCTCGTGAATGAAACTCCATCATATTTTGATGAAGACCCATATATCCAAATTTATTGTTAATATCATCTAATATCGAATTATCCTTTTCTAAATAAGATAAAAGGGTTTTACTTTCTTTTTCCTTAACAAAGATATCTTCAAGACAATAAGTATAAACTTTAACATTTAAATCAGCAAAATAAAGTTTCGAAGACATTTCACACTCTAAACTACCTTGACCAAATACACTAAACCCCTCTTCAGCTTTCTTTTTCTTTAATGAAACATTTAAAGGAAAAAGAAATAATTTATACTTAATATTACTAGAATCCATCAAAGATTCATCAGGAGAAGCTAGTATTTTTCTTTCCGCCTTATAAAATAATCCCTTATAAGTTTGTATTTTAGTTTTAAAGTTATACTGTACCTTATTAAAAACCGGCATTTCAGCATGAATCATACGATAATAATCAACAAAAGCAGTTATAAAACCAAACAATAAAATAAAAATAATAATTTTATTAATAAATTTTAAAATAGTACCCATAGCAATCCCTCATTACTTTTACTATAAAGTAGTATACCATACATAATAAGAATTAGTAAATCAAGGAACAAAATATTTTATTTAAAAAAAATAAGAAACCTCCCAATTTCTTATTTTTCTTTCTTAAAAGCTTTTAATAAATTATTAATAATTCCTTTCGGATGAATCAAATTATTTAATTCATTATTATCCCAAATACAAGAAATAGCTGTTGTTAATACCTGATACGGTTCACCAGGGAATAATACATATTTACTTCGTGGATAAGAATAATCAAAGAAGAAAATTGGTATTTCCATCTGATAATCAATAGTAACTGTTTCTGAATTATAAGACGCTAATGGAATTTCTTTCTTAATTCCATATAAAGATGTAATAAACAAAGAATGCTTATTGACACAAGTATTCACAACATATCCTAAAACAACATCAATAGTTTCCAATTGTGCTTTTAAATCATTTATTGTCCTTGAAACATCCATATGATAATCAAATATAATTAAATCATAAAAACTACTATCAATAATATTAGTAATATTTTCAGGAACACTTAAATAATTATAATCCAACTTCATAAACTGAATATTTGGATTATTAACATATTCTAGTCCATTTGCCAAAAAATTTACTAAACTAATATTTGGCTCTGCCGTAATAATTAAAGCCTTTTTAGCTGCTTTTGCCAAAATATTGGCCAAGCTACCATCATATACCATATTTCGACTAAAACATGGTATATTAAATTTTGTATCCAACTGAATCATGGAATAAGTCGGTAAAGAATAAGAATCGGTTTTATAGACTACTCCCGCATTGTTGTAAATGAGCTGAATAAATTTATCATAAGTCGTACGTCTAGTATTAAAGAATAAGATTACATCCCCATTATCAATGGTACAACTATTCGTTGCACAAAAACCAGGTGCTTTGCACGGAGGAATATTACTTTCCATTAGTGATTGTAGTTTTAATTCAGTATTACTCCATCTCTCTGCAGAACAATAAAAAAGTAATTTTTTAGCAATATCCATTTCATCTTTAGAAGGATTATCTGTAAAAGTATCTTTTCCAATAATAAATCCAACAGTAATCGTTGTATTAATATGATACTTGATATAATTAACAATAGAAATCATTTTCTTATATTCACTGACCGTTTGCTGAGTAAGAAGTAAATGTAGATAAACAACTCTATTCTCAGTCAATGAAAGTTTATCAATCAAAGAATTAACTTGATCAACAATTTTTTCAGTTGTTGGTTCTAAAAATACATGTAACTTACAGTTAGATTGATTAAGAGCTTGAACAAAGCTCTGATAAACTGGATTATTATTTAAATTTTCATTTAATATTTGTTCTTTTATATATTTTAATTCTGTACGATAAGTCTTCCCTAAAAAAAATTGTTCATAGGCACTTCGATATTCAATAGAATTAATAATTCCAGTATTATAATAAGACGTCTCTTTTGTTCTAGAAAGATTAGGCATGCACTGATCAATTGATATACTATAACTACCTGGTTTTTCAATACCCAAACCATTAATTAAAAATAAAACACTTTTTTTCATAACATCACCCTACTTCATTTTTATAAAATAACCAGCCCCAAAAATATTAATCAAGACGAGGTGTTAATATTTCATATCCATCATCTGTTATCAAAACCGTATGTTCAAAATGAGCAGCAGGTTTCCCATCCTGAGTTATAACTGTCCAATTATTATCTCCATCAATGTAAATATTTCTTTTCCCAAAGGTAAGCATTGGTTCTATACAAATAACCATTCCAGGTTTCAATCGAATTCCGGTATTAGGAATTCCAAAATTAGGGACTTCAGGATCTTCGTGCATATCTTTCCCAATACCATGTCCACACAATTCCCGAACAACTCCTAAATGATGATCTTCTGCATACTTTTGGATAGCAAAAGAAATATCACCAATCCTATTTCCTGGTTTAGCCATTGTTAATCCTTCATATAAAGCTTGTTCAGTATGCTTCATTAAATATTTTTTATCATCATCAATTTCCCCAACAGCATAAGTCCAAGCTGCATCTCCCTGATAACCTTTATAACCAATAACAACATCAATTGTAATAATATCCCCATTTTTTAATTTTCTATTACTAGGAATACCATGAACAACCTCCTCATTGACACTAGTACATAATGTGCAAGGAAAACCTTCAAATCCTTTACAAGTTGGTGTTGCATCATTTTCTAAAATAAATTTTTCACATAAAGCATCTAATTCATTTGTTGTAATCCCCTCTTTTATATAAGGCTTAATAAATTGATGCATTTTTGATACCAACATTCCAGCATGTCTCATTAATTCAATTTCTCTTTTACTTTTAATTGATACCATAGTATCACCTCACAACAATTATATATCAAATCAAAAAAAAAAGCCATAGGCTATAAAACATCCAGCTTATTATACATTTTTCTACTAGCTTCTTTTCCTAATTCCCGCATTTTTTTCATCATTGCAGGATTCTTTTTCATATACATATAACCAAGAGCTCCCATTCCAGCAATCATAGCCATCATTTTCATGCTCATCATTTTCATTTGTTTCACCTCTAGAAATAGTATGAACAATTTTTTTTACTTTATACCAGAAATCAAATACTCCATAATAGTTGTTCTACGAACATTATCAGAAGTATTATGAATAGCCATATCAAGAGCCTCAAAATCTCCAATAATATAAAGCTTTTGTTTAGCTCGTGTAACTGCTGTATAAATTAATTTTTGATAAAGCATTTTTCGGTAGCCCTTTACAACAGGCAATATTACAATATCAAATTCAGAGCCTTGAGACTTGTGAATACTAATAGAATAAGCCAGCCGAAAATTACTAAAATTAGATGGCGTATATTTAACTTTATTACCTTCAAAATCAATACAAATTTGTTTTTTAGAACCAACATCGATCTTTTCAATCAACCCAATATCACCATTATAAATATTTTCATCAGGCATATTAGAAAGTTGAATAACTTTATCATTTTCAACAAACTTAACTTCACCTATCAGTAATTCTTTTTTTAAAGAATCTTTTGGATTAAAGATTTCTTTAATATTTTTATTAATAGCATCAATTCCATTTAATCCTTTATACATTGGTGCAAGTATCTGAATTTTCTTATAATCATAATCTTTATAAGTAGTACATATCTCACAAATATTCGGAATAACTTCTACATCTTTGCATTCAATAAAAGTAAGATCATCCTCAATATTAAAAATATCCTTTTGAAGATTTTGATTACGAATATCATAAGCAAGTGAAATAATATTGGAATTTTCCTTTTGTCGATAAAGTTCAGTAAGTTCTACAGTTTCCAACTTACCACTAGTAATGATATCTCGCAAAACTTGACCCGGTCCAACGGACGGTAATTGATGATCATCTCCTACTAAAACAATCTTACAATTGCTAGAAATACCTCTAAGTAAACTAGCCATTAAATGCGTATCAATCATACTAGCTTCGTCAACAATAATAAACTCTACTTTGCTCTTGTTATACTGATTAATTTGAAAACGATTCTGTTCTTTTTGCCATTTCAAAAATCGATGAATAGTAGAGGCAGGAAAATGAGTAGCTTCACTCAATCTTTTTGCCGCTCTACCAGTTGGAGCTAAAAGAGCAACTTTATCTTGCAACTTTTCATAAGATAATTTTTTCATTTGTCGATATAATTCTAAAACACCATTCATAATAGTTGTTTTACCCGTACCTGGTCCACCAGTAATAATTAAAAAATCTCTAACATAGCTTTTATAGATAGCATCTTTTTGATTAGAATTATATTTAATTTCAAAAAAATTTTCTAAATCTTCTATTTTCTCAAATACATCTTTAGCACTTTTTTCTTTATTATTGTTCAATAACCGAAATCGTTTGACAATCAAACACTCATCATCATACATATCTTTTAAATAAAGCCGACCATCTTTTATAACAATTTTACTGTCACACTCTAATTGAATTAATTCTTCATCTAAAGTACTTTCCAATATAGAAGAACCCAAAACCCTATACAAAAATTGCAAAAGTTCCTCTTTATAATAATAAGCATGACCATAAATATTACTAACTTCTTGCATAATATAAAGAAGTGCCGCTCTAATTCGAATGGTAGACAACGAATCAACCCCTTTTCTTAAAGCAATAGCATCAACTTTTTTAAAATTAATATCAAGGATATCATCAACAATTTGATATATATTTTCTTCTATAATCTCTTTTGTTTTTTTCTTATAATAATTATAAATAATCATAGCATCTTTACTAGAAAAACCCATATCATTTAAATAGATAATAGTTTCATAACTAGATTCATATTCTTTTAATTGTGTATGCAAAACATCTATATTTTTTTTGGTAATTCCAGGAATTAGTATCAAATTATTTGGATTTGTTAAAATAATTTTTAAAGTATCTTTTCCAAGCACATCGACAATTGCTTTGGCTTTTTTCTCACCAATACCTTTAAATAAACCGCTAGTAAGAAATTCAACAATAGAGTCTTTTTCTTCTGGTCTGCATCTTTCATAACTTTCTACTTGAAATTGTTCTCCATACTTCGTATGAACAACTTTTTTTCCATAAAAAAGATAAGTATCATTTTGGTTTAATTCATGAAAATAGCCAGTAAAAGTAATGCTTTTTCCAATATAATCAGAAAGGCCTTGATCATTAGTATCAAAAACTTTAAAAAGCCCTATATAATACCCTGAACCGTTTTCAAAAATACTTTTAGAAAATTTTCCTTTTATAAACACGGACATCTTAAAACTCCCTTTTAATTAATTATTAATCATATTTTTGAGCAATACAATATGGATAGTCAACTGATTGAATAGTAACAGAAACAAACTCATTATGAGGGTATTCTCCTAAAATTTTTACAGACAAATAGTTACCTGTATGACCATAACTAAATCCACCATGCGCATCTTCAACTAACACTTCAACTCTTTTGTTTAAGAACTTTCGCATATAAATCTCTTCTAACTCTTTAGATACTTCAATTAGCCTTCTTGCTCTTTCTTTTTTTGTTTTTCCATCTATTTTGCCATCCATTCTAGAAGATGCTGTTCCTCGTCTTTCACTATATGGAAAAACATGCAATTTACTAAAACCAATTTTTTTACAAGTCTCTATACTCTTTTGAAAAAGTTCATCCGTCTCCCCTGGAAATCCAACAATAATATCCGTGCTAATCGCAATATCTTTTCTAATGGAACGAATCTTTTCTATTTTTTTCATAAAATAATCCAAATCATACTTCCGATTCATAGTTTTTAATATTTCATCAGAGCCAGCTTGAATAGGGATATGTAAATGATCAACTAAAACACTAGAATTCTTGAAAATATCTAAAACCTCTTCATTCAATTCAGTAACTTCTATCGAAGAAATGCGCAAACGATAAAGACCAGGAATAGAGATTAACCTTCTTAAAAGATGAGCAAAATTAGTATCTAAATCAACTCCATAACTACCAGTATGAATTCCCGTAAGAACTACTTCCTTATAACCGTTTTTTACTAAATCTTTAATTTCTTTTACAACAACATCTTCTCTTTTACTTCTACATTTTCCTCTAACAAAAGGGATAATACAATAACTACAAAAATTATCGCATCCATCCTGTATTTTTACAAAAGCTCTTGTACGACCAGGAAATTCATTAATATACATATCTTCAAAAGCTTTCAATCGTCCACTATATTGAGATTTTATTACTTCTTTATTTTTAAAATATTCCTCTAATAAAGAAACAATCTTAGACTTATCCTTATTTCCTAATAAAATATCAACTCCATCCTCTTGATAATCAGGATTAGCCGCAATAAAACATCCCATCGCTACTACACAAGCGTTCGGATTTCTTCTAATAGCTTGATGAATAATTTTTTTCGACTTAGAATCACTATTATTTGTTACTGTGCAAGTATTAATAATATATACATCACAAATATCATCAAAAGGCTGAATACTATAACCTGATTTTTTAAGCTCATTTATAATAAATTCAGTTTCATAAGTATTAACTTTACATCCCAAAGAATAAATTCCAACACTCTTCATACCAATACTCCTTTCATCAACCACGTTCAAATCACACTATACCATTTAATACTTCTATACATTATTATAATGCATTAATTAAGTTCAGTAAATAAATATATAATACATCTGTTCTATTGTCAACAACATAAAGAAAAAAAGTAGAATCATCCACTTTTTTATTCAATTATCAATCAAGTCGTTTCTGCAATTCTTTTAATGTCATTAAAAATTCAGTAGTTCTTTTAATTTCAGCATCTAATTTTTCATAATTTGCTGTATTTTCTAGCTCTATATCTTTCTCATTCACCCCGTCTTCCTCTATTCCATAAACAGGGGAAATAATAGGACTACTTTTAAATTTCTTATCTACAACATTGAGATTATCAGCAGAAACTTGTACATTTTCCTTTTCTTCTACCATATCCTCTATTGAAACAACATTTTCAATAACAAATGGCTCATCATAAGAAACTGCACGCTTTTCAACCTTTTTTTCCAACTCCTGCAAACTAATTGGCTCATCACCCTCATCGGCATATTGCGACAACTCATTTGCTTCATAAAGTTTTTTGCTTTTTAATACCAATTCTTCTAAACTAATAATTGCACTTTCTTCCTGACGTTCTTCATAATTAGTCAACTTAATATTTTCTGGTTTTTGACTGTTTTCAGCTTTCAATTTTTCAGTCACTTTTTTTAATTCTAATTGAGCCTCCTCTACAGACGGTTCAATTGCTGTATATTGAAGAGTTTTAATACTGCTCTTTTTATCATCATCTGATTCATTTAAAACTTCTTCTTCGTGAATAGGAGAAGCATTATCATCAAATGCTTCCATATCAATTTGATGAATCATTTCTTCTTTTATTTCTTTCAAAAATGACTGATTTTGTTTGATATCTGGTTCAATAATAACAGGTTCAACATTTTCCACTACCGGCTCCAACACAGGTTCTTCATAAGTCACAGAATCTACTGTCTCAGCTGTTTCCTCTTTAATTTGACGAACAAGCTTATTCAATTCCCTTGTATTATGTCTTTGCTTCAAACGAACATTGTTTTTCTCAACAAAATAAATAATCACGCATAAAAGACTCGCTAATACCAAAACAAAATAAACTATAATCATCTCTTTTGACAATAAAAAAGCAAACAAACCATTCATTACTTCCACCTCTATAATAAGTTTACCACAGAAAAAAAATATTCAAAAAAAGAAATAATAATTATTTTTTTCTTTTTACATATTTTTTGTAAAAAAATATGATATCCGATTTACAAAAACTTTGTCAAATCATTATCCATAAAAAAGCATATCACATTTCTTAACATAATGATAGCTTTTTTTCAATAAAATAAACTATGAAAGAAAAATTTATAAAATCTACAGTAATACTACTAATTGGTGGTCTAGTCACAAAAGTCCTTGGAATGATTATAAAAATAGTTATAGCAAGAGAAATAGGAGCAGAAGGATTAGGCTTATATATGCTAGTACTACCTACCTTTTTACTTTTAATAAATATTAGTCAATTTGGCTTTCCATTATCTTTAGCAAAATTAATATCAGAAGAAAAAAGAAACACGAAAAACTTATTTTTTTCTATTTTACCAATAATCATCTTAATAAACATAGGAATTGCCATCGCTTTAATATTACTAGCTCCCCTTATTAGTAAACATCTATTACACAATCAAGATATTTATTTAAGTGTCTTATCCATTGCCTTTGTTATACCATTTACTACCTTGTCAAGTATTGCTAGAAGTTATTTCTTTGGACATGAAAAAATGTTTCCTCATGTATGTTCTAATATAACAGAAGATATCATTCGGTTGTTAATCATAAAACTAGGAATAGCTAAAGTAATCCCCTTAGGATTAAACTATGCAGTAGCTTTTCTTATCATATCAAATATTATAAGCGAAATAGCTTCTACATGTATCCTTTTTCTCTTTCTTCCTAAAAAAATAAAAATTACAAAAGCTGATTTATATCCAAATAAAAAATATATAAAAGAAAGTCTAAAAATAAGTATTCCTACTACATCATCAAGACTAATTGGAAGTATAGGAATGTTTCTAGAACCAATCGTTTTAACACAATCACTATTAAATTTAGGTTATCAAACAAAAACAATCGTAAAAGAATACGGAATTATTACTGGGTATGTTCTTCCCCTTATATTGCTACCATCTTTCTTTACCCTTGCTATCTCCCAAGCCTTACTCCCATCATTAACTAAACAATATAAAATTGGAAACATTAAAAACACTAAAAAGACAATATCACTTGCTATAATATTATCTTTAGCAATAGGAATTCCATTTACATTATTACTAGTAATAAATCCTAAAGTTTTTCTCAAAATACTTTATCATACTACAACCGGTTCCCACTATATAAGAATAATGGCTCCTATTTGCTTATTACAATATATCCAAGCTCCTTTATCAAGTAGTTTTGATGCCCTTGGAAAAAGTAAAGTTAATCTCTGGTCCTCACTACTAGGAACTACAATTAGAATTAGCATTTTATATTTAGGACCTCTCTTTAAAATAGGAATAGAATCTCTTCTTTTGTCAATTAGCTTAAATATCCTGATAACAACAATTTATCAACTCATAAAAATAAACTTGTATTTATCAAAACAATACTAAAATATTTCATATAAAATACACAATTATTGTATAATATGGGTATTGGAGGAAAAACAATGAAAATATTAATTATAGACGATGAAAAAGGAATACGATCTATCATTCGAGAATATTGTGAAAATAGTCATTATGAAGTAGATGAAGCATCAAGTGGTAAAGAGGCTTTAGAAAAAATAATGAACAACGATTATGACTTAATGGTACTAGATATCATGATGCCAGAAATGGATGGTTTTACTATGTTAAAAGAATGCCCAAAATCAAAAAAAATACCAACAATTATCTTATCGGCAAGATCAGAGGAATATGACAAATTATCCGGCTTTGACTTAGGAATAGACGACTATATGACGAAACCATTTTCACCTAAAGAATTAGTAGCTAGAATAAAAGCTGTCATAAATCGTACTTCAAAAAAAATAAAAGAAAGCTACACCTATAAAACATTAAGCATAAATATAGCTTATCACACTGTAAAAATAGGAGATAAAATAATCAATTTAACACCTAAGGAATTTGACATTTTAGTATATTTAGTAAATAACAAAAATATTGCTATCACAAGAGAACAATTACTATCCAATGTTTGGGGATATGACTATTTTGGAGATGATAGAACTGTCGATACTCATATAAAAATGTTAAGAAATAGCTTAGGAATTTACAGGGATAATATTCAAACAGTAAGAGGAATAGGATATAAATATGTTGAAAATGAAGAATAATTTAAAAAACGTAATTTTAAAATATTTTCTACTTTTCTCTCTTTTAATTCTTGGCTTACTATGGATTCTACAATTTGTTTTTTTTAAAACCTTATATAAAGAACAAAAAATAAATGATATTAAGACAGTCGCCAATGAAATAAAAAAACTTCAAAATACAAACAATTATAAGGATACTTTAAACTATCTAGCATTAGATAAAAGTGTTTGTATCGAAATAGATAATAGTAATTATTATTCCCTTTATGACTCTACTTATTTCGGAAAAGGATGCATTAATGATATTCCAACTACATATAAATATAAAGTTGATTTTATCGAAAATAACAAAGAAAAAGAAGTATATACTATAAGAAACCAAACATTTAAAAATGAAACCATAGTATATGCCGTAAAACTAAAAGATAATAATTATGCTTTTATCAATGCTTCAGTTGAACCAGTAGATGGTACACTTCTACTATTATCAAAAGAATTACTTATTATAACAATTTTAATATTGATATTATCTTTTGCACTAGCCTATTTTATTTCAGAACACATTTCTAATCCTATAAAACAAATGAATCACAGTGCTAAAAAGTTAGCAACAGGAAACTTCGATGTAGAATTTAATGAAAATAGCAAAATACTAGAAATAGAAGAACTATCAAAAACACTAAATTATACAAAAAATGAATTAAGCAAAATTGAAGAGCTAAGAAGAGACTTAATGGCCAATATATCGCATGACTTAAAAACCCCATTAACAATGATTAAAGCTAATGCTGAAATAGCCAAAGATCTACACTTAAATAATAAAGAGAAACAAATTGAAGACATGACAACAATCATATCAGAAACCGATAGACTAACAATTTTAGTAAATGATATCTTAGAATTATCAAAGATGGAATCAATAAAAGAAGATTTAACAAAAACAAAATTTAACCTTATAGAATTAATAGAAAATATTATAGAAAGATACAAAGTATTACAAGAAACAGAAAAATATAAATTCAAATTTATTCATAAAGAAAAAGAAATTTTAATAAACGCCGATAAAAAGAAAATAGAACAAGTCATTTACAACTTAGTTAATAATGCTATTAACTATACAGGAGATGATAATCTCGTAACTATAAAAGTAACAAAAAGCGATAACATTCTAGTAGAAATAAAAGATACTGGAAAAGGAATTAAAGAAGAAGAAATCCCATACATTTGGAAAAAATATTATAAAAATGAAAAAAAACACAAAAGAAATCTAATTGGAACAGGAATCGGTCTAAGTATTGTCAAAAATATCCTAGAGCAACATCACTATGAATATGGAGTCAATTCTAAAATAGGAAAAGGTTCTACTTTCTACTTTGTTATTCCAAAGGAAAAATAAAATATTTGTAAATCGATATATACTATAAAATTTAATTATTCTTAAAGTAAAAGTAGAGCCTAGCTCTACTTTATTAGATTTAAAACAAAAAGAGAAAAACAATCATTTTTCTCTTTTTACTCTTATCGCTTAATTACTTTTATATATTCTTTACGATATGGAAAAATATGTTCTGAAGCCGAAATCCCTGCTAAAAATCTACCAGCATGCTCTGGATGTTCTCTCATTAAAGCATTTGAATAAAAATTACCACCTACTACATTAGTCGCTAATGGTGAAAAATGAATATTATTTTCAGGAATATATTGCAGTAATTGATTAAACACAGCTTTTTCTACATTAACTGAAACACCATTATCACCATATGATTGTTTATATGGTCCCCATATTCCATCATCAGTGGCCCACTTCAAATCATCTGAATTATCATAATTCATTACATGAGCAAAAGGTGAAGAATAAAAGTGTAGATTTTCTCTATCAGTTCCTTTCAACATTTCTTCCATCGTTGGAGGTATTATCCCCCTATTAATATCAAGACCTCCCCAATGAGATACATTAAATTCACCAGTTTTCATGTTAATTATTTGAGAAACCATACAGTCAGCTACATTAAAGCCAACTGCTACATTCTTAACTCCTTCGTCATTTGGATTAACCTTTATTGAATCTGCATATACAGTAAGATCATACAAATCATCATATTTTGCTATATCACTTGCTGTTAATTGGTAACAATACCCCGTCTCATACCTTTTCGTACCATCTTTCTTATATTGAAATGGACAAAAAATAAATATTCTTCCATAACCAGGTAAACCTAGTTCTGTAGCAATCTTTTGCTTATTAGCGTGCATCTTTGCCTCTTTTTCTTTTTGTGGCATATCTTTTGGATAAAAATTCAAATTCATTTGACCATGATAGCTTCTAAGAGTATAAAACGATGCCAATTTATAACCCATAATCTTTCCTCCTTAAAACGACTATATTATACCACAAAACACCTTAAAAGTCAATTATATATATATAGTTCATGCTGACATCTAGTACAAGCAACATATAAAAGATTTCTCTCATTTCTTTTATAAGAGTTCTTTCGATCATTATAAATGATAACACTATCAAATTCTAATCCCTTTGCAACATAAGCTGGAATAACAACAAGTTCTTTATGAAATCCCTTTGTATTAGCATCTACTAAAGAAATATTAACTTCATTCTTAATAAGTTCATAAATATCTTCTGCTTCTCTTAAATCTTTTGTAATAAGTGCCGTACTTTTATATTCTTTCTGTAAAAAAGAAATATCTTCTACTAGACGCTCTTTTAAATTACTTACTCCTTTACGAATAACAACTGGCTTATTATTATGCTTTCTAATTGCATTAACATGATTTAAATTTAATATTTTGTTTGTATAATCAATTATTTCTGGAGAAGAACGATAGGTCTTCAAAAGTTCTAAATATCTTGACTCTCCATCAAATAAATCAACTAAATTTT
>AUXO010231042.1_pt1 | contig 13629 bp, 15 predicted proteins | sample 768731 | NCBI WGS metagenome assembly AUXO01 (sample SAMN02715735, study PRJNA202380) | gut metagenome | biome: sheep rumen | host: Ovis aries | place: New Zealand: Palmerston North
TTTGGAACAATGAATGGAAAAGATGGAAAACCATTTAAAACAAGAGATGGTGGAGTCATGCCATTAAAACAATTAATCGAATTAGTAAAAAATGAAACACGAAAGAGATTAAATTCAGATATCATTCAAGAAGAGGAAAAAGAAAGTATTGCGCATGACGTTGCACTTGCTGCTATCAAATATGCAGACTTTTTATCCTATCGTCAAACAGATTATGTATTTGAACCAGAAAAATTTTCTGATTTAGAAGGAAAAACAGGACCATATTTGTTATATTCAACAATACGTATGAAATCCCTTCTTAAAAAAGCAGAACAGATGAATAAAACAAATATGAAGATTATAAAGGGAGATACAGAAAAGAATATAATCCTAACATTATTAGAATTACCATCTGTATTGAATAAAGCAATTGATGCAAAATCAATGAATGATATTGCAGAATATATTTATACATTAACATCTTATTACAATAAATTCTATGCAGAAAACAAAGTATTAACAGAAGAAAATAAAGATTTACAAGAATCATGGATTGTATTAACAGAAACCGTATATCATGTAAATATGGCATTATTAGATATCATGGGTATTAAAGTACCAGAAAAAATGTAAAAAATATCTTGCTATTATAAACTATATATGATATAAATTTACTGGGAATTTTGTTTCAAAAAACAAACATGAAAATGTTTTTATATAGGAGGGCTACTTATGAGTCTAAAAATGAAGAAAGAAGAACTAGAACTATTATCTAATAAAGACATAGCAGAAATGATATTGGAAAATAGTAAAAGAACACTAAATACTGCAGATTTATTTAAAAAAATAATGAAATTATTAGAGCTTCCAGAGTCAACATTTGAGGCTAAGATTGCAGATTTTTATACATCTTTAGCAACGGATAAAAGATTTATTTTATTAGCCAATGGAAAATGGGATTTAAGAAGCAATCATACATCAGATAAAGTTATCAAAGTTTCATTAGATGAAGATGAAGAAGAGGATGAAGAAGAAACAGAAGAAGATGAAAAAGACATGCAAGATGATTTAGAAGAAGATAACTTTGATGATACAGAAGATGAAGATTACGATGAAGAAACCAATGAAGAATTAAAAGATTTGGTAATCATTGATGAAGATGAATTAGAACTAGAAGAATAATCTAGTTTTTTTCATTCTAAGTTTATGATATAATAGGACTGAAAAAAGGAACAGGAGATATTTATGATAGAAAGATTAGAAGCAACATTAAAAAAATATAATGAATTAGAACAAGAACTAACAAAACCAGATGTTTTAAATAATATCAAACTAACAAGACAATATTCAAAAGAAATGTCAGATTTAGAAGATATAGTTAATTGCTATAAAAAGTATAAAAAAGTCATCGAAAGTATAGAAGATACAAAAGAAATGACAAAAGATCCAGAACTTGGAGAAATGGCAAAAGAAGAATTAAAAGCATTAGAAGAAGAAAAAACAAAATTAGATGGCGAATTAGAAATTCTATTAATTCCAAAAGACCCTAACGATTCTAAAAATGTTATTATGGAAATTCGTGGAGCAGCAGGTGGAGATGAGGCAAATATTTTTGCGGGAGATTTATTTAGAATGTATACAAGATATGCAGAAAAACAAGGGTTCTCATATCAAGTATATAACTCAATTGATGGTACTGCAGGAGGATTTAGTCAAATCGAATTTATTATTAAAGGAAAAGGTGCCTATTCTCTATTAAAATATGAAAGTGGATCTCATAGAGTTCAAAGAGTTCCTGTAACAGAATCTAATGGAAGACTTCAAACTTCAACCGCAACAGTTTTAGTAATGCCTGAAGCAGATGAAGATGTAGAAATCGAAATTAATCCAAATGATATTCGTGTAGATATATATCGTTCAAGTGGTAATGGAGGACAAGGTGTTAATACAACAGATTCTGCAGTAAGAATTACTCACATTCCAACGGGTATTGTAGTTACATGTCAAAATGAAAGAAGTCAAATCCAAAACAGAGAACAAGCAATGAAAGTATTAAAATCTCGTTTATATGAACAACAAGAACAAGAAAAAGCAGAAAAAGAAGGAAATGAAAGAAGAAGTAAGATTGGAACAGGAGACCGTGCAGAAAAAATAAGAACTTATAATTATCCACAAAATAGAGTAACAGACCATAGGATAGGATTTACAACTAATAATCTAGATAGAATTATGGATGGAGCCTTAGATGATATTATAAATGCTCTAATTCAAGAAGATCAAAAAAGAAAACTTCAGGGAGAAGAATAATAAAAAATGACAGTAGAAGAATTACTAGTATTTGGTAAAAGTGAAATTCATTCTGATCATGCAAAAATCATTTTAGGAGAAATTCTTAATAAAAATCCACTAGAACTATTAAATTATTTAGATGAAAAAGTAGAAGAAGATAAAGTAAAAAAATATAAAGAAGCAATTCTTGCCATAAAAGAAGGAAAACCACTACAATATGTTTTAGGAACAGTAAATTTCTATGGTAATATCTTTCAAATCAATCAAAACGTATTAATACCAAGATTTGAAACAGAAGAATTGGTAGAACAAACAATAGAGTATATCAAAAAATATTTCACAGAACCTGTGGATATCGTTGATCTAGGATGTGGAAGTGGAGTTATTGGATTAACTTTAGAGAAAAAAATTTCCACAAAATCTGTGGATTTAATTGATATCAGTAAAGAAGCATTGAAAGTTACTAACATAAATTGTGGAAATTTAAAATCAAAAGCAAATATCATAGAAAATGACTTTCTAAATGGAATTCAAAAGAAATATGATGTAATAATAAGTAATCCTCCATATATAAAGGAAGATGAAGAAATAGAAGAAATTGTAAAAGAAAATGAACCTCATATTGCGTTATATGCAGGAAAAGATGGGCTAGATTGCTATAAAAAGATTATTAATAATTTACCAAACAATATGAAAGAAAGATGCTTAGTTGCCTTTGAAATAGGGTCTAGTCAAGGAAATGAAATAAAAAAAATAATAGAGGAACAACTACCACATACAAAAGTTATAATAAAAAAAGACTTATCAGAAAGAGATAGAATGTTGTTTATTTTCAATAATTTAGAATAAAAAGATAAAAAAAACCTCACTATTAAAATGAAAGTGAGGATTTTTTATGAAAAAAATAGTGTTAATAATATTTGTCATTGTAACAGTATTATCAATAAATAAAAATTATAATGAACAAAACATGATTCGATTTCGAATTATTGCGAGTAGTAATCAAGAGGAAGACCAAGAACTAAAAAGAAAAATACTAAAGAGTATAAAAAAAGATTTACTATCTTCTTCTGCAACAACGATAGAAGAAGAAAGAGAATATTTAAAAAATAAAATACCTACTTTTGAAGAAAAAATAAAAAAAGAATTACCAAATAATAATTATAGTATTCATTATGGATTAAACTACTTTCCACAAAAACAATATAATGGAAAGACCTATAAAGAAGGTGAATATGAGTCTCTTGTAATTACACTAGGAAGTGGTGAAGGGAATAATTTTTGGTGCATATTATTTCCTCCTTTATGTATGATTGATGAGGAAGAAATAGAATATAAATCATTGATAAAAGAAGTACTAAGTAATTGGTTTTAACATAGAATAGATTAGATAGATAAATTGACGACAAATATTGCAATAACCATCCCATTTGATTGACAAACAAAAAGATAAATCTTATGATAAAATAGAGAAAAAAGAAATGGTTCAATTTATTGGGAGGAATCAATATGAAAATAATGGAGATTGAAGGAGAAAGAAATCTTTCAGGGACAATCCGGATAAGTGGAGCAAAAAATGCAACAGTTGCATTAATTCCTGCTGCAATATTAACAGATGAGGAAGTAACAATTTGCAATATTCCAGAAATTACAGATACAGAAGCACTATGTGATATTTTGAACGCTTTAAAAGTAGATGTAAAAAGAGCAAGTGAAAGTATTATTATAAATCCAGAAAAAATGGAAAATATAGAAATTGCTGAAAGTTTTTCCAAAAAACTAAGAGCCTCATATTATTTTATGGGAGCATTATTAGGAAAATATAAAAAAGCAGTAATGTATTTTCCAGGAGGATGTTCAATCGGTGCAAGACCAATTGATCTTCATTTAAAAGGATTTGAAGCATTAGGTGCAAAAATTCAAAATGAAGGCAATAAATATATTGTAGAGGCAGAAGAATTAAAAGGAGCAAATATCTATTTAGATATTGCATCTGTTGGAGCAACAATTAATATAATGTTAGCTGCTGTAAAAGCCAAAGGAAAAACAGTAATAGATAATGCTGCAAAAGAACCAGAAATCGTAAATGTCGCAACATTCCTAAATAATATGGGTGCTAAAATCACAGGAGCAGGTACTTCAACAATTAAAATTGAGGGAGTTACTCATTTAGGAAAATGTTTCCATGAAGTAATACCAGACCGTATCGAGGCAGGAACTTATGTAATTATTGGTGCATTGTGTGGAAATCCCTTAAAAATTGATAATATTATTCCAGAACACATTGATTCTCTTCTTTCAAAATTAGAAGAAGCAGGAGTAAACTTAGAAATTGGGGCAGATTATGTACTTGTTCAAAAGAGTGAAAAATATAAAGCAACAAGCATCAAAACAGCAGTCTATCCAGGATTTCCAACTGATCTTCAACAACCATTTACAGTATTACAAACACAATGCAATGGAAAGAGTAAAACAACAGAAACGATATGGGAAAACAGATTTATGCATATCCCTTACTTAAAAGAATTAGGTGCAAACATTGAAGTAAAAAATCAAACAGCAACAATTATTGGACCATCAAAACTAAAAGGATGTGAAGTAGTGGCAACAGACTTAAGAGCAGGTGCCGCTATGGTTGCTGCAGCCCTAACAGCAGAAGGAAAAACAACTATTACAAATGTAGAACACATTTTAAGAGGATATGAACAAATCGTAGAAAAACTAACAAACGTTGGTGCTAAAATAAGAATTAAAGAAATATAATATAATATATTTCTTTTTTTTGGAGGAAACATGAAAAAATGGTTAAAATTATTGGCACTAATAGGAATTTGTTTTATAATTTATTTCATCTACCAAAAAACATATAATTCTATCTATCAAATAACAAATATAGGAGATAATTTATCACAAGGAATAACATCCTACGGTATCAAAGAATATAGTTATATTAATTATTATCAAGATTATTTAGAACAACAAAAAGGAAAAGTAATCTTAAATAACAATTATTCTAATAAAAGTCAAACAATAAAAAGAACTTTAGATCAAATAAAAGAAACAACAGAAATGAAAAGAACCCTATATGACTCCAATTTAATAGTAATAACTCTTGGATATAATGATCTAATATATTCTTTATCTATGGAAGAAAAAATGAATCAAAATAAATTAGAAAGTATCTTAAAAGAAATACAAAAAAACTATCAAGAATTAATAAAAGAAATTCGTAAATATTATCATGAAAAAATAATAGTAATTGGCTACTACCAAGACTATTCGAATGAATACTATAAAAATATAGGAATTCAAAGATTAAATAAAATATTAAAAAGCAATAAAGATGTAATCTATATTAATACCTATGACCTAGTAAAAAAAAGAGATAATTTTTTTAATAACCCGAACAGTAATTATTTAAATAGAGAAGGATATAAAGCAATAGCACAAAAAATAATTGAAAAAACACTTGAAAAAAAACAAAATATTTGATATAGTAACAATGCATTTAATTACTATGACAAGTATTTGTCATGGCGGAAGGAGAGAATAATATGAAAAAAGGAATTCATCCAGAAATCAAAGATTGTACAGTAACATGTGCATGTGGAAATACATTTACTTGCAAATCAACAAAAGAAGAAATTAATGTTGAAATTTGTTCAGAATGTCATCCATTTTATACTGGAAAACAAAGTAGATCATCTCGTGCAGGACGTGTAGATAAATTTAACAAAAAATATGGATTTGATAAAAAAGAAGCTGCTTAATTTAAGTAGTTTTTTTTATCCACAAAATTGTGGATAAAAGATAGAGTATGATATAATAAAGAAAAAAAGAAAAAGGTGATAAGATGAAAATAGGTTTTGCAAGTGATCATAGAGGTTATCATTTAAAAACATTTTTAATAAAAGAATTTAGAAATAAAGGATATGAAATAATAGATTGTGGAACAAATAGTGAAGAATCTACTGATTATCCAGATTATGCTTTCAAATTAGGAAAAATAGTGGCATCAAAAGAAGCCGATTTTGGTGTTGCTATATGTGGATCTGGAATTGGAATTAGTATTGCTTGTAATAAAGTAAAAGGAATTCGTTGTGCCAAAGTAGCAACTGCAGAAGAGGCAAAAATAACCAGAAATGATAATGACTCAAATATTGTAGCATTTGGAGAAAAAACGAAAGAAGAAGAAGCCATTAAAATAATAGATGCATTTATTAATACTGATTTTTCAACAGAAGAAAAGCATAAAAGAAGAGTAGATAAAATAAAACAATATGAAGAGGGAAAATATGACATTTAAATTTATTTTATATTTTGTAATAACCATAATGGTAATATGGACTATGGATACCATTAATATTAATCAAATATTTAAGAAACATGTTAATCCATTACAAGCAAAATTATTTTATTTTTTTGTAGGGCTTTCCATGATTTATTTAGTTACCAATTTTATTTATGATTTAATAAATTCTGTAAAAATATTATAAAGGATGTATAAATCCTTTTTTTTTGTAAAAAATGAATAATGAGGTGAAACAAATGAAAAGAAAGGTTAGAATAAAAAAAGTTCCTTTAGCAATCTTTGGTTTGTTCCTAGTAGCCCTATTATCTTTTGCACTTAAAATGGATCGTGAAATGAAAGCGGAAGACCCATATACTCCACCAGTCATGAAAAAAATCAATGATACCATTCCAGTAATCAATGAAAATAATTATATTATGACTCCATATAGAGATCAAAGCGTAACAATTGGAAAGTCTTATTATGATTATAAAGGAGAAGACGAACAACAACAAAACTCCTTAATATTATATGATAATACCTATTATCAAAATACAGGAATTGATTATATAGGAGAAAATGTATTTGATGTTTTAGCAGTTATGGATGGTACAGTTATTCAAGTAAAAGATGAAGAAAATATGGGAAAAGAAATTAAAATAGAACACAAAAACGGACTAATAACAATCTATCAAAGTTTAAGTGAAATTGATGTAAAAAAAGACGATATGGTAAAACAAGGACAAGTAATAGGAAAAAGTGGAACAAATGAATTAGATAAAGATTTAGGAAATCATTTACATTTTGAAATATATGAAAATGGAAAAAATGTTAATCCTGAAAAATATCTAAACAAAGAATACAAAAAGGAGAATTAATTCTTCTTTTTTCATGAAAAAGAAATATATTTATAGTAAAAGAAAAAAAATATGATAGAATTAAAAGTGGGGAAAGGGATGAGAAAATGATTGCAAGAGAAATTGGAATAGATCTAGGAACAGCAAATGTTTTAATATATGTAAAAGGAAAAGGAATTGTATTAAATGAGCCTAGTATTGTAGCAATTGAAAAAGATACCAAAAATGTCATTGCAGTAGGAAAAGAAGCATATGAAATGTATGGAAGGACACCAGAAAAAGTAAAAGCAATTAGACCTATGAAAGATGGGGTAATTGCCGATTTTGAATTAACAGAAATCATGTTAAATGCAATGATAAAAAAGATGAAAGCAAGAAATTTATTTACAAGACCTAGAATATTAATTTGCTGTCCTACCAATATAACACCTGTTGAAAAAAATGCCATAAGAGAAGCAGCTGAAAGAATGGGCGCTAGAAAAGTATATATTGAAGAAGAACCAAAAGTTGCAGCCATTGGAGCAGGAATGGATATTTCAAAGCCAACTGCAAATATGGTATTAGATATTGGTGGTGGAACAACCGATATTGCAATCCTTTCCATGAATGGAATCGTCTCATCCGCATCAGTAAAAATTGCAGGAAACGTCATGAATGAAGAGCTTATTAAATATATTCGTGAAAAATATAGACTATTAATAGGAGAAAGAACAGCAGAAGATATAAAAATAAATTTTGCAAATGTTTATAAACCAAGCAAAAAAGAAAAACTAGAAGTTAAAGGTAGAAACTTAATTACAGGATTACCAGGAACAATAGAAATCAACCAAGAAGAAACCAAAGAAGCATTACAAGAATGTGTAACAAAAATCGTAAAATCAACAAAAAGCGTTTTAGAACAAGCACCCCCAGAATTATCCGCAGATATTGTGGAAAAAGGTGTTATTCTAACAGGAGGAGGAGCACTCCTTACAGGATTAGTTGATGTATTAGAAGAAGAATTAACAATTCCTGTATTAATTGCAGAGACTCCATTAACTTGTGTTGTGGAAGGAACAGGAATCATTCTAAATAATAAAAAACTTTTAGAAGAAGAACAAGACTAATACATTGATTCAAAAGAAAATAGTCTTTGTAAATATTGGGAAATTTGATATAATCGTGGTAAAGAAAGAAGTGAAATAGATGAAGGTTCAGTTATGGTCCGCATCCAAAATTGTAATAACAACATTTGTATTTTCTGCAATAATCATGTTTTTAATGAGAAAAGTTGCTCATCATGTAAATGCAATGGATATTCCAAGAAATGAAGAAGGAAACAGACATATTCATAAAACAGCAACTCCAAAATTAGGAGGCGTAGGAATATTTTTAGCCTTTTTATTAGGATATATGCTCTTTGGAGAACAAAGTGTTAGAATGAATTCCATATTAATAGGAAGTTTCATTATCATTTTAACATCTATTGTAGATGATATTAATCCGATAAAAGCAACTCATAAATTTATAGCCCATATAGTAGCAGCCTCTGTAATTGTATTTTATGGTGGAATCTTATTAGATGTAATAACAGCATTTGGCTATACATTCGATTTTGGAATATTATCCTATCCTATAACAATACTATTTATTGTAGCCTGTACCAATATTATTAATTTAATAGATGGATTAGATGGTTTAAGTGGAGGAATTTGTTCCATCTTTTATATAACGATTGCTATTATTGGATTTTTTCAAGGAAGATTTGGTAGCCTAGTAATGGTATTAACATTAATTATGCTAGGATCTACCTTAGGATTCTTACTCCATAACTTTCATCCAGCAAAAATATTTGCAGGAGATGGAGCAACATTTATGGGCTTTATCATAGCCGTAATAACATTGCTAGAATTCAAAGGACCTGCCTTAATCTCATTCTTTGTACCAGTAACAATCTTAGGAATCCCAATTCTTGATACGTTATTTGCAATAATAAGAAGACTTTTAAAAGGACAGGCTCCATTCCAAGCAGATAAACAACATCTCCACCATCAGTTATTAGGAATGAACTTTAGTCAAACAAGTACAGTATTAATTATATATGGAATAAATATTCTATTTGCAGGCGCAACATTAATCTTTGTATTAAAAGATCCTTTTATCGGACAGATACTATTTATTATTATATTTATATTAGTAGTTTGGTTTGTATTTCATACAACAATTATTTCAGATAAAAATCCAGAAAGATTAAAGAAAATAGAAGAAAAAATAAGAATTATAAAAAAATAGAACTTCCAAAAAGGAAGTTTTTTTCTTGCTTACAATCATAATAATTGATATTATGAAAAAGGTGCGTGATATATGATAGAGTATATAATAATAGGAGAAAACAATTCTTCTAAAATAAAAGAAATAATAGATATAAGTTTAATGAATTATGATATTTGTTATAAAATAGTACATTTGAAAGAAATTAATCATAATACAAATCATTTGAAAGTATATATTATTACTGATGAAATAATAAATAATTTTAAGACAATAAAACTTATAAGAGAAAAATATAATGATTGGGACTCCATAATAATTGTAATAACGAAACAATATCAAAAAAGAGTTCAGATCTATGATAATCGATATATGGTATTAGATATAATAGATTCTAATGAAAAATATAAAGAAAGATTAAAAAATGATATTCAATTATCTATAGTAATATTTGATCAAAAACATAAAATGCTTAAGTATTCTTATAAAAATATTTTTTATCAAATAAAATTAAAAGATATTCTATATATAGAAAAACAAAAAGAAGGAAAAAACTGTATAATAAAAACGATAGATAAAGAATATATGATTGGAAAAAACATTACAAAAATACAAGAATTATTAGATAAAAGATTTATAAAATGTAGTAGGAGTTATATTATAAATATGGAACAAGTGAATTACTATGACAAAAAAGAGAATTTAATAAAGTTAAATGATCAATCAACAATTTATGAGATATCTAGAAATAAAAAGACTGAAATTATCAATTATTTAAGAAATGTAGAATAAAGTCGAAATTTATACTTTTTGTACAAAAAAAATTATAAAATACATCATTACTTGGAAAAAATAATAGGAAAAGTAAAAAAATGGTAAACTTAATTCACCATAGCAAGAATGGTAGAATTGAGGTGTTAGAGGTAATGATGAAAGGACGCGTGAAATGGTTTAATAATGATAAAGGATATGGTTTTATTGGATATAGACAAAATGAAGATATCTTTGTTCATTATTCAGCAATTGAATTAGACGGATATAAAACTTTATCAGAGGGACAATTAGTAGAATTTAAACTGATTGAGACAAGTAAAGGGTATCAAGCAATCAACGTAAGATTATTAAGAGAACCTGCCACTATAAATTAGTGGTTTTTTTTTAGAAACTTTGATATAATAAAGCTACAAAGGAGGAGATTTAATGGAAATTAAAATTCGTGGTGAAAAACTAAAGATTACGAAAGCTATGAGTGATTACGTTGAAGAGAAGCTAGGAAAATTAGAAAAATATCTAGAAAATAGTAATGAAATACACGCAAACGTCATAGTAAAAGTAAAGGGACATCAAGAAACAATTGAAATAACCATACCATTAAAATCATTTATTCTAAGATCGGAGGAAACTCAAGAAGACTTTTATGCAGCAGTAGACAAAACAATTGATAAACTAGAAAGACAAGTTAGAAAAAATAAAACGAGATTAATGTCTATGAATAAGCATACAAAGCAAAACTATGATTTCAATTTTGAAAGTATTGAAATAGAAAAGGACGAGAAAAATACCAATAAAGTGGTAAAAAGAAAAAATATTGAAGTAAAACCAATGAGTGAAGAAGAAGCAATACTTCAAATGGAATTGTTAGGACATCAATTCTTTATGTTTAAAAATAGTGATACAGATAAAGTATCTGTTATCTATAAAAGAAAAGATGATAACTATGGTGTGATTGAATCAGAGTAAACAACAAAAGGAGAGAAATATACTTTTATTTCTCTTTTTTTTTTGATAAAATAAATACTTGAAGAGAAAGGAAGAGATAAAGTTGAATATATTAAAAAAACTTTTCGATCATGAATATAAAGAATTAAAAAGATTCCGTATAATTGCAGATCAAGTAATGGCATTAGATGAAGAATATTCAAAACTAACAGATACGGAATTACAAAATAAAACAGAAGAATTTAGAGAACGCTTAAGAAAAGGAGAAACCTTAGATGATATACTAGTAGAAGCCTTTGCAACTGCAAGAGAGGCAGCCTATCGTGTAATTGGTGAAAAACACTTCTATGTACAAATTTTAGGTGCCCTAGCAATCCATTATGGAAATATAGCAGAAATGAAAACAGGTGAAGGAAAAACCTTAACTTCTGTATTACCAGCCTATTTAAATGCTTTATCTGGAGAAGGAGTTCATATTATTACCGTTAATGAATATCTTGCTGGACGTGATGCAGAATGGATGGGAGGAATCCATAAATTCTTAGGATTAACAGTAGGAGTTAATAAAAGAGATTTAACACCTCAAGAAAAACAAGAAGCCTATAATTGCGATATTTTATACTCAACCAATAACGAGATAGGATTTGATTACCTACGTGATAATATGGTTGTAAGAAAAGAAGATCGAGTTCAAAGAAAACTAAACTTTGCTATAATCGATGAGGTAGACTCTGTCTTAATAGATGAAGCACGTACTCCATTAATTATATCAGGCGGAGAAATGCAAAATCAAAACTTATATATCAGTGCGGATAAATACGCAAAAAGTCTAAAAATGGATGAAGATTTCATCTATGATGAAAAAACAAAAAGTGTTAATTTAACGGAACAAGGAGCCGATAAAGCAGAAGCAACATTCCATGTGGATAATTTATATGATGTATCAAACTCCACATTACTTCATTTTATTAACCAGGCATTAAGAGCAAATTACTCTATGAAAAATGATGTAGATTATGTTGTACAAGATGGACAAATTGTAATTGTTGATCAGTTTACTGGACGATTAATGAAAGGAAGAGCCTATTCTGATGGACTACATCAAGCTATAGAAGCAAAAGAGGGAGTAAACATCAATGAAGAGACAAAAACAATGGCAACAATTACTTTCCAGAATTTGTTTAGAATGTATAAAAAATTATCAGGAATGACAGGAACGGCAAAAACGGAAGAAGAAGAATTCCGTGATATCTATAACATGTATGTTATTGAAATACCAACCAATAAAGAAGTAATACGTATTGATGAGCCAGACCTAGTATATGCAACAAAAGAGGCAAAATATAAAGCAATCATTAACGTAGTAAAAAAGAAATATGAAGAAGGACAACCAGTATTAATCGGTACAATAGCAATTGAAACAAGTGAATTAATTAGTAATTTATTAAAACAAGCACATATACCACATGAAGTATTAAACGCTAAAAATCATGAAAGAGAAGCAGAAATAATTTCTAAAATTGGATTAGGTAAATCTGTAACAATTGCCACAAATATGGCAGGACGTGGAACAGATATTAAACTATCAGATGAAGTAAGAAAACTTGGTGGATTATGTGTAATTGGAACAGAACGTCATGAATCACGTCGTATTGATAATCAGTTACGTGGACGTGCAGGACGTCAAGGAGATCCTGGATATACACAATTCTTTGTTTCCATGAAAGATGATTTAATGATTCGATTTGGATCAGATAGAATCGGAACCATGATGGAAAATATGGGAATGGGAGATCAAGCAATCAGAAGTAAAGCCTTCACAAGAAGTGTTGAACAAGCACAAAAGAGAGTAGAAGGAAATAACTATGATATTCGTAAAAACTTATTACAATATGATGATGTAATGAATAATCAAAGAGAAATTATTTATGAAAAGAGAAATAAAATTTTAGAAAATGACTCTATTCATGAGATGGTTCTAACAACATTCCGTCATCATATAGAAGATTTAGTAAAATCTCATCTTGCCCCAGAAGGCTTTTTAACAGAAGATGATGATAAAGAAATAGTAGAATTTGCTAATGAAAATTTACTAAAAAAAGATATTAAATTAAAAGATATTCAAGGAAAAGAAGAAAATGAAGTAATAGATTTAATATCTAAAAAAGTAATTGAAGAATATGAAGAAAAAATAAAAGATATTCCAGAAGAAGTACATAATGAATTTGAAAAAGTAATTAC
>AUXO011371397.1_pt1 | contig 13629 bp, 4 predicted proteins | sample 768731 | NCBI WGS metagenome assembly AUXO01 (sample SAMN02715735, study PRJNA202380) | gut metagenome | biome: sheep rumen | host: Ovis aries | place: New Zealand: Palmerston North
CTAACCAGGCGAGTAAGCGCAGACGAATATAGTAAATATTCGGGAAGTTATCAAGCGGATAGACCTATTTTAAGACCTACCCCTTTTTATCCTCCGCTTTATCTTTTCTTCCGACATTTACGCCACCATCATCCTTCTTCAGCAGTTCATCAAACATCAGACCACTATTTGCCTGATATTCGCTGATGATTTTACGATTACCTATCCAGTTAAAGGTGGCTCCCATAAACCATCTAGTACGCTGAGGAGTCTTGGTGACTTTGATGCCATAACCGCCAATTTGATCTTCATTTATGTAGAACGGCTTTACCTTTTTACCATCACGTTCAACGGCCAAAAGATTTGTCGATGGACGAACAGACTTATACCCATCATTATCCTTATCATCAGCACACTTGTAATAAATCGGCATTCTGCCTCGGCGGAATATAATATCACGTCCATTTTCTAGCTGTTCAGGAATGAACGGAATCCAGTTCAGCGGGACTCTATTCTGAATCAGCAGAGAATATTTAGCGTCAACAACTGTAGCATTCTTATCATCCTTGCGTTGTTTATCAACTTCTTTAAAAACTGCATCAGACAAAGTTTGGCCATCCATAAAGCCACCACAACCATCATTAATCTTTGTTTCAACGCCCCAAAGCATATTGGCCATTTCATCGCGTAAGAACTGCACTTCTTCAATAGGAGCCCCTTCTTCACAACGAAGAACTGTCGGCGGGAAAAGTAATCCCTTACAACAGGAGAAATCACTTTCACCATAAGCATCCGAGCGGCTAGAACCAAATAGGCACCAGCGATTTGTCAGGCCAACGGAAGCCGCATTTCCATCAACAGCCTCTGCGTTTTTATTGATCTTAAAAGTTTCATTAAAAGTATTCTTAACTTCGATATACTCAACGTCAAGAACCGTACCAGTTTCAGTTTCTAGCGGAGTAATCATCCAATCATTACTATAAGTGCTAACATACTGCATCACAACAGCGGTTGCAATATATTCTGGAGCGGCCTCTCCATTACCCATAGTGACTTTGCGATTTTCAAACTCCCAAAGCCTTTGTGCCGGAGCTCCAGGAATTTTTGCAGGAGTAGGAACGTACGTTAGATCCTTAGTAATCGATGTACGATTTCGCTTATTTGCATCCGCTTCAGAATCTTCCTTCGCATCAAATGAATACCAAGATAACGTTCCAGATGCATACTGATCCGTTGTATAATCAATATTTCCTTCATGCATGGAAGCTTCATATGCAAGCTTTTGTGAACTCCAATGGTTTTTTCCAGCATTATTTGGCAAGAATTTTTTTTCAAGCCAAGAAATATACTTCTGCTGAACTTCATCAAAGGCTTTCTTTTCATTCAATGACAAAGAAATTTCTAGACATTTTGAAACCATTCTCAAGTAGACTTTATAACCATCAAAAGAACGTTTTCCATAAAAAGCAATGAATTTTTTCAAAGCCTTATTCTTCTGGGTCTTAAGTCTTTCCAAAGCAAAAGAATCCTTATCAGAATTTGCAGTATTCCAAGGCTCTTCAACAAAATCCGGCAAGGCATATCGTTTTTCGAGCTGGGAAACTACACTTTGAAGGCCAGCTCGAATCAACATTTTCTTCAGATACATCGCACATTCAACGCGAACATACGGAGTTATTTCGTAATTAACTTTTTCAACTTCGTATTCCAAAGGGGTCTTTGGAGAAATATCTTCTTCTTTTTGCCCTGCTTTTAATTCCGGACCCGTAGATTGGTCAGCATCACGAATTTTCTTTTTTACGGCATGAACAGTCACCGATATCGGAGACCCACAGTCATTGCCCTGGAAACGCCCAAACTGCCATTGACGAGTCAACATCCACAAAGGATCAAAGGGCTGCATAGACAAGGCTTTGTTGTAATCCGCATTACGCTTATCGGCTGTTTCTCTAGGATCACTCTGAGTTCTAGGCAAAATTCTAATGGTACCATTCGAACCAATGGATGTTTCTGTAGAAGAAACTTTATCTAAAAAATCACCATTAATAATCTTTGTGAAATAACTGCGATCTGTGCAAAAATCAATAGAATTCATGTTCACCCTCTCTATTACAGATTACCAAATTTATTGCCATACAACGGGAATATTTGCGAAAGCTCACTATCTTCATAAATGTAATATGGCTCTAAAGCACGATACTTCATCATCTTTGATGTAGTTTCCAAAATTCCCTTTAAACTGCTAAAATCCCATTTGGCATTAGCAGTAACCTTATTAGGATTCACAGCAACAAGCACTGTTTGAGGAGCTTCCGCATCGGGCCTATCGCAATGGAATACAAGCCCTGCATTATGCTTCTTGTAGGGAATATATTCCAACCAGGCATCAAATATGAATCCAGAATTATAATTTTTTGACTTGAAGGTTTTCTTGTCAATATTATACAAGACAAGAGAATCAACATCCCTAAGCTTGCTTTCGTCATCAACAGGTAAACCAAGCCAGTCTTCACCAATAAGGGCAAGCTTCGGAGTGCCACTAAAAGCATTGCCATCCAACTTAGTCGATGTCTGAAGAATGGAAACACTGAATGCATCCTTGTCCAGAGCGGCTTGAGCCATTGATAAATTATGAAGGTCCTTCATTCCCTCACGAACCTCAGCAACTTCATCTTGCCATTGGTCAAAGGAATCTTCATTCAGCTTATCATTATAGTTACCAAATTTTTTCTGGGTAACAAAGTTGTCTATATTCAAGTCATTACTATCCAACCTAAACTTGGGGAAAATCTTAACGTTTTTCAAAGTCAGTTTTTGGATGGCATTAATAATTATTTCAGAACTAAACTTGTTTATCTCTTCTTCACTAGAACCAACTAATTCAGTGCATTCTGCAATCCTTTTTTCCAGTTCATCCGTTGCAGACTGAACCATTTGGAAAAGATCCTTTTGGATTTGCACAGAATGCTCTCGTTCCTTAAACTGCAAAACCATATCGAATCTACCAGCATACGCATCAGAATCAAAACCAGTAAAGCAATTCACCATGCCAAAGTCAATACAGTCGCACAGATTCTTATAAGCATCCGAGACCTTACTGTCGTCATACCCACCATTAAAGACGAGTTTACCACTAATATTATCCACAACGGAAGCCTGATAAAGCCAATGAGTCATAACAGATTGTAATGTCTTTGCCTTATCCAGCAATACAGCACAACGTTTTGCCAATTCATTCTTATCCATCAAAGCTTCATCATCTTTATCAGATTGAATATCGCTAATCCAATCAGAAGGAAGCATTCCATGGCTCTTTTTCAAGAGGTTTCTTATAGTCTGAATTCTGAAAGAATCATCTTCCAAGCTCATTTGGCTACTAGAACAGGATATCGTAGCATCTTCACCACTTTCCATAATAGTAATTCTGCTTGCATAATCTCCCGTTTTCAAACGCCAACGTGTTTCAAGATAATTAATAAATGTTGACGGATAAGCCGACAAATACAAATATTCAGAAGCAGACACATTTACATATTTAAGAGAGAACGGTTCAATAAATGTTTCATTCTTTTCTTCTTTTTTCACAAAGAAACAAATTTTGTCCATTCCCCCAACAAGTGATTCAATCCAAGCATCAACACAGGGTTCAGCAAGACTGAACGGCTTACCAGAAGACGAAACATTTTCAGGCAGCATCACGCCCGCCTTGTGAGATACCACAGCATGTTCACTAGGAGTCTTTAAAATTTCCGGATCAGGAAGTCCACCCTCACCATTAGCCATAAAGTTGCCAATCGCATAGAATGAAGCCTGATCGCCCATGACAAGACGATGAACTCCTTCCGAAAGAAGCAAGTCATTCAGGGCATCGTACGAATCCATTAAACGCTCAATGATATTGAAGAAGGCCGTGCGCTGTACGTCACTCATTTTCAGGTCTTCGTCACGCAACCACGCCATTTTTTCATCATTTTCATCTACAAGGCGCTGTTTCAGCCATTCACTAACAGAGCTACTCCAAGTCCACAAATCATGATTAATAATGGTTTCAAGCAAAGCTTCACCATTAATTACTTGCATTGCATAGTCTTCCGCTCTAGCATCTTTAGCTTCAACATTTACCGTCTGGGGGAACAACTGGCGTAGCGGATAGATAAACATATCTAATTCCACTTTTTTACCATGTAAAGTGGCATCATGCAAATATCGTTCAAGGTCACAGCCAAGGACAACACTCATTGACATGCCAGAACGAATACCATCAACAAGTCTCAACGCTTGTCTAGCTCTCATAGAGGACAAGTTGACACACACATGCGAATCATCCTTATTGGACTTCGATTTAAGATAAGCACTACGCAACACAGCCGCAGAAAGAGCATGTTGAATAGACGGAGCTACAATAAAATGATCCTGATCTCCATTCAAATTTTTTGAATCTTTTTCTTTCAAATTGAAGATCCAGCCATAGGCTCCAATCTGGCACTTTCCTCTTGTCATTTTAGTCATGACAAAATCTAAAACGCCATTTAACCAAGCATCAAGCCTATAGGTCAAAATATCTATAAATTCAGTCGCATAATTTATAGAATCATCTTTACTAAACCCTTCAGCAATTAAGGCGCTTACAAGACTTGATTTTTCAATATTATAGATTTTATCGGATCCTTGAATCGGCTGATTTCCGCAACCAGCATCATTGAACAAATTATTTAAAAGGCTTAATCCACCTAACGACGGTTCATTTTTCTTGATCAAAACTGATGAAAGTTCATCACGTTGAATAAAGGATACAGAATAAGGGGTCTGGCCAGCCATCTCCAAATACTTCTTTTCGGCATCCGTTCCCTTCAGTGAAGAAAGATTTTTCACTTTATCTTCACATATAGCATCCCATTTCTTTTTAAGAACAAGCAAGTCTCCTAAAAGTGCATAAAGATACCTATAATCCGATGAATTTCTATAATCTGTTGAATTTTTCAAATAAGAGTATAGGTTTTCATACATCGATACAGGTAAAAAACCATAAGGTAAATCACCAATTTTTACTGACGGAATGTTTCCTGTAGCGCGCACATGATCTATAAGGAATCGACCAATGAAATTTCTTGTAAGAGAAACATTTGTAATTTTTTCATTCAATTTTTTCCATAAAATTTCATAGGCTTTCTTAGTATTATTCTCCCTTTCTGAATTAAAATTATAAATATGTCCAATACATCCTGTATAATCCGCATTAAGATGTTGAGAAAGAACTTTAGCATCATTATTCGAACCGCTAGAAAGGACATATTCGCCATTTACTTCAACTTCATACCGGCAACGTATTTCTTGGTCATCACGGCTTGTCGGCATTGATCCATCAATAGAATTTGTTGCAATACGAGGATCAAGCAATTCCAAGGATTCACCAAAATAATTATGTCCATTTAGCAAATTCAATAAATCATCTTGATTGGACTCGGGTTGTTTCACACCCAAAACATAGATGTAATTAAAGCCCTTTACATTTGCCCCAACTTTAACGGTAATAGCCATACCAGCGTCTACAGCAGCATTATAATCAAACATCCACTGAATAGATTTATCAACTTTTAAGCCACTGCTATCAATAGAACACGAAGGATCACTGTTAGGATCAATCGTAAGCTTTATATCTTTCCGCTTCACATCATTTGAATAAACAATATAATCCTTTTGTGCAGAACTATACCTTATAACTTTTCCATTCGCATCAATAGCTTCACCAATAAAAACAAATTTTCCAGGCAAGAATGAAGCTTCGGGAATTTCAAGATTTTTCTTTTCTCTAATCTCACATGTCCTAAAAAAGCCATGAGCGTCCATACGTTTGAGATATTCATCCCTCATATCAGACAATGAAACTCTAAATTCCACCTTATAGTCTCTGATGAACTCATTAACAACCTTCATCAAGTCATTCAAAGACCAATAGTCAAGATCCTTTGTCTGGTCAAAGGTGACATTACGCTTCAAATCGGGATTTTCATCATAAATTTTACTAATCGATTCCAAGCGACGCTTCAAATGATTAGCCATTTCCAAAACAGAATCATAAAGATAATCAACAATAGAAGTTTGCCTTAAATTCTTGCAAATTTCATACATGTCATTCAGCATCATTTGACATAGCTTCGTCACATTATCTTCAAAAGCATCTGGATTAGACTTATTAACAATGCCATTTTCATCAATAGGCAAATTACCCAAATTTTTATAGATTTTTTCACAAGCTTTTTCAATCTCGGAAATTCCCGGATAGGGACGATGGCCAAAAAGTTTTCCATCCCTTTTATAATCATCAAATTTAGGCGGTCTCAAGCACCTACAAATCCATGCCGCACGAGAAACAGGATACTTCGAGCAAAGATTAAGCCATGCTTCATATTCTCTTCTTTTCGAGCCGCTTGCAATATACCATTGAATCCAAAAACGTTTACCGTCTTCAGCTTCATCAGGACAAAGTCCGTTTTTATGATAATCCAAAAGTATTTCATCAGGGATGATTCTTACCCGTAGCTCTTTGTTCGCACCAACACCAAAGAAACGAGTTTCCAGCCTTAACGGAAAAAGGCAAATATTATTAGATTGGGGAATTTGATTAAGAATATCGTTAAGATCGGTCATATTAATTCTTTCCAATTAAGGTTAAAACATGTTTGCCTACAATAGAGGTTTTAATAGCACTACTTGCAGCAAATCCTGCAGCAGAATCATATTCTTTATTTTTAGGAACCATAAACTCCATATTTTCTGAAGGTTTTTCAAAAACAAGCATATAGCCGCTATTATCACGTCCATTAGCCTGGAATGATCCAAGAGCATCCTTGAATGAAATCCTAAAGCCAACCACATAAACGTCTTCACGGACAAACGCTTGGGAAACAGGTTTCAGTATTCCCTTATTTTCCTCAGAAACGCCATTCATGATACTAAATTTTAAAGATTTATTACTCTCGTAAGTACAACTTGCTTTCCTAAGAGTTATCTGAGTATCAGGGTAAAGTTTCATAAGATCACCCTTTATAGCAAAGAACAGCAAGTCACCCTTTGAACCGTTTTCTGAGACCACATGATTTTCGCCAAGAGCATTTTTCCAACGATGGATGGAATTAATATCAAAATAGTTTTCTTTCTTGATATCTTCGATCGTAGTTTCAGAATCCCAGAACTTTTTAAAATAGGAACCTCGCTGATCCGTTGGATACTCACGCCAAAGCAGCTCTCGTCCCATTTCAGTATTCATTCCGCACAAATACGATTCAACAAAGGCGGCATTTCCCTTAAACATTGAAATACTATCATCTGGAAGGTTTTCAACTCCAGGCAAGATAAACTCATCGGCAATATCCTTCAAATAATAATATGCGGGTTCAGGGAAAATCGGATAAGCCTTGATAGGATACTTCGAAGCAAGACAATCTTCAAGATAATTTTTACGCAATTCGGCACTAGCAAAGAAAGTCTTATAATAAGTATCCGCACATTCTTTCAACCGTGCATATGCAGAATCATCCCTAAGACCATTTTTCAAAGACTCAACCTTATTATTGGCATCACTATCACGTTGTATGGACTTAATCGGATCGGCTTTAGGAACATAGGCCGTAGTCACTTTCACCAATTCAACCCATGCATCGTATAATTTTGAATGTTGATTACCGATTTTTTTAGCCATTTTTGTATAAAAATCATTCATATCACTAAAGGTATAATCGGCAGTACACTGATTATTCAAATAAGCTTCCTTAACATAAACATAATCAGGCATAAACAATGTGGCATGACATAAAAGAGCTTCTTGTTCTACAGCACTAAACCCAGATTGCCTTTTTTTTATTTCCAAAATACTTCCTACATTTTGGAAATTTTCATTTACAACATTGGATATAGATTCCAAATTACCACTGCCATCCAGTCTATAGAACGAGACATTTTTAGCTCGATCTCGGTCTATAAAATACACTGGTGATTTTTTTCCATTCAATCCATAAAATTTAGCTACAGTCGGAGTTCCATTAGTATAAAACATTTCTTTAAAAACAGAACTATCTAGCGCATAAACATTAACATTTCCGCCAAGAAAACTAGTATAATTACTTTTAAAATTCGGATTACTTTCTTCCGTATACCCATAAGTAGTAATTTCCCATAATCTTTTATTTGCAAAATATTCAGCACGTCTACTATTACCAGAATACAAAGTATTTATATAATTTTGAACACCCTTCCATGCTAATTGGACTCGCGAACTTCTATTTTCAACACGATTAATACAATCCTGATATCTAAAGACATAGCTTAATGCTTTTACGGATATACAATTCAAAACACTTTGATTTTCATTCCATTCAAATAACATATTCAAAGGGGTTTTCACTACAAGATACTTTAAAAGATATGGATGAAGCCAATCCTTGAATCTAGACAAATTGCTAACATTAAAAGTATTCGCAAAAGGCAAACCGTCATTCCTATAACATTGACTATCCGCAATAAGCCCCAACACAGAGGAATCATCATCTTTTTTCAAAGCTTTTTTAGTAGTATTTTGGAAAGAAATGGATGCAAAAGCGTCAGGAATTTTCATAGCGTCCATAACATCGGCTAAAGAAGTTCCTTTTTCTTTTTTATTCTTTCCAAATTTCGTATTTTTCATAAGCGATAGATTCTTCATCATCCGTACAACCATTTTATTTGCGGAATCATTCGTATTTATCGCTACATCTTTTTTCCCTGCCCAACTGTAATTCATATACTTCACAGAGTCACTAACATTAGTACTGAGCATTTTTTGATTCAGTTCAGCATTTAATGATTTAATAGCATCAATTTGCTTCCAAGCTCGATTTACAAGCTCCTCTTGATTTCTCTGTACAGCCTTTTTACCAAGTCCCGCTGCAGCACGATAGTGAAGATCCAAATTGACCTGATTTAACCACGGAGTCTTTGCATTTTTCTTCTCATCCAAAGATGTAGCAAGAACATGTTTACCACCATAAATCGGAGGAGTAATCCACGGGTCATCTACGCTATCAACATTTGAATTTGATCCGTTACTTACCAATTTGGCATTTTCTTCAAAGACAGGACTTTTGGACAGTAAACTATTTAAATGATCATAGACCTCTTTTTCATCAGAACTTGAATTGGGGAAAGCACATTCAGCAGCACTCTTAACCGTTGTCAACGCTGCAGGCATATTGATTTTATTGCGAGCAGGCTTTTTCGCCAAAACAGCATAATCTAGGCCTTCACCCAAAGAAGTGACATCAACATCAATTCCACTTTTCTTTGCATCATTGCATACGAGAGCTCTGACCTTTTCAACAAAGCTTAAATCACCCGTTCTAAAATTCCATGAATAATACGAGGGGAAAGTCAAAGGCGATTCATGTTTTTTCCGTTGTTCGTCAAGACTAATTTCCCAGGCAGAGGTCTGAACAGCAATATTATTCAGACTACGTTCAGTATGATCCGCATTTTCATCATAATTAGGACCACGAAGTCCTCTAAGTCGACCGACTTCAAAAACAGGAATCAAGAAAGCACGATATTCAGCATTCCGTTCCATAGCATTACTTTTCACACCAAGAATACGGCAAAATTCCGCATCCTCGCCCTTTTTACTCTGAGCGTGAGCCATGCACCATACATCAGCAGGATTCGGGAAAACATTCTTATACTCGACATCACTTTCAACATTAAACGTGACAAGTTCAGTTCCCCAAGACGTTTTTTCAATAGAACATTTTGAGGATTCACAAACAACAAGTGCAAGCCAAGGACGTAATTTCTTTCCATTTTCAGCAGCCTTCGCCGGAGTAAAACGCCAAGCGAAATCAGGTTCCCAAAATTCAACATATGGATATTCATCTTTTGGGAAAGCATCAAAATCAGGAGTAGGAAACACGCGAGCAATTGCTTTAGAATCTAACGATATAACATCGCTAGGGCCAGAAAGAGCTATAGTTTTGGATTCCGTTCTTGTGACAACATTCACCAAAACAACCTTTGCACCTAATTTATTCAGGTTATTTTTAAAAGCTTCAGCTTCTGTTTTTGATACCATTTTTCTGAAAAAACTATTGGGCGAATCAACAATTTCATTCGCTTTAGTAAGATTAACCTTAGCAAATGAGGAAATCGCATTGAGAACATCCTTTTTATTGGACTTATCAATTCCATTAAGAATAAAGTCCATTTCTGACTTCTCTGAATCAGACGAATCAGATTCAGAATTTGAAGACGTTTCTCCAGATTCAAGTAACCGGGCTTTAACAACTGTAGTCAGCTGTACTGTAGCGCGTTTTTTTGCTTCATTATCTATTATTTCAGTTTTATCAGATGTTTCTCCGAGATTATCAATCTCGTTAATTTGGCTACCAAGGCCTTTTCTAATCCAAGAATAAAAACTTGTTTCCATAAGATTATCTGCTATAGTTTAAAGGTTTGACTTACTACTTAATTTCTAAAGCCAGTTTGTTGCTCAAAGTTGTTCCACTACATGTGTAGTTCGCACTTTTTGTCGTTCCAGAATGGACCTTTAAAATCCTGTTAGATTTATTATTTCGCCCGCCAACCACAACAACTTCCACCTTAAACAAGGTATCAAGAGGCAAATTAAGCTCAGAAACAAGATCATACGTTTTTTTATTGCCGGCCAAAATTGAACCTAACGTTACCGATTCCCAGGATGTTGAGCCAGGTTTTTGATAATGGATTCTTAGCTTTGTCGCAAAGAGCCCCTTGTTTGTACAATTTACATAACGAACATGGTCTGATGTTACAGCTGAGGGGATTGTCAATTCATAAGAAAAATGACAACAATTTTTCCCGTTTGCAGTCGCATGGCTACTTGAAACAAGCTTTGTTCCATCAGCGAGCGACACATCGCAAACAGCGTTTCCATTTACTTCGTTGAACGCATAACCCGTCTTTTGGTAAAGATACACATGCACAGTGTACTTTTCACCCCCAGCAACAACAGGATATTCTTTTTTGTAATTAATAAATTTGTTATCACTAGCCCTAACAAACAAAACCCATTCAACTGTAACAGGCCCCTCTTTGACAGTATAGTCAAAGTTTATCTGATTCCCTGCTTTTAATTGTGGTGGAGCATTCAAAACAACCTTGCTTATTATTGTATTTTGAATTTTCACATTATACGAAAAATGGCAACAATTCTTCCCATTTACCGTAGCATGACTACTCGAAGCCAGCTTTGTTCCGTCCGCCAGCATTACATCGCAAACGGCACTTCCATTCGCTTCCTTAAAAGTATATCCCGTCTTTTGGTAAAGATATACATGTACCGTATACGTTCCCGCTGAAATTACTGAATTTTCTACAACAGACCTGTTATCACTTGACTGGACAAGAACTCGCTCTACAGTAACAGCTCCTTCCTTAACCGTATAACCGAAACTAACTTTTTCACCAATGACCCATTTCGGAGCATTTAAAACAACCCTACTTATTTCAACATCTTTCTGTACAGGTTTAGCAACAGCAACCCCCGATTCTATATTCAGTGTCAAACTGTTATTTAAAGTTGTTCCACTGCACGTATAATTCGCAATTTTGGTCGTTCCTGAATTAACCCTTAAAATTTTATCAGATTTTTTATTAAAACCAGCAGTTACAACTAGTTCCGCCTGAATTAAAGTATTCGCAGGCAAGCCAAGTTGAGAAACTAAATCATATTTTTGAGTTTGACCAAGAGAAAGAGACGTTAAAGTTGTAGATTCCCAAGTTGTAGAACTTGGCTTTTGATAATGAATTCTAAGTTTTGCTACATAAGCACCTTTATTTGTACAACTTACATATCGAACATCATCAGCCACCACTATCGATGTCATTTCAATTTTATATCTAAAGTGATACCATTTCTTTTCATTCACCGTCATAATACCAAAAGGCTCTAACTTCGTTCCGTCAACAAGCGTGACATCGCAAACAGGTGCTCCACCATTGACCTCAAACGCATAGCCTTTTTTGGGACTAAGAAATACATGTATGACATACGTTCCTGCGGCAACCACCGAATTTTCAGCAACAGACTTGTTACCACTCGACTGAATAAGAATTTTTTCAAGCGAGGCTGCACCTTCTTTAACGGAATAAGCAAAGTTGAATTTTCCGCCCACAACAAATTTGGGTGCATTCAAGACTATTTTTGTTAACAAAACCTCATTTTCAGGAACAACGATACCCGTTCCACCAACAACATGATTTGGATCATATTCTTCAGGTATTTCATAAGCTTTCGTTGCCAAATATTCATCAAGCTGGCGAACATATCGATTAAAGCCTTCTGCAGACTTTCTCCATGAAACCCTAGATACTAATTTCATTTTTTTCTCAGAAGACTTTTTTTCCTGAGTTTTCGCCTTAGAAACTGAAGTATTCGCAATATCCATCCCATATTCTTTCGGTTTTGAAGTGGGGGTATTTCCTTCAGCTACAATCACATTAGGTGTTGGATTTGAGAAATCTACCCCATTTAAATTCATGTGAAGATTAGGAATTTGGGCATTTCCAGATGCAGTCAAAACAGCTTGTGATGTAGACTGAAAGCCGATAGTCAGCGGAATGCCAAAGCTAACGATTGATCCATATATACCACGAACTTTCAATGAAATTTGAGCTTCATCCATTTCATGAACGTTCTTTTCAACAAGATCTTTGGACAAATCATATTCTCTACATGCATTAGGCATAACAAGGCCCAATGGAATTTCATCAGACTTTTTAAATCTGGGGGCAGAGAATGAGAGCGAATAAAATACGGGACGAGAACATTTATTTTGTAATTTTAAAAATTTAATTAAATTAGCCATTCTTTTTACCTATCTTTTAAACTTTATACTTCTCCAAAAAAATTATTATGCATTCGCTCTCCACTTAGCCATCAATTCATCAACATCACTTGCTGAAATATTTGAAACATCTTCAAAATCTTCGCAAGCGATATTACCAGTAATAGTGGAGCCTTCTTCAGAACCCAAACCAGCATACAGCTTAAATCCTGACGTTTCATAAACATAAGATGGAGATTTTAATTTATCGTCATCATCCATCTTTTGAGTCAATGTGGGAGCAAAAGAAGCCTTATCAAGTTCATACTGGTCCTTATCAAGACTCTTACAACCAAATTTAATGTCAGAAATTTCAAGGCGACTATAATCACTAATTTCGTTTTCACCATAGCAGTTCATGTTTCTTTCAAAAGGAACTACGGACTGGTTAAACGAAATCAAGTCACTAGGGAGAACAACAAGTTCTTCATCCCTACGCTCCATCATCTTCACCATGTTGTCAGAGTAATCCGTAGATATTAGTTTCCAATTGGAATTATCTGCAACGGCCTCTGAATACAGCGGGAATACATCAATATATTTTTTATCGCTTTCATTCTGATCCTTGCCCCAAGTACAGCTGAAATCAACGCCGACATCAAAGAACAAGACACAGATATGAGCTTTACCCTTGGCATGCCACCTTGCAGGTCCAGAAAGGTCAAAGCTCAAGGATATGCTGCAAAGGGTAACCGAGCCAAGCTTTACGGCCAGACCAACCGACATATCGGCCATAAAATAGAACGGCTTGAATTGGAACAGCACA
>AUXO011651449.1_pt1 | contig 13627 bp, 23 predicted proteins | sample 768731 | NCBI WGS metagenome assembly AUXO01 (sample SAMN02715735, study PRJNA202380) | gut metagenome | biome: sheep rumen | host: Ovis aries | place: New Zealand: Palmerston North
ATACATAAGTGGAGAGTGAGAAATGAAGATTCTAATTGATCTAATAGATGCATTTACAGATCTGTTGATGGCACTGTTTAGAGCTTTATTCCAGTTAAGTTTAGGAATTTGTGCGGTAGTTATGGTGCTTATGTTGATTTGCATGATTGCATATATTATTAAAGTTTGCGTTGAAGAATTAATTAATGGGGGCAAGGAGTGAGATTTACAAGGCAGAGATATTACAAAATCACAACAAATAAAAGAAGTGAAATAGGAACGGTAGATGAACTTGCAAAAATATTCAATATATCAAGGGAAACTATTATGACCTATTCGAAAAAAGGAGTGAGTACAAAATATGAGATCACAAAAACTGATTTGTATGCCTATATTGCTCACATGACAGATGATGATGTTATTCCCTATAACCCAATAATTAAGAAAAAGAAACATGAAGAGAAAGAGCAATCTTATTTTGATTTTATTGTAATGATGCTGAGAGACAGAAAAGAAAGAACTGTTGCGCTTGGAGCAGATGAAAAGAATCCTGCACAATATTTACCAAAACTTTATGATATGGGCTTGGATTGTAAAGTGAACACATATACAGATCCATCGATTAGAACAACTCATAGAAAACGTAAAGAATATTATTCTTTGGAGGTAGTAAGATGTTTGAAGTAATACAAAGAATGCTATGCAGTTCACAAAAATCTTGTGGTCGTGATCTTAAAACGTTCAAAGATTGGGAAGATGGAAAGATCAGTATATTTGAATGTTATATGAGATTCAAAAGCAATAATCATGTAAACAACAAAATGGATTGCAGTATTTCTTTATTTGAAAAATGGCTTAATTCAATCGGATATGAAAGATAAGTAAAAAGAAAGGAAAAATTATGAAGAAAGCATTTGAAATCATTTTAATCATCGTTGGTATTATCCTTGGTTCAGTCGCAAGAATCAACACAACATTAACACCGCAAAGGGTCATCGTATCTACTAATGAGGATGTGAAAGTAGAAATTTGGGATGGTGCGAAATTCGTGAGTTCAATTGACTTGAATGGATATGAGTTTCTTCCGGTCCATCAGGACAATGGAGTATTTTATTTCTCTCCTACGTTAAATATGGATGATTTAGTAAATGATTCAAGAGCAAGTGAGAACTATTGGTTCAATAACTTCAGCTACAGAATCAACAAGAGTGTAGACAACTGTTATTTAACAGTAGGACTTGTGGCAGAAGGTGAGGATGCTATAAAGGATTCTATAAGATTAATGGTTCAGTACGGAAAAGACATTTATGTTGTGAAACCAGGTGAAACAGTAGATACGAATATCCCATTAGATACCACTAAAAAGGCTATACAATGTTCCGTGTATTACGAACTAGAAGACCCAAGCTGCACAATTGAAAATATAAATTCTGCTCAAGGCACTAGTATCTCATTAGAGTTCTATGCGAATGTAAAGGAAAGCTAATCATGATCAATATAAACAAAGTTGTTTTAGTAGGCAGGATCACAAAAGATCCGGAATTAAGAAAGACTCAAAGCAATACATCTGTATGTCAGTTTACTCTTGCTATTGACAGAAGATTCAGCAAATCAGATGAAGCAGATTTTATAAGCTGTGTTGCATGGAAACAGCCAGCAGAATATCTTGCTCAATACGCATACAAGGGAACCATAGTTTCTGTTGAAGGAAGGATTCAAACAAGAACATACGAAGGAAATAACGGAACAGTTTATATTACGGAAGTTATTGCAGACAGTGTACAAATGATTGCTCAGCAAATGCCAAAGAAAGAAAAAGAAGATACATCTAAATTTGGAGGTTATGCAAGCAACTCAGCTGAGGATATAGTAGAATCAAACGATTTACCATTTTATTGATATGGAGGTGCCGTGTGATCAGGGATTCAAAAGAATTTTGTAAGAAAGCATCAATGTATCACCAATGGCGAGAGAAATATATTGAATACAATAATAAGATTTTGGAAATAGAATATGAAGAATCTAAGATTCCAAGTATGTTTCCAGATACAGTAATGATTAAAACAAAATTGATTGCTGTTCCTAAGTCTCATGGTGATCCGCACAATAAAATAATCAAGCGACTTGAAATGATTGATCAGAAGCATGAATTAGAGATCATTAGAGATGATTATAAAAAGAAATGTACGGAAATAGAAGAAGCATTATTTCGTTTGCCAGAATCATTTAGAATGACCGTGATTGCAATCTATATAGATCGATCTAAGACGATCGTACAATTGTCAAAGGAATTAGGTTATTCTTCAAGCGGTATATCAAATAAAATATACAGGATGCTTGATCATTATTTGGGTGAATCACACATATAATTCCATGATACGATGGTATCGTAAGAAAGGCGAGAGATCGCCTTTTTATTATTGTTATGAAAAAAGTAATAAGACAAGATCAGAACGGAACACACCGTACAGCATTTGAAAAGAATAAGAAGAAGATCTATGCTACGCAGACTGTATGCGGAATATGCGGACAGCCTGTAGATTTCACAAAGAAATATCCAGATCCATTGAGTCCTTGTATAGATCATATTATTCCTATTGCAAAAGGTGGACATCCTTCAGATATAGATAATTTGCAATTAGCTCATTGGTATTGCAATAGACAAAAGTCAGACAAATTATTAAGACCAGTTATCAAGGAAGAGAAGGAAGAGAACATCGGAAATAACGTTTTACCTCTTACTATCGACTGGATTAAATATAAAGCTGCTGCTTAGAATTTCAGATTCAAGATATGGGGCATACTGGGCCCCCTGGGGTGGCTCTGAGCTTCATCCCACTGTCACTACGAAAAAAAACACACAGTATGTGTAAGGAAGGAGCTTTTCCCATGCCCGATCTTAAAGGAATTGAATTTTTAAAGAAGAAATTAAACAACAAACAGCCAAGAATTGAGCTTAGATATAACTACTACGAAATGAAAAATAGTACTTTCGATTTTGGTATATCTACCCCTCCTGACCTGAAGTATTGGAATTCTTGTGTTGGTTGGTGTTCAAAAGCTGTTGACTCCTTATCAGATAGACTACGCTTCAGAGAATTTCGAGAGGATAACTTTGCCATTAATGAAATCTTCCAATTAAATAATCCCGACGTATTGTTTGACAGCGCAATACTGGGTGCATTGATAAGCTCGTGTTCATTTATTTATATCAGTAAAGATAATAATGGATACCCAAGACTTCAGGTTATTGATGGTTATAACGCCACCGGTATTATTGATCCATTTACAAATATGCTTTCCGAAGGATATGCTGTTCTTTCAAGAGATGATCATAAGCAGGTTATCTCTGAGGCATATTTTGTTCCTGGTAAAACATACTTTTATGAGAATCAGAAATTGATCAAAGAAGAAACCTATAATGCTTCTTATGCAATGCTAGTTCCTGTTATTTTCAGACCTGATGCTATTAGACCGTTTGGTCATTCAAGAATTTCAAGAGCTTGTATGTCTCTTGTTGGTTCTGCATTAAGAACAATCAAACGATCTGAAATCGCTGCTGAGTTTTATTCTTATCCGCAAAAATATGTCAGTGGTCTTTCTGAAGATGTTGAGATCATGGAAAAATGGAAAGCAACGATGTCATCTTTGATCACATTCACAAAAGATGAAGACGGAGATCATCCGGTTATTGGACAATTCACTCAGCAATCGATGCAGCCACATGTTGAACAGCTTAGAATGTTTGCATCATTATTTGCCGGCGAAACTGGATTGACTCTTGATGATCTTGGATTTGCAACAGAGAATCCATCTAGTGCAGAAGCTATTAAAGCAGCACATGAAAATCTCAGATTAACAGCAAGGAAAGCTCAAAAGACGTTTGGAACGTCTTTTTTAAATGCAGGCTATCTTTCTGCTTGCATAAGAGATAATTACAACTATACAAGAAATCAGCTTTATTTAACAAAGCCGAATTGGGAACCTATCTTTGAACCAGATGCAGCAATGCTTTCATCTATTGGCGATGGTGCGATTAAGATCAATCAAGCGATTCCGGATTATTTCACTAAAGATACTTTAAGAGATCTGACAGGAATAGATTATGAGTGAAATTACTAAAGAATTCCTTGATGATTTAGATAAAAAATTCAAAGAGAAATATGAATCTGATCGCAAAATCGAAAATCTCTTAAATAAGATCAAAAATGAAAAAGCAACTTCTCAAGATGCGTTTGATTATTCAAAAGAAGTTGGACTCATCAGAAAAGATATCCTTCATGAAGGAATAACTGATAATGTTCTAAATAATGGATATCTAGGATATTACAATTCTAAAGATCTTTTTAATGATGTTCTTTATAAAGACTATGAATTGATTAATCAGTATTGCAAAGATGCATTTACTATTATCAATAAAAAAGCAGGTTTAAATCTAAATGGTTTAGGATCAGATTATGATCAGAGTAAAACTGATGGAATCATTGAATGTGCAGTAAAAGATCTTTATGAAAATGTAAGAAACGAGACTGAAGAGGCAATCGTAACGAATGCAAAATCTTATTATGATTCTGCAGTTAAGAACAATGCTGATTTTCAGTATAAATCAGGAATGGATCCTAAGATCATAAGGACAGCAGTTGGAAAAACTTGCAAATGGTGCAATTCTTTAGCTGGTGTTTATGATTATGGCAATATGAGCGATTATATTTCTGATAACGTCTTCAGAAGACATGCAAATTGTGATTGCTTAGTTGTTTATCAGCCATCTAAAGGAAAATATCAAGATGTTTGGTCAAAGCAATGGATGGATGATACATCATATCGTCAAGAAAGAGCAAAGAGAATAGTATATAATCAAAAATATTCAGATAATTCCTTATTAAATTCAAAAAAGATTCCAGTAGAAATAAAGCATGAAGATGATTTAGTTGTCAAAGAATTCAAAAAAGAATTCAAAGGATATATTCCAGCTCAATTATCAAATGGAGAAGAAAGTGGCTGCAATATGGATTTTATTTCCAATGGAAATAAAACATATAGAATTAAAAGAACAATTATTAATACCGCTTTAGAAGCAAAAGATATTAACGTAGATTTAAACAATCCGGCTTTAGCAAATAGTTATCATGAAAGAGGCCATGATATTTTAAATTGTTTATCTATAAAAAGGGCTGGTATCGTTTATGAAGGTATGATTTCTTATGATCAGATTGTTTCTATTGATATTGAGTATCATAAATTGCTCGAAGAATTATATATAGCAGCATTTCCAAATGATATTTATGGTGACATATCTAATGAAGATATTGTTGAATTAATATCGAAAGAGATTAGTACAAGAGCAATTGTTCCTGATGAGCTTTTTTCTGAAGTGGCTGTAAAAGTACATGATATTAATAAATCTGATATAGCCGAAAGGATATATAATTATATAAAAAAGGAATGGAATAAATGAAAGCACCTGAATTAGATTTTGCAAAAGGATATTTTGGAATTCTTCCTGCCGGATTTAGAGGATTAAAAGAGGATGAAGTTATTTTTATAAATAATTGTCCAGATGATATAAAGAAAAAAGTATTGGAAATATGGCCGAATGTTAAAAAAAGAATAGAAGAAGAACGTTTAAATGGCCATTGGACTGAAGTGTATTAAGTTGCTTATGCAACTTTTTATTTTAGGAGGACATTATATGCAAAGAATCAGAGATCCGGTAATCCCATTTTTGTTAATGTAAATTGGATCGTTTAGGAAACCAATATCCGACACAATCTTATATCTTGCCTTATAAGACAACTTACGGACATGAAGCTATAGATCTTTATAATAAGACCGGAAGAGTTGCTCAAGAATGGCAAGAATTACTATTATCAGACATCTTAGCTTATAACGAAGATAATCTATATGTTCATACCAAATACGGTTTTTCTGTACCAAGACGAAATGGCAAGAACGAAATAGTGATCATAAGAGAGATGTGGGGATTGGTAAATGGTGAGCATATACTTCACACAGCACATAGAACATCAACATCGCATTCTGCTTGGGAGCGATTATTCGGTCTTTTAAAAAAGGCAGATATCAACATAAAATCAGCATATCGAGCAAGTGGTAAAGAACTGATCGAAGTAGATGATGGCGGACGGATCGAATTCAGAACCAGAACATCAAAAGGTGGTTTGGGTGAAGGATTCGATCTTTTAGTTATTGATGAGGCGCAAGAATATCAAGATGATCAGGAATCAGCATTAAAATACGTTGTTTCCGACTCAAAAAATCCTCAAACAATATTCTGCGGAACCCCACCAACTCCTGTGTCATCAGGAACTGTATTTACAAAATTCAGAAATGATACACTTGCAGGAAACAGTGTTGATTCTGCTTGGGCTGAATGGTCTGTAGATGAACAAAAAGATCCGAAAGATAAAGAATTCTGGTACCTGACGAATCCTAGTATGGGTACCATTTTATCTGAAAGAAAGATTCAAGCCGAGATCACATCTGATGATCTTGATTTTAACATTCAAAGGCTTGGCTATTGGATCAGATACAATTTAAAATCTGCAATTACAAAAGAAGATTGGGAAAAATTAAAAATCGATAAAAAACCAAAATTCAAAGGCAGATTATTCGTTGGGATCAAATATGGTCAAGATAATACGAATGTCGCTTTATCAATTGCTGTAAAAATGAAGGATGATTCTATTTTTATCGAAACAATTGATTGCAAGCCAATAAGATCAGGAAATAAATGGATCATTGATCTTCTTAAAAAAATAGATGTTCAGACCATAGTGATCGATGGTGCAAGCGGACAGCATATTCTTGCTGACGAGTTAAAGAAAAATAAGATCAAATCTGTATTGCCTACTGTTAAAGAAATAATTGATGCAAATTCAATTTTTGAGCAGTCTGTTTTCAATCAAACATTAAGGCATAATGATCAGCCTTCTTTAACTGCGATCGCAACGAATTGCGAACATAGAAATATAGGATCAAGCGGGGGATTTGGTTATAGATCTCTTAAGCTTGATCATGATGTTGTTTTGCTTGATAGTGCAATACTTGCGCATTGGGCATGCGGTGTAAGTAAAGAAAAGAAAAAACAGAAAATCAGTTATTAGAAAGGCTCGAAAGAGTCTTTTTAATATATGCGATACCTCCGCATAAAGAGGGATGAAAGGATACCAAAATGGGTGAATTTAAAGTTATTAACACGCAAGAGGAATTTGATGCAGCTATCAAAGATCGTATTGAAAGAGAAAGAAAGTCTCTCTCAGAAAAATATTCGGATTATGAAGATCTGAAAAAGAAAAATACCGAATATGAGGCTCAGGTTTCGAAGCTGAGCGAAGCGAATAAAGCTTACGAGACAAAAGCATCTGAATACGATAAACAGATAAGCGAGCTCAGTTCAAAAATCAAGGGATACGAGACCGACTCGGCAAAAACGAGAATTGCCCTTGAAATGGGTCTGCCATACGAAATGGCGAATAGATTAAGCGGATCTACAGAAGAAGAAATCAAAAAAGACGCTGAACTATTATCCAAATTCGTTAACAGACAAAATCCAGCTCCAACAAGCTCTAACGAACCGCAAAGGTACAGCAATGATAAAAACAACGATAGAGCCTATAAAGAGCTGGCAAGAAAAATAGCTGAAAACATGGGAGGTAATTAATTAATGTCAGCAATTGAAAAAGGCAACTTATTTCCTGTCGAATTAGAACAGGAACTTTTCAGCTTGGTCAAGGGTCATTCTACTCTGGCAAAGCTGTCCAATCAGGAACCGCTTCCGTTCGTAGGAAAAGACATCTTCACATTTGATTTTGCATCTGATATCGCAATCGTTGCTGAAGGCGCTCAGAAACCTGTTGGTGATGGTGTAATTGAACCGGTTAGAATTGTTCCATTAAAAGTCGTTTACGGTATGAGAGTAACTGATGAATTCGTTTTTGCATCTGAAGAAAAGAAGATCGACTATCTGAGAAAATTCAATGATGGTTTTGCAAAGAAACTTGGTGCTGGTCTTGATAAGATGGCATTCCATGGTTTCAACCCTGCAACGAAGACTTTGGCGACTGCTACTATCGGAAATAACTGTTTCGATAAGAAGGTTACTACCAACGTTGTTACGTATGCTGCTGCAAATGCTGATACGAACATCGATGCTGCAATCGCTATGATTGAAACTTCAGAATATCAGGCAAACGGTCTTGCTATTTCTCCGACTATGAGAGGTGCTATTTCTGCTTTAACTGCAAATGGCGCAAGAAAATATCCTGATTTTGCATTCGGCGGCATTCCTGCAACTCTCGGATCAATGAGACTTGATAACAATATCACAGTTTCTGAAAAAGCTACTGATGACCAAACAACAGGCAATGATCAGGCTATTGTTGGTGATTTCGAAAACTGCTTCAGATGGGGCATTGCAAAAGAACTTCCGCTCGAAGTTATCCAGTATGGTGATCCTGATGGCCAGGGCGATCTGAAGAGAAACAACCAGGTTTATCTCAGATCAGAAGCTTATCTTGGCTGGGCGATTATGGATGCAAATGCATTCGCAAGAGTCGTAGGCTAATATGCTTTATAAAAACAAAAAAACAGGTGCAATCATAAACGTACAGTGTGAGATCGCTGGCGATTGGGAACCTGTAGTGAAAAAAGAAGAAGTAAAAGAACCTAAAGAAGCAAAAGGTAAAAAGAAAAAAGGATAATAGGTAATGGCAGAACCATTTGCAACGATTCAAGATATACAGACTTTATGGAGAGAGCTCGATGCAGATGAAACAGTTCGCGCAAAAGCTCTTCTTCCTATTGTTTCAGATTCTTTAAGATATGAAGCAAGTAAAGTAGGAAAAGATCTTGATCAAATGATTGCCACTAATGATTATCTAGCTAATGTAGCAAAATCTGTAACGGTCGATGTCGTTGGCAGGGTGCTGATGACATCGACCGACTCTGAACCAACAACTCAGTTTTCACAATCTGCTTTAGGCTATACTGTATCTGGAACATATCTTGTTCCCGGAGGCGGTATTTTTATCAAGAAAAGTGAATTGGCTAGATTAGGTTTAAGAAGACAGACAATGAAACTTGTCCAGATGTACGATTATGAGAACGATTAAAGGAATTACTGTAAAGCTCATTGAAAAGATCGATTCTGGTGAGACAGACGAATTCAACAGACCGATCAAAAATGAAGTTGAAACATTAGTTGGAAATGTTCTTGTAACTCCTACAGAAAGCACAGATGTGATTAATACATTAAACCTGACTGGAAAAAAAGCTGTTTATACTCTTGGAATTCCCAAAAATGATAATCACAATTGGGAAGACAACGATGTTGAATTTTTCAATCAACGTTTTCATATATTCACTCCAGTAACAAAAGGGATAGAAGATATGATTCCTTTGGAATGGAATGGAAAAGTAATGGTCGAAAAATATGAGCAGTAAATTCAGATTTGATCTAAATTCTGATGGTGTTAAAGAATTATTGCAATCATCAGGAATGCAGCAAATCATACGAGATGCTGCCGATAAAGTACAGACAAAAGCCGGAGATGGATTTGAAAGCTCTGTTAAAGTTGGCAAAAAGAGAGCTTATGCAAATATTGCTGCAACAACATATAAAGCTAGAAGAAAAAACCTTGAAAATAATACCTTATTAAAAGCTTTAGGTTCTTCGAAAGGATAATAAATATGATTGAAAAGATCGTACTTGATTATCTAAATGAAACATTAAATGTCAACGCTTATATGGAGATTCCAAATGAGAATGAGACATCGTTTGTTGTTATAGAAAAAACAGGGAGCGGAGAAAGGAATCACATTTTTGACGCAACTATTGCTGTTCAATCATATGGAGAGACCTTGTATGAAGCCGCTTTATTGAATGAAGAAGTTAAAACAGCAATGGATAATATTATTGAATTGGATGAAGTCTGCAGTTGTGATCTAAATTCTGACTACAATTTTACAGATACAACAACAAAACAATATCGTTATCAGGCGGTTTTTGATCTTGTCCATTATTGAGAAAGGAATAGATAAAAATGAATACAGTTGGAAATGTATCAGCAGGTAAACCAAAAGTAAGTGGTGCTATTTTCAGAGCACCTGTAGGATCCACTCTTCCTACGGCTGCAGATGATGCACTTGATAATGCGTTTGTTTGTCTTGGCTATGTCAGTGAAGATGGAGTGACAAATTCTACTTCAATGACATCTGAAGATATCAGAGCATGGGGCGGAGATATCGTTTATGCTGCTGAAACAGGAAAAGAAGATAGATTTCAGTTTAAACTTATTGAGACATTAAATGTTGATGTCCTTAAAGCAGTTTATAGAGATGATAATGTTACTGGTGATTTGACGACTGGAATTACTGTAAATGTTAACTCTAAACCTCAGCAAGAAGCTGCATGGGTTATCGATGAGGTATTAAGAGGAAATGTTGCAAGAAGAAGAGTTATTCCAAATGGAAAAGTAACAGAGATTGGAGATATCGTCAGCGTGGATGACGATGTTATTGGATATGAGATCACCGTTACAGCAACTCCTGATTCCAATGGAAATACTCATTACGAGTATCTGAAGAAATAAGCATAAGAGGAATAGGGAATGTTGGTTACACTGGAAGACGGATTTCAAATTGAAGTCAAAGAAAATGCATTCGATGATATGGAAACCCTTGATATTCTTGTAAGACTTGATGAAGGCGATGCATTTGCGATGCCGAAGCTTTGCAATAAGATCTTTATATCGGAGAATAAAAAGAAAATCTATGATCATTGCAGATCAAAAGATGGAAGGGTTCCAATTAAAGAATTCACAGAAATTATTAGACAGATAATGACCAACCTTGGAGACAAGGAAAAAAACTGATTGTCCTTGCCGACATGTTAGCAACCGATAGGGATGCATTAATATGTGACTTAGCTGAAACATATCATGTGCTGAACTATCGGGAGCTAAATCCGACATTATTAGCCACTCTTTGTGTCGGCTTAAGGGACAGCAGTCGGATAAAAATGAAAATGAATAAAAGCAGGCTTACTTTTGAACAGGTCCTGCTTGTTTCGATTTTAGATCATATCAGAATACTTTTGTCTTCTGGAGCAGAACGTCCTGAGCTGCTTTTAAATATGTTTCTGAATCAAGAAAAAGAATTAGATAATGAATCATTTGATTCTTCTGATGAATTTAAAAAGAAATGGAATGAAATTATAGAAAGGGGCATGGATGGCAACTGAGTTAGGAAAAGCTTATGTTCAGATTGTTCCTTCTGCCAGAGGCATTAAGGGATCTGTATCCAGCCTTTTGAATGGAGAAGTAACATCTGCCGGAAATGAAGCAGGCAATTCATTTGGCGGTAAATTCGTAAGTACATTTAAAAAGATAGCTGCAGCTGCTGCAATCGGCAGTTTTATAAAAAATACTGTTCTTGAAGGTGCAAAATTAGAACAATCATATATTGGCGGTTTGGAAACCTTATATGGAAGTGCAGCAGAAAACATGCGATCTCTTGCTCAAGAAGCATCTACTGCAGGTATATCTGCCAACGATTATGCAGAGCAAGCAGTTAGTTTCGGTGCTGCTTTGAAACAGTCTTTTGAAGGAGCAGAAGATGCCGAAATCAAAGCGGGTGAAGCTGCAAATCTTGCAATTATGGATATGGCAGATAATGCTGCAAAAATGGGTACAGATCTTTCATCCATTCAAAATGCATATCAAGGATTTGCAAAACAAAACTATACGATGCTTGATAATTTAAAGCTTGGCTATGGCGGAACAAAAACCGAAATGGAAAGGCTTTTAAAAGATGCCGAGAAATTAACAGGTATCAAATATGACATTAATAATCTTGCAGATGTTTATTCTGCTATTCATGCAATACAAGATGATCTAGGAATTGCTGGAGTTGCTGCAGAAGAAGCAAAAACAACAATATCCGGTTCATTTGGAGCCATGTCTGCTGCTGCAAAGAATTTTATGGGGAACCTTGTTATTGGTGAGGACATCGTTCCATCTTTGAATGCTCTTGTAACGACAGCATCAACTTTCTTATTTAACAATTTACTTCCTGCTGTTGCTAATGTTTTAAAAGCATTGCCTGGAGCAATATATTCGGCAATTCAAAGTTTTTATCCTGATCTAATGTCGAATGTAACTGAAATAATAACAAATTTATGCAGTTACATTACGACTCATTTTCCTGAATTAATAGAAAAAGGCATGGAACTTTTGGAAATGCTTGCTAATGGGTTTATAGATGCTTTTCCAGCAATTGCTTCTGCAGTAGTTGAAATGATTGCACAGATCGCAAGAACGATCATAGTTAATCTTCCAACCATTCTGCAAAAAGGCATTGAGATCACTCTTAACGTTGCAAAAGGAATTATCAAAACTGTTCCTCAGCTTTTTTCTCAGGTCAGAAGTGCTTTTGCGGGAATTGATTGGTTGTCTATCGGATCTAGCATAATTTCTGGTATTGCAAATGGGTTGAGAAATGGAATAAGCATGGTTGTTAATGCAGCAAGAAGTGTTGCAGAAAGTGCATGGAGAGCAGCAAAGAATTTCTTAGGCATTAATTCGCCTTCAAAGATGTTTTCTTTTCTTGGTGAAATGTCAGACAGAGGATTGGCTGAAGGTATCTCGGATAATGTAGGAATGGTTCAGAATGCAATGGGAGAGATCACAGATGCAATGGTTCAGCCTATGGTACCTTTAACATCAGATTTTGGAGTAGGCAGCAAAATGAATCCTTCAAGATCTGAATCAATTAATTATGGCGGTATCGTAATTAATATGCAGGTTCCAGATGGAAGAACAGCACAAGAAAACATTGATGAGATCGAAAAACGTTTAGCTCAGAGAATCAATTCAAGAAGGAAGGTATTCGCATGAATGAATGTTTAACTTTTAATGGAATATCTTTTTCTGATTTCCATACATATTATGATCCTTCAAAAGCATTTCCAATGCCGAAGAAAGATGTAAATACATACTCAATACCAGGAAGAAGCGGAAATGTATCTGTGTCGAATGAAAGATATGAAAATATAACGATTCCTTATTATTGCTATATTCCGGACAATTTTTATAAAAACTATACGGCATTAATGAACTATCTTTTAACTCAAGATGGTTATGGTCGTTTAGAGACTTCAGTGGAGCCAGATGTTTATCGTCTGGCTCTATTTTTGGGTGATATAGATCCTAGGCTTGGTTTAAGATTTCATTTTGGTGATTTCACATTAAATTTTGATTGTAAACCTCAAAAATGGCTGAAATCAGGGGAAATTGCTATCCCGATAAATTCAACAAAAAAGTTGATTAATCCAACTTCACAAAAGGCATATCCCTTGATTAAAGTGACAGGCACAGGGAGCATCACCATAAATGATTCTGTTCTTACATTAGCAAATAATACATCCACAACAATCATTGATTGTGAAATTCAAGATGCTTATGAAGGAACAATTAACAGGAATAGCGATTTGACAGTTGTGAATGGTTTCCCTGTGCTTGCTGAAGAAAATACAATCACAGTAAGTGGTTGCACAATAGATCTTATTCCTCGTTGGTGGAGATTATAGTATGAAAATTTTAGACAATACAAAATCCTTATCAACATTAGT
>AUXO016257734.1_pt1 | contig 13625 bp, 11 predicted proteins | sample 768731 | NCBI WGS metagenome assembly AUXO01 (sample SAMN02715735, study PRJNA202380) | gut metagenome | biome: sheep rumen | host: Ovis aries | place: New Zealand: Palmerston North
ATTTCATGCGCCATGAGTACCGCAGCTCTTCTGACCATAGACCATATCATGGAAAAATATTCGGAGGAATAATATATGAAGGTATTGATGTTCGGATGGGAGTTTCCTCCCCATATCGCAGGTGGACTTGGTACCGCCTGCTACGGAATTGTCAAAGGCCTTGCCTACAACGGAGTCGAGACGCTCTTCGTGATGCCCTCGGCTTCCGGTGACGAGGACCAGAGTGTCGCGAAGATCATCAACGCGAGCGATGTTCCCGTAGCCGTAAGTTCTTCTCTTGACGTGGACGAATTCCTGGACAAGGTGCAGTTCGTGCATATCGGAACCAATATGGTCCCTTATCTGGATCCCACCGAGTTCCACGACCTCGTCGAGGAGGAACGCCGCCGTCAGGTGAAGGATTTCAGGGTGCAGTACGGCCAGAAGTTCAAGTTCTCCGGCAAGTACGGCGCGAACCTCATGGAGGAGGTCGCACGTTATGCGATGGTCGGAGGAACCATAGCTCTGGAGCACAAGGATGAGTTCGACGTCATCCATGCCCATGACTGGCTTACATATTATGCCGGTATCGCCGCCAAGAGGTTGACCGGAAAGCCCCTTGTCGTTCATGTCCACGCCACTTCGTTCGACCGCGGAAGCGCTGACAATATCGACACAAGGGTGTATGCGATCGAAAAGAGGGGCATGGAGGCCGCCGACAGGGTCATCACCGTGAGTGATCTGACACGCAACATCGTCATCACCAAGTACGGTATCGATCCCTCGAAGGTCGTCACTGTCCACAACGCCGTAGACTTCAGCGGAAAGGACAACATCAAGGTCGAAAGGGGAGTGAAGGACAAGGTCGTCACCTTCCTTGGCCGTATCACTTTCCAGAAGGGTCCCGAATACTTCATCGAAGCCGCCGCCAAGGTTCTCAAGAGAACGGAAAACGTCCGTTTCGTGATGGCAGGAAGCGGAGACATGATGAACCGTTCGATCCGTCACGTGGCACGTCTCGGTATCTCCGACAGGTTCCATTTCACGGGCTTCCTCCGTGGAGCGGACGTCCAGAAGATGTTCGCGCTTTCGGATGTTTACGTGATGCCTTCGGTGAGCGAACCTTTCGGTATCTCACCGCTCGAGGCGATGAGAACCAATGTTCCTTCCGTCATATCCAAGCAGAGTGGTGCAGCGGAGGTTCTCCGCTACGCATTCAAGGTCGATTTCTGGGATGTCGACGCCATGGCTGACCAGATCTACGCCCTTCTGCAGTATCCCGCCCTCGCGTCATTCGCGGCCAAGATGGGATATGACGAGGTCAACGCCCTCAAGTGGAACAACGCCACAGCCAAGATGAAGAAAGTTTACGAATCAGTTGTCAACAAATAATTCCGCATAATATTATGGCAAAGAAATCCATATGTCTGTATTTCCAGGTTCACCAGCCTACCAGACTCAGATTATACAGGTTCTTCGACATCGGCAAGGATTCCCATTACTATGACGATTTCGCCAACAGGACCATCCTCCGCCGTATCGCCCAGAAGTGCTATCTTCCCATGAACGCCCTTCTTCTCGACCAGATCAACAAGCACAAAGGTGAGTTCAAAGTCGCGTTCTCGATCTCCGGATCCGCCATCGAGCAGTTCGACCGTTATGCCCCCGAAGTTCTCGACAGCTTCCGTCGCCTTGCTGAGACGGGATGCGTGGAGTTCCTCTGCGAGACCTACTACCATTCCCTCGCTTCGCTCGTGTCTCCCGCCGAGTTCAAGCACCAGGTGATGAAACACAAGGCCGCCGTCGAGCAGTACTTCGGCGTCACCCCCGTTGCCTTCCGCAACACCGAGCTCATCTACAGCAACACCATCGGTGAGGAGGTCTACGATATGGGATTCTCCACGATGCTTACCGAGGGCGCCCGCCACATCATGGGTTGGAAGAGCCCCAACTTCGTTTACAAGGACGAGACCCAGCCCAAGCTCCGTCTTCTTCTCCGTAACTATACCCTCAGCGATGACATTTCCTTCCGTTTCGCCGGTAATGACCTTTCCGGAGAGAAGTTCGTCGATTGGATGAAGGCCGCGGTCAATGACGGTGGAGACGTGATCAACCTGTTCATGGATTACGAGACCTTCGGAGAGCACCAGAATGCCCAGACCGGAATCTTCGACTTCATGTCGTTCCTTCCCGATGCCGTTCTCGCTGACGGAACTTTCGCCTTCAACACCCCCACCGAGGTCGTGAAGAAGCACAAACCCGTCGCCGAGATCGATGTACCCGAGACCATCTCATGGGCTGACGAAGAGAGGGACGTGACCGCATGGCTCGGCAACGAACTCCAGCAGGATGCGTTCAACAAGCTCTATGAGCAGTACGAGAAACTCTCCCTCATAAACGACGTCGCGCTGTGGAACGATTTCGGTCATCTTCAGGAGAGCGACCACTTCTACTACATGTGCACCAAGTTCTTCTCAGACGGAGAGGTCCACAAGTATTTCAACCCTTATGATACTCCCTATGAGGCGTTCATCAACTATATGAACGTTTTAAGTGATTTTATTATCAGGGTCAATGATGAAATTTCAGTTTTAGATGCTAACTTTGCGCCCCGTACGGAGCCCAAGGCCGAGAAGAAGGCCGTAAAGGCTCCCGCAAAGAAAGCTGCCAAAGCCCCGGCAAAGGCAGCCGCAAAACCTGCAGCTAAGAAGACGGCGACAAAAGCTGCTCCCAAAAAGAAGTAGCGACTTCGCCACAAGATAAACTCCATCGGGCCTGACCGCCCGTTGGAGTTCAATGACCGGAAAAGTGGAGAATCAGACGATGGAGTCCTATTCTTCACTCTCAACCATTCAGGAAGGTGCACTCCTATTATTATAAATATATAAATAGGTGTGTGCGTTTCCGTTGAACGGTTCCGGCTAACAAATAACGTTATTTTTTAAATGGCCAACAATCTGATCAACCCCGACTATCTGTTTGAAGTAAGTTGGGAAGTATGCAATAAGGTGGGAGGTATATATACGGTGATAGCCACCAAGTCACTTTACCTCAAATCCCAACTCAAAAGACATCATATTCTGATCGGACCGGACGTGTGGATGGACACGGAAAGCAATCCGGATTTCACTGAAGACACTCAGCTCTATCGTGATTGGAAGGCTCAGGCCGCGACTGAAGGCCTCCGCGTGAGGATAGGCCGCTGGAACGTCCCGGGGACTCCTATCTCGATTCTTGTGGACTACAAGCATTTCCTCCCGGACCAGGACAGGATCCTCACGGAATATTGGAAGCGTTTCCAGGTGGATTCCCTTACCGGCAACTGGGATTACAAGGAATCCCTCATCTTCGGATATGCGGCCGGAAAAGTGATTGAGAGTTTCTACAACTTCAATCTCTCGGCATCCAACAAGGTCGTCGCCCAGTTCCATGAGTGGCAGACCGGAGCCGGCCTCCTTTACATCCGCAGCGCAAATATTCCCGTAGCCACCACTTTCACGACTCACGCCACAGTCGTTGGACGTTGCCTTGCCGGCAACAATCTTCCTTTGTACGACAAGATGAGTGAGTATATAGGTGATGTGAGCGCGAAGCATTTCAATGTCCAGGCACGTCATTCCCTCGAGCAGAAATCAGCCGAATATGCGGACGTGTTCACTACCGTGAGCGAAATCACCGCCAAGGAATGCGAACAGTTCCTCGGCAGGAAGGTGGACGTCGTAACCCCCAACGGCTTTGAGAACAGCTTCACCCCTTCCTCCGACGAGGAATATGACGCCAAGAGGCACCAGGCAAGAGAACGTCTTGTGGAGGTTGCCGCCGCGATGAGCGGAGAGCCCGTCCCTCAGGATTCCATCTTCATGGCTATCGGTGGACGATATGAATACCGCAACAAGGGTATTGACGCCTTCATCGACGCCCTCGGAAAAATGGAAGCCGAAGGATGGAACGGCAGGACAATCCAGGCCTTCATCATGATCCCTTCCGGTCACAACGGTGCCGACAAGTCACTCGTCGCCAAGATGGCCGGCAATGACAACGAACACTACACCACCCAGGTCACACATTATCTCCAGTATCCGGAATACGACCAGATAACAAGACGTTTCCGCGAACTGGGTCTCGTGAATTCCATCGGAAGCCATGTGAAGGTGTACTTCGTTCCTTCTTACCTCAACGGTAATGACGGAATCTTCAACATGAAGTACTATGACCTTCTCATAGGTATGGACCTCGGTCTTTTCCCTTCATATTACGAGCCTTGGGGCTATACCCCTCTGGAGGCACTGGCCTTCAGGGTCCCTACCCTCACTACCTCCCTGGCCGGATTCGGACTGTGGGTAAGGGATCACTACAAGGGCAAGGAGCATCCCGGAATCACTGTCCTTGACCGCAATGACTCCAATTACGATGAGGTCGTGGACGGAGTCGTGGCGAGAATCAAGGAAATCGCTCTCCTTGACAAGGAACAGCGCAAGGCATATATGGAATCCGCCCGTGAGGTGGCTTCGATAGCCCTCTGGGAGAATCAGATCAAATATTATAAGGAAGCATATTCCCTGGCACTCGAGAAGGTTATCGAGAGGGTTGGAGCCTTCCCCCAAAAAATAGAAACAAAACAACAGATGAAGTACGAGAAAATTGAAATCAACGCCCCTTCCTGGAAGAGTGTCATGGTGACCAGGCATCTTCCCGAGGCGCTATCCGGACTTGAGACCCTCTCAAAGAACCTCTGGTGGTGCTGGAACGACAATGCGAAGGCACTTTTCAAGGCCGTGGATCCTACGGTTTGGCACAATTCCGGACACAATCCTCTCCAGCTGCTTGACACTGTAAGCATCAAGAGATTCAACCAGCTCGCCAAGGACAAATCCTTCCTCACCAAGCTCCGCGACGTGATGGAGGACTTCGACACATACATGGCCATGAAAGCCGAGAGAACCGATCCTTCTGTGGCATATTTCTGCATGGAGTACGGTCTTGAAACATCCCTTAAGATCTATTCCGGCGGTCTTGGAATCCTCGCGGGAGACTACCTCAAGGAGACCTCCGACATGAATGTCAACCTCGTCGCGGTCGGTCTTCTGTACCGCTACGGATACTTCACCCAGGTGCTTTCAGCACAGGGAGACCAGGTGGCCAGGTACGACGCCCAGGACTTCATGAAGATTCCTGCTGAGCCCGTCATGGACGCCGACGGAAATTGGATGACCACAAGCGTGGCCTTCCCCGGAAGGAACCTCACCGCCAGAATCTGGAAAGTCGCTGTCGGAAGGACCGACCTCTATCTCCTCGATACCGACTATGAGGCCAACATCCCCGAAGACCGTCAGGTCACCCATCACCTTTACGGAGGCGACTGGGAGAACCGTCTCAAACAGGAACTCCTCCTCGGAGTCGGCGGTATCCGCGCCCTCCGCAATCTCGGAATCGACGCCCAGGTTTATCACTGCAACGAGGGACACGCCGCATTCATCGGCCTTGAAAGGCTGCGTGAATACATCTGCAACGATGACCTCTCCTTCCCTGAGGCTCTCGAGGTCGTAAGGGCTTCTTCGCTCTTCACTACCCATACTCCCGTTCCCGCCGGCCATGACGCTTTCGACGAGGGTATGCTCCGCAAATACATCGGCCATTATCCCCAGAGGATGAAGATCGATTGGGAGACTCTCATGGGACTCGGCAAAAATAACGGTCGCGATGTGAACGAGAAGTTCTCGATGAGTATCCTCGCCGCCAACATCTCCCAGAATGTGAACGGAGTTTCCATGCTCCACGGCAAAGTGAGCCAGGACATCTTCTCCCCCATGTATCCCGGTTATCTTCCCGAGGAACTCCATGTGAGCTACGTGACCAACGGTGTCCACTATCCCACATGGGCAGCCAAGGAATGGAAGCAGGTACATGCCGAGGTCTTCGGTCCCGAATTCCAGACCCACCATTATGACAAGAAGTGCTTCGAAGGTATCTACAAGGTATCTGACGAGGTCGTATGGAATACCCGCAAGATCCTCAAGAAGACCCTCATCTCCGTCATCAAGGAGCGTCTTTCCAATCCCGCGCTTTCGAGCCATTATTCTCCCGCGCAGATAATGACCATCACCAACACTCTTCGTGATGATGTCCTCACTATCGGATTCGCAAGGCGTTTCGCAACATACAAGAGGGCTACCCTCCTCTTCAGCGACCTTGACAGACTCGACGCCATCGTGAACGATCCCAAGCGTCCCGTCCAGTTCATCTTCGCCGGTAAGGCACACCCCGCCGACAAGGCAGGACAGGACCTCATCAAGAGGATTGTCGACATCTCCAAGCAGGACCGCTTCATCGGCAAGATCGTCTTCGTCCCCGGATATGACATCACCCTCGCCAAGAGGCTCGTCCAGGGTGTCGACGTTTGGATGAACAATCCTACCCGTCCTCAGGAGGCTTCCGGAACTTCCGGAGAGAAGGCCGCGATGAACGGTGTCATGCATTTCTCCGTTCTCGACGGATGGTGGGTTGAGGGATACAAGCCGGGCGCCGGCTGGGCTCTTCCCCAGGAGAGGACATATGATGACCAGAGCTATCAGAACGAGCTTGATGCCGCAACCATCTACAACATCATCGAGAACGACATCGCTCCCGCATACTACGACATCGATTACCGTTCCGGCAGATCTTCTCTCTGGATCGAGTACATCAAGAACACGATCGCACAGGTCGCCTGCAACTTCACGACCAACAGGATGCTCACCGATTACTGCAATCAGTACTACATCCCCCAGTCACAGAGGATGCAGCATCTTATCGCGGATGATTACAAGGAGGCGCGTGAAATCGCCGCATGGAAGAAGCATGTCCTTCGCGAGTGGTCCCACATCGAGGTGGTTTCCTACACGCAGCCCGACGCTTCCTACAATCTCTCTCCTACCAACTTCATGCATTCCGAGGTTGTTCTCGGAATCGGAGATCTTCTCCCCGAGGATATCGGAGTCGAGATGCTGTTCTGCGCCACTGACAACAAGGGTGCGCTCCATATCCGCGACAAGAGCGAATTCAAGGTCGTCGAATTCAAGGACGGCGTCGCCAAGTACGAGGCTTCCATCCTCCCCGAGAGGACCGGTATGTACCAGGTTGCGACCCGTATCTACGCCAAGAACCCCAAGCTTCCTCACAGGCAGGACTTCGGACTCGTGAGATGGCTGTAATTTCGACAGGATTTTTTGACGGTGTCCATCTTGGGCACCGTCTTGTCATTGATGCCCTCACTTCCGAAGCGAAAAGAAGGGGGGAGGAGAGCGTCGTGCTCACGTTCTGGCCGCATCCGAGGACCGTACTCCAGGATGGGGCGAGGGACCTCAGGCTCCTCTCCACCCTCAAGGAAAAAGTCTCCCTTCTGGAATCCCTCGGAGTCGACAGGGTCGAAGTGATCCGTTTCACAAGGGAGTTCAGCCGCCTTTCGACGGAAGAGTACCTGAGGGATGTGGTGAAGGGGAAATACGGCGGTACGGCCATGCTTCTTGGTTACGACAACCGTATGGGACGCGATGCCGGTAGTCCTGATTCCATAGCGGAAACGGCCCGTTCCTTGGGTATCGAAGTCATACGGACCGACAGCGTGCCTTCTGAAAAGGAACACAGGGCGATCAGCTCAACTCTCATCCGCTCGCTCATCTCCGAAGGGAAGATGGAGGAGGCGTCATCCCTTCTCGGGTACAAGTATTCCCTTCTGGGGGTCGTCGTGGCCGGAAACCGTCTCGGACGGACAATCGGATTCCCGACGGCGAACATGCAGCTTTATGAGCCACTGAAACTCGTTCCGGGAAACGGGGCTTACCTTGTGGATGTGGATGTCCTCGGCAAGAAATACCGGGGCATGTGCAACGTCGGAGTCCGCCCTACGGTTGGCAACAACCTCGCACGCACCATCGAGACGAACATCTTCGGATTCGATGAGGACATCTACGGCCTGGATATGGAAATCCGTTTTGTCCGTAAGATCCGTCCCGAAATGAAATTCTCCTCCCTGGAGGAACTTTCCCGCCAGCTTTCCCTCGACAGGGAGTGTTGTCTTTCTTCGGAATAATTCCTATATTGCAACGGGTATGCACAAGCTGCCCGTCAAGGAAATGGATTCAGATTTTTTCGGAATACTTTGGACGATATTCATCTTCGCCTTGGGTATCGGTGCTCCGATCATCGACAAGATTTCCAAGAAGAAGAAAGCCGCCGGCAATCCTCCGCGCAGTACCGCACAGAGGAGGTTCACACCTCCTTCGGCGGGGACTTCGATCGAGATTCCCGACAAGAAGGAGTCATTCTCTCCCATCAAGGCCGATGAGGAGGATGTCGTCTGGCCGGAAAGGAATCTTTCCCCGACCCCTCCTTCATCAAAGGAAGACTCCGCAAGGGATATCCTCGCACGCATATTCGGAGAGGATTTCTTCAATTTCGAAGACGAAAAGAAGGAACCCGAGGTGCAGCCCATGCCTTCTTCAGTTTCGGCGGATGATGAGGGTGTATGCTCATTGGGGACCCATGAGCCGAGGAAGGAAAAACCTCAGCCCGCTCCGAAGCCTTCACCCAAGGTGGCGGCCACCGTCACGGCCCCTTCCGAAACTCCCCGTCACAAGATAGTGGATGATCCGAGGAAGTTGATCGTGTACGCGGAGATCATGAAACCCAAATTCGATGAGTTTTGATGAGTTTTCCCGCTACAGGTGAAGATTGAACCGTTTTTTTCGTATCTTTGCATATCAACTGGTAATATAGGGTTCTGCCTTTTGGCAGGACTCTCTTTTAATTACGTGACTGCGAACCGGACACAGCCACAAATAACACTGGAATAGAAAGATACACAAACTATTATGGCAGATATTCATTACATGTCTCAGGAAGGTCTGGACAAGATGAAGAAGGACCTTGCTGACGCTCTCGCCCAGCGTCCTGTGATTTCCGCGGCAATCGCTGAAGCCAGGGAAAAGGGTGACCTTTCGGAAAATGCCGAATACGATGCGGCCAGGGATGCGCAGGCCCTTTTGGAACTGAAGATAGCGAACCTCAAGAACATGGTGGCCAATGCCAAGGTCGTCGACAGTTCCACGCTCGGAACCGACAAAGTTCAGATGCTCAATAAGGTGAAGTTCAAGAATCTCGCCAACAAGATGGTCATGGAATACACCATCGTCGGTGAGACCGAGGCCGACTTCGCACATGGCAAGATGGCGGCTACCACACCTATCGCTAAGGCTCTTTTGGGACATTCCGTCGGTGAGGTAGTGGAAGCGAAGGTCCCCCAAGGCGTCCTCAAACTTGAAATTTTGGACATCTCTCTCTGATATGGCGACGATATTCACAAAAATCGCGAAGGGTGAGATCCCTTCCTACAAGGTTGCGGAGAATGAGAATTTCTACGCTTTCCTTGACATAAATCCACTGGCCAAGGGACATACCCTCGTCATCCCCAAAAACACGGAAGACGATTATATCTTCAATCTTGATGACAAGACCTACGAAGGACTGTGGGCTTTCGCCAAGCAGGTAGCTTCGGCCATCAAGTCGGCTATCCCCTGCAAGAGGGTAGGTGTAGCGGTTCTCGGACTTGAGGTCCCCCACACCCATATCCATCTTGTCCCTCTCCAGAGCGAAGGCGACCTTGATTTCAGGAAGGAGAAACTTTCCCTCTCACAGGAGGAGTTCGTTTCCATCGCTTCTTCTATCAACAGCGCATTCAATTCCGCCAAATAATCCTGCCTTATCCCCGAAAGCAAGATGAAAACCAGCAGAACAATACTTAGAGCGGCTGCCCTCATGATGGGTGCGGCCTGCCTTTTCTCATGCTCCAAAGGAGCCAGGATCAACGGAACGGTGAATGACGATCCCGATGACAAGGTTATCGTGAAGATTCTCGATGCCGGAAAGCTGAATGTCCTCGACACCGTCAAGACCGACAAGAACGGCGCGTTCAAGTACGATGTCGCCGTCAAGAAAGGACAGCCGGAGTTCGTTTATCTTTTCCATGGTGACAAGAGGATCGCTTCCCTTCTTCTCCAGAACGGCGAAAAGGCCGTGGTCAAGACCGACACTTTGGGCAACTATTCGGTGACGGGTTCTCCCGAAACCGAGAAACTGATGGAAGTGGAGAGGAACGAGATCGAATTCAACAACAAGTTCGCGTCCACTACCGCCCGCCTCAACGACCTTGATCCCAATTCGGCAGAGGCGGCAGACGTGAGGCGCGACCTCACCAAGCAGTACATCGCATACTACCGCAACTGCGTCCAGTACGTGATGAAGAACCCCAAATCCCTCACCGTGATTCCGGTTCTCAACCAGGTCATCGGAAACGGACTTCCCGTTTTTGACCAGCCTACTGACGCGATCCATTTCCGCAACTGCTGCGATTCCCTGATGACGGTATATCCGGATTCCAAGTACGTGAAGGCCCTTTCGGAGGAAGCGAAGAAGAGGCAGAATCTGCTCGAACTCAATGCCCGTCTCTCAACGGCGAGCGAACAGGGATTCATTAACCTGAATCTTCCCGACCAGAAGGGGCAGAGGGTGAACCTCAGTGATGTCGACTCAAAGGTTGTCATGGTGTATTTCTGGGCTTCGGAGGCCAGCGGACAGAACATGTTCAACCTCGATCAGCTCAAGCCAATCTACGATGATTTCCACGGAAAGGGATTCGAGATTTATGCGGTGTCATTGGATACTGACAAGACCCTTTGGGCGACCACGATACGTAACCAGAACCTCGATTGGATCAATGTCTGTGACGGTCTGGGTTCCGCATCCCCTTCGGTCAGCCTGTACAATGTCGCATCCGTTCCTTCGGTGTACTTCATAGTTGACGGCTCTATGGTTATGGACGCTGCCGTGACGAACGGCCCCACCCTTAGGCGTTTCCTCCAGAATACCCTGAAGTAATCCGGAACATCATGATAACGTGAGGGCCGTCCTTTCGGGGCGGCTCTTGCGTTTATGTCATGTCAATGTGTTTCCTGTCCGGATGGCTTTGTCAGTAGGGGAGCGCATCCATATGGCGGTGGACCGTCCGGAGCAGTTCCTCAAGACTTTCACTGCAGTTGGCCGCGACGACCATTGACGGGGCGTAAAGTGAAGGGGCGCCACCGTCGAAAGTGGCGATGCATCCTCCGGCTTCGGTGAGGATCACTTCCCCGGCGGCATAGTCCCATGGCTGGAGCCTCATCTCGAAATACAGTTCCACCACTCCCTTGGCCATGAGGCAGAGTTCGAGTGCGGCCGAACCCCATCTTCTGGTATCGTTGCACTTCATATGGACGTCGTAGATGATGTCCGAACATGTTTTTGCGAATTCCTTGCGGTATGTGCTCATCGCGCAGCACAGCAGCCCGTTGCTGAAGGGTCTTCCTGAAACGTGGATGGGCTCATCTCCCAGAAAAGCGCCGCAGCCCCTAAGGGCGGAGTACATCTCCCCACGTGAAGGGCTGTAGACGACTCCCAGGACCGGTCCCTTTCCGTCGGCGAGGGCGACGCTTATGCAGCAGTCCTCAATACCTCTGGCGTAGTTGGCGGTTCCGTCTATGGGGTCGATGATCCAGATGAGTTCCTTCGACGTGTCACGGAAATCTTCCTCCTCGCATATGAATCCGCTTTCGGGAATGAGTTCGGAGAGCTTTCCGGTCAGGAAGTCCTGCACGGCGAGGTCTGAAGATGTGACGAGATTCACTGCCCCGTCCTTTTCCATTATCCGGTATCCGCTCTTCACCATGAGTGAAGACGCCTCCTTCACTATGCTTTTTACGGACTCCAGGGTTTCGGAGTTGATTGTCAGAGCCATTTGCTAGAAGAGTTTTTTCTTGCTTACGGTAGTGACGAATTCCTTCAGATAGAAGGGTTCGAAATAAGCCACGTCACGCTTGTTCCCCTTTTCGAATTCCCTCATGGCGGGGATTGCCATGCCCATGGCTGAAGGACAGCACTGATGGAATTTCGCGTTGGGGTGTTTTATCACCTCGCTGCATTTGAGGGCCCCGTCTCCGATGAAAAGGACTCCTCCTTCATCCAGGAGGTCGGAAAAGCTGTTTTCATCGACGATCTTGCTTTCGATTTCACTGAGAGGGTGGCCTTCACGGTCAAAAACTGAGCAGTAGACTTCCATCCTTCTGGCGTCTATCATCGGGACGATCTTGTTGATTCCGTCCATGAGTCCCGGTACTGAAAGGGCTTCACCCGCGAGGGCGTCAAGGGAACTTACCGCATACAGCGGAATTCCGGCGCCGAAGCACAGGCCCTTTGCCGTGGAGACTCCCACACGGAGCCCGGTGTATGAACCCGGTCCCATGCTGACGCATACTCCGTCGCATCCGTCGACGGTGAGGTTCACTTCGTCGAGCATTTCCTTGACGAAAGGGGCCGTCAGGGAAGAATGCATCCTTTCTTCATTTTCCCTATGGGATATTATTTTTCCGTCCTGGAGAATTGCTGTGGAACAGAGGGCGGTGGATGTTTCAATGAGAATGAGTGTTGCCATATCGGTTTATGCTGCGGAAGAGAACAGCATCTCTTTGAGGAAGGGGAAAATCGTGTAGGTGATCTCCTTTAGGGGAGGGTACAGGACGGAACTCTCCAGCGTCTGCTCCGGTACGAATTCGAATTTCACGTTGAGGGTGTTGAAAAGTACGACGAAAAGCCCGAGCAGAAGGATTCCCTTGAGCAGAGAGAGGGCCATTCCCAACAACTTGTCCAACCATCCGAGCATGACCAGTTTGACCAGCTTTTCCACGGCCTTCCCCACAAGGTACAGCACCAGGATTACGGCAAGCAGAATCACGATGAAGGATATCACGTTCAAGACGGCGTCCGAAACTTCGATATAGGGCCTCAGGTAATCGCTGAGCATTTTTGAGAAATGCGACGACATCCATATGCCGAGGATCACTGATACCAGCGCGGTGAGTTGCGATATGAAACCTTTGCTGAATCCTTGTATGATGAACGGTACAAGGCATACGAGGATGATGATGTCAATCGTCTGCATAGTATGTTGATAAAAAGTGTTGAAATGATTATCTTTGCCCTCTAAAAGTCGGAGGAAGTACTTCCGGCCGCAAAAATATGGAAAAAAATATGACTTTCAAAGAATACAAAGGTCTGGACCTGGTAAGAGTGGGGGCGGAAGTCCTTGAGAGATGGAAGAAGAATCATGCGTTTGAGAAGAGCCTCTCGCTGAGGGAAGGCGCTCCCGAATTCATTTTCTTCGAAGGACCGCCGTCCGCGAACGGCAAGCCCGGAATCCACCATGTGATGGCCCGTTCCATCAAGGATTCAATATGCCGTTACAAGACCCAGACCGGATACAAGGTGAACCGCCGTGCAGGTTGGGATACCCACGGACTCCCCGTCGAAATAGGCGTGGAGAAACTTCTCGGAATCCACAAGGAAGACATCGGAACGAAGATTTCCGTCGAGGAGTACAACAACACCTGCCGCAGGGAAGTCATGAAATATACCGCCGAATGGGTCGACCTCACCGAAAGGATCGGTTACTGGGTGGATATGGATGACCCGTACATCACCTATGACAACAGGTATATCGAGACCCTTTGGTATCTCCTCCGCAAAATCTACGACAAGGGACTCCTTTACAAGGGATATACGATTCAGCCTTTCAGCCCTTC
>AUXO010480302.1_pt1 | contig 13622 bp, 10 predicted proteins | sample 768731 | NCBI WGS metagenome assembly AUXO01 (sample SAMN02715735, study PRJNA202380) | gut metagenome | biome: sheep rumen | host: Ovis aries | place: New Zealand: Palmerston North
GGGAAGGAAGGCAAGCGCGTGGAGATTATGGGCGGCGCGTTTGAGGGCGTGACGGGCGTGATAAGGAGAGTGAAGAGGTGTAAGAGGGTAGTAGTGGAGATAGAAGGTGTGGCGAGCGTGGCGATAGCATGGGTGCCAGTTACACTACTCAAAGAGTGTGGAGATTAGTTCTTTAGGAAAGAACCAAAAGGAATTCGTTCTTCTTCTTTTCAAAAAGAAGCGAACCGAAGAAAATTCTACTTTCCCTAAATCCCTTTCTACACATAAAGGGACTTAGTTGATTTCGAGCAGAGACCGCTCTACATCAAAGTTTTGGTATGGTTCACAAAGCCTGTGCCCTAAAGGGTGAAACATGAGTGTTTATATGGGGCTGCGCGAGGAAGAGATTGAAGGAGGGGACAAGTAAGACGAGTGTACATGAATATAAGATGGTATGATTATAGATACTGAACTTCTGGATAAAGTGTCGGAACAGGCAAAAGCATCACCAAGGCTTAGGATGAATTATAACTTTCATCAGAGCCTGGATGAGTTGTGCCATCGGTTTATTAATGCAGTGGAGCCTGGGACAGAGGTTGATATTCACAGACATCCTGCCAAGGATGAAACTTTTGTTTTACTACGTGGCAGGGTAAGGGTTAATACTTATAATGACGATGGGAGCATTATAGAGAGTATAGAACTGAGCCCGAATGACGGACGGTATGGTGTTAATATACCGAAAGGGGTTTGGCATAAACTGGAGTGCATTGAGGAGGATTCTGTTATTTTTGAATGTAAAGAAGGGCCGTTTGTGCCTCATGAACAAGACGGTATTCTTGAACTTAATGAGAAATGATGAAGGAGATTGTTAAATGAATGTGGCAGTTTGCCAGGTTCCTTTTTGTGCCTCAATGGGGGAGGAACCGCAGGGCGGAGACATGGAAGGTGATTTGAGGGGAGAAGAATCATGTTGAAAGAGTATAAATATTAATTATCTAAAACGTAAAATTATGACCGGAGGTGGAGGAGGCGGCTATTATGTACCGCCAGTAAGAAAGAGAGTGACAGTATCTTGTGAGATGCTTGTGGTAGTAACAGTACTGACGCATCCGAATGAAGAACTTTTAGCTACGCTTGAAGTTGGACAGATACTTACTGTTCATGTACAAGAAGAGCGTGTCTATGTGATGTATGGTGACCAAATAGCTGGCTATGTTGAGGCGCCTGAAAATAGTCGGATCATTGAATGTGTTAAGGCAGGAACTTTCTACGTGGCAGAAATTTTGGAATTGGAGGGAGCAGTATGCAATGTGAAGATACACGCACCGCAACTATAATTGGCGGCAGCTATAAAGAGGTTTGTGACCTATATGATGACAAACCGCACTTGAAGGGGTCTGGAATAAGAGCTCTTGAGGTGTTCCTTGAGCTGGGATGGAACGGAATGCTGTCGTTCTATTCATGTATAGGGAAGAATAGACGCATAGTAGAGAGTCTGTATCATCGTGAGCATGTAAAACTGATGTTGACGGACTCAATGGATGTGACTTTCAACTATGACCATCCTTTCCGAATGACAAGCGTATATCCACGGCCCGATGTGATTTTTGTGAATAAGAAGAAAATAGAGGCTGGGGATGATAATGTACTTGTGTTCGGAATGATAGATGCAGACTTCAAGGTGAAAGCAAAGAAAGCCGTGTATGACCCTCAGACAACGGTAATGATACCTTCATTTAGAGGAAACGGCTCAGAAGCTGAAGAACTAATCTTGGTGTTGAATGCGAGCGAAGCAAGAGCCTTTGCAGGTTGTGCGGAAGTAAAAGGACAGCGAGATATCATCTTTGAAAAGGAAAAGTGCCAAGCACTTGTGATCAAGCAAGGTGCAAAAGGTGCGATGCTTTTTAGGAGTAAAGATGACGATGGCGTTAGGATACCAGTCTATATGACACCCAAAGTGAACTCAATAGGTAGTGGTGATGTGTTTACAGCGTCATTTGCGTATATGTGGTTTAATGGCACCTCGCTGGAAGAGGCAGCCATGACCGCGAGTAAAGCAGTAGCCTGCTTCGTTGCACCGCATCAAGTGAATGGATTGAAGGACGCCTTGACAAACTTTAATTATCAAGCATTGGAATTCAAACGTGAAGGACAAGTGTATTTGGCAGGACCTTTCTTTTCCTATTCTCAACGATGGTTGATAGGTCAATTTTATAGAGCGTTGCTTGGAGAGGGCATCAAGGTATTCTCGCCATTACATGATGTAGGAATAGGGAATGCTGCGGAAGTTACGGAACCTGATATTAAGGGACTGAATGCATCGGACGTTGTGTTGGCAGTGGTTGACGGACTCGACTCTGGAACGCTGTTTGAGATAGGGTATGCCGTATCGAAAGGCAAGAAAGTGGTGGCTTACGTCCAGAATGAATCTGAAAAGTCACTCCAGATGTTGGAAGGAACCCATTGTGACATAGAAACTGACTTTACAACAGCCATTTATAAAACATCGTGGTATGCTGCACAATAAAGAAGGGATATTGCTTTCAGGAGGCATTGACTCGATGGCTTTAGCCTATTGGAAGCGTCCGCAGTTGGCGTTCACCATAGACTATGGTCAAGTATGTGCTGAAGCGGAAATACGAGCTGCAGCCAAGGTTGCCTCAGATATTGGAATAGAGCATCATATCATCAAGGTGGACTGTTCGCAATTGGGAAGTGGCTCGCTATGTGGCGGAAAGCCTATTGACGATGCGCCTGTTGAAGAGTGGTGGCCCTATAGGAACCAGCTTTTGGTGACATTGGCTTGTATGAAAGGAATATCACTTGGACTTGGGAAACTCTATGTGGGGTCAATCAAGACTGATGGCATTCATAAAGATGGAACACCAGAGTTCTATAGAATGATGAATGACCTGATGGAGTATCAGGAGGGTGGAATTAAGATAGAGATGCCGGCATTTAAGATGGACACCTACCAACTGGTAGAGGCATCTGGTATGCCCCAAGAAGCTATGTTGTGGTCACATTCGTGTCATACATCGAATACACCATGTATGAAGTGTAGTGGATGTATGAAGAACTACGCAGTAAAACTAAAATTTGGATTAGGATGAAGAACTATTTGCCATATTACAGGCTCAGGGAATCGAAAACTGACGAGCGAAGAAAAACAGGCGACTTGCGCAGCGACTTACGCACGCCTATTGAGAGTGATTACGGACGACTGGTATTTAGCTCTGCTTTCAGACGTCTGCACGACAAGACATAGGTATTTCCGCTGACAACGAATGACAATATACACTCGCGACTAACACACTCGATTGAAGTGGCGAGTGTAGGAAAGTCATTTGCATTGAAAGTGTGTGGTGACAAGGAGATTGCTGGGAAACTAGGATTTAAAACTGATAGCGTAGTGCTTTGGAAGGATGTTTCTGCACTGATGGAGGTGATTTGTTTGGCACATGACATAGGCAATCCACCGCTAGGGCACTTCGGAGAGACCGCTATTCAGAACTATTTCACGGATTTGTTCTCTACACTGAAACATGATTTGGAGAATAATAACAAGGCAAACCCCATCATCAGAAGCGAGATGGAGAGAATAGGGGCGAATTTAGATGGCGACATACCACAGGAAATCTATAAAAGCATAGATGACTTTGTGAATGAAAGGAATTATACCTGTTATGATTATACACAGTTTGATGGTAATGCCGAGGGATTCCGCATCTTGACAAAACTTCAGTTCCTAAACGACCTGTATGGACTAAACCTGACAGCTGCATCATTAGCAGCAAGTGTGAAGTATCCTAATGTGGCAAAGCTGGAGAAGAAGAAAGGGGACATTAAACCACCGATATCTCAAAAGAAGCACGGCGTGTTTTTTACAGAGAAGCATTATCTGGATGATGTAATGGGGGAATGCGAGATAGAGCATATCAACGAATATTCCTACCGAAGACATCCCTTCGCCTATCTTATGGAGGCAGCAGATACTATTTGCTATCTCTTGATGGACTTGGAGGATGCCATCAGCAAGGGATGGTTAACCTATTATGATGTTACGACAGTGTTGAAACGCATAAAGAAAGGCGACGAAATAGTAAGACGAGCAGGTAATCACTTTCTGGAGAATGATCCTGAGAAAAAGAAGATAGTGCAGTTAAGAACCGAACTTATGATTTCGATGGTGAATGAATGCTTTGATAATTTCAAACGTCATTTTGATGATATTGAGGAAGGCAAATATAAAGAAGAGCTAGTGTTTGAAAATAAAGAAGGATTAGGAAAACTATTGTAGGACTTCAGTAAAGCAAAAGTATATAGCCATAAGGATATAGAGGCGCTGGAACTGACAGGAAGTGCTGTGATTACAGGACTCTTTGACTACTACATAAAATATCTGTTTCATCATGAGGAGTCATATCGTTTGCACGCAAAGCATACATTGTCGAAGACGGTTTTTATGACCACGCTTCAGGAACATCTGCTATATGAAAATGTGAGCAAGCCTGCATGGGATGTGTATGATGACTTCGATCCGAAAGACTTGGCCTTTGAGGAGAAGTTAAGAATCATCAGAGACCATGTGGCTTGTATGACGGATAAGTATGCCGTTGACCAATATCGTAAACTAAGCGGACAAAGTATTTAACAAGAGAGTGGTAATTAAAAGATCTGAAACTAGGCGAAAATACAAGCACAGGCACTATCCTATAAACTCTATATTGACAGTATCCTTGAACAGAATCGTGTCAAGGGACTGATTGATTGGGTAGCAGGGTAGGTGCCAACACTTGTGTTTAGTGGGCTGACGCGGAATTTTTTATTGGGGTACCTCAATAATCGGGATATCGATTTTGTGGTTATAGACTCCCCAAAGCTTAATATTCCCATCAGTCAGATTAGAGATGTGGCTATACTGAAAAATAAGTTTGGTGGATATAAACTACAGACGGAGCATTTGACCATTGATTTCTGGGATGTAGAAAAGACCTGGGGAATTGTGCAAGAGGGTATGCGGAGCACTGCATATTCGTTGATGAATACCGCTTTTTTCAATTTCTCGGCTATTGTTTATGACTATAACAGAGGCCAGTTCTATATTACAGATGAGTTTTGCAAGTTCTATACTACTCATGTGATGGAAGTGGTTTATCCCAGGAATCCAAGAATAGCAACTTGTATTGTAAATGCGCTGTATTATGCAGATAAATATGAGTTTGTGATAGGTGAAAGCCTGAGAAAATGGGTGGTAAGATATTACGATACGGCCCTAGGCTATAGAGCTGCACAGGAGAGCCGATTTAATTCGATAGTATATTCTGATGCGTTGATAAGGGCCTTTGCGCAAATTTGCGGAAGGCCGGATGTCTATAGACATGGAATCGTGAATTTGTACGATGATTCGCATAGGATTATGTTGAGGTTTGACAAGACGAGGTGAGACTTGGAACGATGGAGGAGGCTGAAATCATGAATGTGGAGAAGAAATGAAGAAGGAGATTGTTGAAGGGGTATGGCTGATGGGGCTGTGCCTCTTTATGGTTTGAAAGGTCGCGACGGTGTCGGGGCATACGGGACGGAAAGATATAATAATTAAAAACCTAAGCAATAGATATGGCAAAAGAAAAGAACAATAAGAAAAAGGTGCTGATAGATTTATCGGACAGTACCTATGCACATGGTTTTGAGGAGCAAAACAGAATTCATCAAGTGGAGTTTGATGCTGCCGTGAATCTTGTTGTAAACCAAATCAATAGGATACCGGAGCAAAGGAACTACAAACTGGGGATGCTTGACCGCGTGCATAATACCATCTCTATTTTCGGGGATAGAGGTACAGGTAAGACATCGTTTATCAGATCGCTTTTTGATGAGATAGAGAAAAGGTTCAAGGAAAAAGAAGATGTAGTGATACTTGGACTGATAGATCCGACACTCATGGAGGAAAAGGCTCACATTTTCCTTTTAATCATATCGTTGATTAATGATAGGGTTAAGAAAGTAATAGAAGAGGGTACATGCGAACCTGGAGGAGAGGCTTACAAACAGAGAATGGATTGGAACGCCTGCGTGAAGAAACTGGCGAAGGGACTACCATCGCTGGATAAGGTGGGAAATGACTATAATAGCACGAGCTGGCAAGATGACGAATTTATCATGCAAAAAGGACTTGACGATATTATGGCGGCCTACCAGTTGGAGGAGAACTTCCACAAGATGGTGGATATGGCTCTTAAGATACTCGGAAAAAAGGCATTCGTTGTTGCCTTTGACGATATAGACATTAACATGGAGAAGGGCTGGAGGGTGCTGGAAACCATCAGGAAATATCTTACAACCCCCAAGATTGTTAGCCTACTGAGTGGTAATATGTATCTCTATAACCTGAATGTGAGAGGACAACAGTGGGAACAATTTGGTACTCGTTTGTTGAGTAAGGAGAACCGGGATTATCACACCTTAGTGAACCAACTGGAGAACCAATACATGCTGAAGGTGTTTAAGGCAGAGAATCGACTTCACCTGTATCCTTTGTTATATTCTATACGACTGCATAATATGGAATATCGGGTAAAGGGGGCTGTGAAGAAAGAGACGATAATTAATGAGGCTTATAAGCAAGTACTTAAGAATTTCGGAATATGCAGTGCTGCAAGCCAGAAAGTGTTCGCAGAGTATTTGATGGGGCTATCTATACGTTCGCAAATCAATTATCTGAAAATAAACTGGGATACAAACGGGAATAACTTCAGTATATCTAGTATAGAGGCATTCCTTTCGCGAATGTATGCAGCAGGAATAGAAGTACAGCTGGCATATGCGAACCCGAATCTGCTTAACACCATCGTTCTGACCTATCTGACCAAGGGAAAAGACAACTCGTTGCGAGATACTTATCTGCTGATGCCTTCGACAGACAAACCCGAGGATAATGCATGTCTGGCAGGATTGTCGACTATATTCGCCTCGCAAACCACAACATATCCAGGGCTCTTGTTTGATTATATGATTAGAATTGGTTATTTACGTAACCTGATTCTGAGCAGCAAGAGTAGAGATGGGTATGAAGGATTGATTGAGTTTGGAAGTTTTAAACACGATGTATCTTTGAAGAATATTGTCGGTACATCGATGGCCTATAAACTGAAAGACGATCCAAAAGGGGATGGGATGAAGATACATAAGGCCATATATGGTTTGAACGGAAGAGCCAAGAAAAAGGGAATGGACAAGATTGACGATGTGCTGGAAGGACAAAAGTCGGCTCAAAAAGTGATGGGTTATATGCCACTATGTGCGCTGCAATATGAGTCTAAGAATGAGAGTCAACTATATTACTCGTTCTACCTATTGCTTGGGTGCATTGGAGCCCTGCTCAGAACTGTGCCTGAGAGTGCGAACTTAAAGGATGATGAAAAGGAGAAAAAGAATATACAAGAAGCAATAAAGAGCGTACTTAAAGATATGGGCCAATTGCGCAGCTATGCCGTTCCGAGCAAGGACAGTGGTAGCGCGACCCCCCAAGACGAAACAGAAACGAGCATCGAAGTGGTTATAACAGATGATGACGAATTTACAGAATACGTAGAAAAGATAAGGAAGTGGATAAATGCTTATTATGCACTTGAAAGGACGATTCCTGCATACGTCATAGGCCGAATAGTGACCCGTTTCCATCGGACAGCCATGAAAATAGAGGCTGATAATCTTGGCGATTATATGCACAGGATAGTGGTGGCTTTTATCAATGCCTGCTTGATAGAAGAATGCAAGGAGTATTTGCTGAGCAGGCATGAAGATGCCAGCTTGACAAAGCTGAATTTTAACAATGCGGTGACTAGCGACAAAGTATTTATTGACAATCTTTCGTATGTTACAAGCAATTATGAGGATACGCTTGTATTGACAGGCTGGCTTGTGGAATCGCCCCTGATTTGGCCATATCTGAAGAAAGAACTTGTGGATACGGTTGGTTGGAGCAAATTAAAGGACTGCTATGATCAGAAGTTCGGAGCTTATGAAGTGCTACAGCAGGTTGTGACCAAAGAAAGTCGTATTCCATTCCTTTATGCGCGTGATACCTATAGGGGAACGTATACTTACCTGTTAGCGAATGGCTACGATATACAGAAACTGGATGTTGCAGAGGTCAGTCAGGATCTTATCGATGAATTGAAAGATTATTTCTCTGTTTATGTAAGTAAGAATAGTGTTGAAGGTTTCATTGCAAAACTTAAGAAAGCCCATTTAGCACCATTCACAGAGGAAGATGAAACTACTGCAGAATCTTAATATTCGAAATGCTTACACAATCGTATTTACGTTATCTGTTTAGTGACAACCATTCTCTACATTCTTATTATGTGGAGAAGAAATCGGTTTCACTCAATGATATTAAACGGAGTCTGATGCTTATAGAGCGCCAGAACAACGTGTTTATCCCCGACCATTATTACAGGCTGGGACAAGAGAATAGTTTCGCCAAACTCAATTCGCTTGGAGAGCTGTTTACGGTGGGATTAACCAAATTGGCAAATGAGTATCTGGAGATCCGGGAAAAGAGGATATACGTGAAAGCAGAGTTGCAGAACGACTGGCAACTGATGCTGCCATATATGCCCCCACTGATATTGCAGGCAGTGAAGATATGGGGCATGGCAAGTGTAGCTACGACCGATGCCATCAAATACATACATGATGACATAGCTCCCAACATCACCTATACGGCCATTCCCCGACCATATATTCCACAGATGGAACTGCTTTTGCACGAGCAGAATGGGTTAAATGACTTGCATCTTCATCTTAACGGTGCTTTGGAAACGGATATGACATGGCAGGATTTCCTGCAATATCCCGACAAAGTGTATAAGGAGATGAAAGATGCCATGAAGAATGAAAAGGTAAAAGAGCAATACCTGTCGTTGACCCAATACGCGGAACCGAAGTCATTCAGGGAATTGATAAAGATTGCGTTCGCCGTCAGGGAGCAAATATACAATGTGGTATATTGCGGGGATTATGTTTGGGATAAAGGAAAACCTGCATCATTTTCGCAAATGCTTGATGCTATCAGTATGCAGGCAAAAACATATGGGGAACGTAAGCATCCTTTGACGAGAATATTAGGAGAAAAAATTCCGATCATGCAATTGGAGTGTTATTTCTATATCAAGGTGCTTGACTATATTTCAGATCATAAAAGTGATGACACGCTGATAATGCTGTTTCACTACTATCTGCTTATTCTGGGACTTACCAATAGGATGCTGGTACAGCAGCCACAGTGCTTTGGGTTTGAGGAATTCCAAAAGTACACCATGAACGGTTTCAGGGAGTATAGCGAAGAGGCGTATTTGCGAAGATTCTACCAGATGGCTGGAAATGAGCTTAATAACATCCGGCTGCTTGAAGGTCGTTTCTCGCCGAAAGACAGTCTGCTGAAAGATCAGGAATTGCTTAACAAGATATATAGCGGATGGGAGAAACTCGGAAAACTACAAACGGCATGTGAAAAGCCGGTTTCAGAACTGAAACTTATAGCCCATTTTATAAAGCAGCCAGACAAGAAGCGAGATGAGTTCATACGCTTTAAGGTGTTAAGAAGTTCGCTCGGCCAGAAAGCGAAGGCTTTGGCCGAACTTCATGATAGTAAAAGTAAAGAAAGTAAAAAGGTGGTGGGTATTGATGCTGCTGCCAGCGAATTTGATACGCCACCAGAGGTGTTTGCTCCGAGCTACCGTTTTCTGAGGGAGCGAGGCTATCAACATTTTACCTATCATGCAGGTGAGGATTTCTTTCATATCCTTAGTGGACTCCGTGCGATGTATGAGGCCGTTGAGTATTTGAACTTGCAGCGTGGGGACAGAATAGGACACGGAACGGCGAGCGGTGTATCGCCTGAAGTGTGGAGAGACAATATAGGCGACCGTTTGCTGATAAGACAGGGAGAGTATTTGGATGATTTGATTTTCTCGTTCCATCTGATTAGTAGCGGAGATGACGAGGAATTGAAAAAGCTATTGCCAAGGATTGGTATGAAGATAGATGATATGAGCTATAGCATTTATCAGACCTATCTGCCAGTACTTGCCCATATTAAGGCATGGCAGATGCGAGGTGAAGAGCCTGAAGCGATAGCTCAAAAGGCGAATCCCGATGATACGGAAAGACTGTTTCTGAAGTATCACCAGAAAGAGACCGATGAAAGGTATAACAAGATTATTGAGGTTGCGACATACGATATATTCGACAGTGAAAACTTAGTGCGGATGCAGCAATTGCTGCTAAAAGATCTGCATGACCGGGAAATCGTGATAGAAACCCTGCCTACGAGTAATGTCGTCATTGGCAATCACCATGATTTTGGTACGTATCACCTGTTGAATTGGCTTTCATGGAAGAAAGCGGGTAAGCCGATACCACCAATAGTGCTGGGTACGGATGACGTGGGTATTTTTGCAACCAACATATATAATGAGTATTGTAATCTGTATTGCCAGCTGCTTTACAAGAAGCAGTGGAATTCGAATGAGATCATGGATGTTATAAGAGAGCTAGATTATAATGCGAAGATATATAGGTTTGGGGGGATGGAAGAAAAGGAAGATTAAATGATGACGATAACAGGAATTACCATCTATAAGGGTCGTCACTATAAGAAGAATTTGAAAGCTACATATTATCCTTTCGAGAAGAGTAGCATGGAGAATTTCTTCGGTGACAATATAGACGTGCATGTGATAGTAGGAAAGAACGGCAGTGGAAAGTCGTCACTGCTTGATATTGCTTTTCGGATGATTAATAACTTCGGGGCACTGCTGTATCGGGATGAGCCAAGGAATGCTGCAGATGTGCTGAATTACGTGCTGAACATCTATGCAGACCTGCATTATGAGAAAAGAGATACGGAAACAGGCAAAGTAAGTATAGGAGCTCTTCGTTGCAGGAACAGGAACCTGTGGTTAGACTATGACGGCAGTATTTATTGGCTTAGCGATAAGAAAATAAGAGAGGAAGAAGACCAAGAGTTGTATGAGAAGATAAAAGGAAGTACCGACGCACAGTATTTCTTTGACTACTATACTTCTGATAAGAAGTTACAAGCAACTATAGCGAAGAAGTTCTTTTATACGATAGCCACGAACTATTCGATGCTGGGATTCTTAGCACTAGACTATAGTGAGGAAGAGTCGTTGACTTATAAATTGCCGTATGGAAAGGAGGATACAGAGGAAAACCAACATCTGAAACAGTGGTGCTATGCGCAGAACTGGATAGGCAGCTTGTTTCATAAGAACGATGGGTATATGTGTCCCATCGTATTGAATCCCTATCGGGATGGAGGACAGTTGGACATGAACAATGAGGCTGGTCTGACCATCAATAGGTTAGCCTCACTGCTTATCAATGATGGCGATGAAGGAGGCCTCTTGGAGAATTACAGACTTGACGAACTGGTGTACAGAATGGATAAAGACTTCTACTTGACCTTTGAAAAAGGAGAGACTGAAGAGCTTGACCAGGGGGAGATGTTTGAACAGATAAAGGTGCTTTATGCGATGGGTAATACGTATGCCTATCATATACTGAGTAACTTAGGAATTGAAATCACCGACAAAACATCGAGAACAGAACTGTTTGCTTGTCTATATCTGGTCTATAAAGTGCTTCATATTGCAGGGACTTATCCTTCATATAACAAGTATAAGAAACTAGGTGATGTAAATAATACATTTCTGACACTGAAAAAAAAGAATGAAGAAGATGTGGTAGCGCTTGCCAAGATGGTGAAAGAAAGGCACTCGCATATAGAGCAGGAAGCGCAGCAGACCATTACTTTCTTGAATAGGATTAAGGAACTGAGGGATAATAATCCTAACATCGATCTTGATTGGATGGAACAGCCTTTTGAATATGAGGGTTATCGGTTCTTTATGGAGTATGAGAAACGATACGATAGGATAGAAGAACTGACAAGAAGACTGCCGCCGCCTATATTTAAGCAAGAGATTTTGCTGAAGAAGAAAGTGAAAGAAACAGAAAACGGTGAAGATAAATGGGTGAAACAAATACCATTTGGAAGACTCAGTTCGGGTGAGAAACAGCTGGTATATCAGTTGACGACCATCGTATATCATATGTTGAACATTAAATCGGTGTCGCCAGACAATATCAGATATAACGATGTCAACATTGTGTTGGATGAGATAGAGGTATGTTTTCATCCCGACTATCAAAGGAAGTTTATCAAGAACTTGTTGGAGGTTTTGAAAAGGCTGAAACTTAATGAGAGTTTTGGCATCCATCTGTTGATGACAACGCATTCACCGTTTATACTCTCTGATATACCATCTTCGCAGATAATGTATCTGGAGGAAGGGGAAAGACTGCAAGGAAACAGATTGAAAGGAATGCCCAATCCGTTTGCAGCCAATGTAAGTGAGATATTGCACCAAAGTTTCTTTTTGGATAAAGGATTTATGGGTGAGTTTGCCAGAGACAGGATACTGTCATTGGCCAGATTTCTGAAAGGAGAACCGACATCGGAGGATGTGGAATTTTGGATTGATCAAGACATAGAAGCATTCTTGGAAGAATTGTCGGAGCCTTATATCAAGAATCAGTTACGACTATTATATTCGACTAGTTTAGATGAGGAGAATACTGATTAGTACAGTTGAGAGCTATGCGGAAGAATATGCCAACTGCATAACAGCTGAGAAAAAGAACGGGCTTGCCAATTGGCGGAAGATGCCAGTGGATAGACTAAGGGAACTGTACTATACATTGAAATGGCAGGGGGAGTATTGGCTAGCTGACTATGTGCTTGCCATTATGCAGTATCTGAAAGAAATCGTATTATTGACACCAGACGATTTTAATAAGTTCCATGAGAAATATTTTAGGTGGGCTGATGATGATTTGGAAACAGAAATACGATTTCATTCTGGCACTGCGAAGTTTTGGGAACTAGTGGTATGGGCATTGAACTATGAAGGAGTGAGAGATGATGTGATGCCTTATTATGTAAAGAAAATGCATCTTTCGACATGCTCGTACTGTAACGCACAGTATGCCATTACTACTGGTGAGGATAAAGATGGGAGGAGATGGGCCATGTATCAACTGGATCATTTTAAGCCCAAATCTAAGTATCCATATCTTTGCGTTTCGTTTTTTAATTTACAACCAAGTTGTGCGAACTGTAACCAGCACAAATCAACGGATGAGGCAGAGTTTAATCTCTATACAGCCGACAAGGCGAAGTTAGAGCCGTTGCATTTCAAATTTACACCAGATGACATCATTAAGTTTGTTACCAGTGGTGATGAAGAGATAGATGTCATATTGGATGGCGAAAAGAGTATAGTAGATAGTCAGAAAAGGCTGTTTAAGATAGACTTGGTGTATAAGGAGCATTTGGATGTAGCCAAGGAGGCACTTGTGAGAATGTATATCAACGACAAGTACTATAGGAAACAGTTGCAGGCATCGTTGGATTATCTTTTCCCCAATGGGGTTGAGGCTCCAGAGCGGTTCTACTGGGGGAACTATTTGCATCCGAACGAAGTGCATAGGAGACCGCTGAGTATGTTGATACAGGATGTGGTTAGTTTTCCGTGGAAGGGGAG
>AUXO017226582.1_pt1 | contig 13622 bp, 9 predicted proteins | sample 768731 | NCBI WGS metagenome assembly AUXO01 (sample SAMN02715735, study PRJNA202380) | gut metagenome | biome: sheep rumen | host: Ovis aries | place: New Zealand: Palmerston North
AAGACCGTCAATTCGGATACTACGATTTCTTTCAGACAGGATCCTGAATATGAGAAGCTCTCTGAGATCGAGAAAAGCGCAGAGGCAAGACGTATATCCAGATTCAGGGATAATGTTCTTCTGGCTCTCATTATCGTTGTCATAATCGGCGTACTTATCGGTATCGGAATCCTTGTAATAAGGGCTGTCGGCAATGCTACGGCTATTCAGACGAATACAGACTATACGGTTGAGAACTATGTAGGCCTTAAGGCTGATGAGGTCATAGGCAGGCTTGATGCTGCACAGGTTTACTATACTATCGAATACAAGGTTACAGATAAGGAACCCGGTATCGTTATCGCACAGAGCATTAAGGAAGGTGTTACGATCTCTACAACAAACAGACTTAATCCTCTGGTCATCACAGTATCTTCTGCTGACGAGTCCATTATCCTGCAGGAATATGCAGGCGCTAACTATCAGGATGCGTTCAGATCACTTAAGAACTTAGGCCTTGAGCCGGTTCTCCGTCTCGAGCCTTCAGATAAGTATGATGCCGGTGTAGTTATCAAGACTGAGCCTGAAGCCGGCACACAGCTCTTAAGAGGTGAGACAGTAATCATCATCTACGCTACTGAGCCTACTTCTTCAGTCGTTCCTGATGTTGTCGGAAATACAGTAGCCGAGGCCAAGAAGAAGCTTGAAGAAGCTAACCTCAACTACACAGTTGAAGGTTCAGTTGAAGTCCTCGCGCTTGATGCAAAGAAGCAGTATGTAATCCTTACAAACCCTGTAGCAGGCACAACAGTAGGAAGAAAGTCTTCAGTTAAGCTCTTCGTTGGTACTAAGGAAGACTACCAGAACGGCGGTACGCCTACTCCTACGCCTCCGCAGGCGGTTGTCGAGATCGTCATGAAGGGAAGCGGTACCGTATCAGGTTCCGGCAAATACGATCTCAATACACAGGTAACGCTAACAGCTGCACCTGCAAACGGATTCAAGTTCGAATACTGGTTAGACTCTTTAGGCAATATCGTATGCTACACACCTAACTTTACTTTCGTAGTTAAGGAGAGCACTACATATACAGCAGTATTCTCGGCACTCCCGACCAATACACCGGTACCGCCTACGGATACTCCTGTTCCGCCTCCGCCGACGAACACACCTGTTCCGCCGCCGGATCAGAATCCGGGCGGAGGAGACGAGCCGAATCCTCAGGATCCTAACCAGAACCAGCAAAACCAGGGCAACAACGGTTAAGGTAAAGGGCAGATGGCAGATGTCGATTCTTTTCGAGGCGTAATCACTAAAGGTGTGGGCGGTGTATATACCGTCCGCTTCGAAGACAACGGCAGATATGAGTATGTCTTATGCGCCGCAAGAGGCCAGTTCAGACTTAAGGGGATAAAGCCAGCCATTGGTGATAAGGTATCCATAATGCCTTCCGGCGATCCGGATATTCCTTATGTCATTACAGACATCTCTGAGCGCGTGAGCTTTATTGCAAGACCGCCTGTAGCTAATCTGTCGGTAATGCTCCTTACATTCTCTGTAACGAATCCGGAGCCGGACCTAACATTGCTGGATAAAATGCTCCTTGTATGCTCTTTAAATGACATAAGGCCCGTTATCATATTTACCAAGAGTGACCTTAATGAGGATGACGGTGAGAGGCTTTGTTCCGTTTATAAGAAGGCGGGTTATGAAGTTCTTTTATCTTCACCTGACAAGCCCCTTACCAAAAGTGATCTTAAGGATATAATAGGTGATGGAATTGCCGCATTTGCAGGACCATCGGGCGTCGGCAAGAGTACGCTCTGCAATTCCCTTTTAGGGTATGACCTGATGGAGACCGGTGAAGTCAGTGCCAAGATAAAGCGCGGAAAGCATACGACAAGACATGTTGAGCTTCACGAGTTTATTGACGGTTTTATCTGCGACACTCCGGGATTTACTTCTCTGTCACTGGAGGACCAGGGCGTTGATTACAGGGATGTCCTTTATGGATATCCTGAGATAACTTCTATTGCGACAGGCTGCAGGTTCGATGACTGCTCACACAGGAAAGAAGACGGCTGTGTCGTAAGGAATGCCTTATCTGAAGGACTGATAGATGAAGGCCGCTATGAAAGATACAAGGGTTTTTATACAGAGCTTTACGATAATAGGAACAATTACAAACATAGGAGAAAGCAATGAAAGATATTGAGATAGCACCGTCTATACTTGCTGCTGATTTCGGTTACCTGATGAGAGATATCAAGGCTGTTGAGAAAAATGCCGAATATCTCCATATCGATGTCATGGACGGGCACTACGTAAATAACATTTCGTTCGGTATTCCGGTTATCCAGTCTATCCGCAAGTATACGGACATGAAGTTCTATACGCATCTCATGATCACCAATCCCGAGAAATATATCAAAGCTTTCGCAGATGCAGGTTCCGACAATATCACTTTCCACTTGGAGTGCACAGATGATGCTGATAAGCTTATTTCTGACATCAAGGCACTTGGATGTTCTGCGGGAATCTCTATCCATCCTGATACACCTGTTGAGAAGGTTTTCCCTTATATCGGCAAGGTCGACATCATCCTTATCATGACAGTTTATCCCGGCTTTGGCGGACAGGGCTATCTGCCTTCTTCAAATGAGAGGATCGCAAAACTCAGAAAAGCAATAGACGACCAGGGCGCTGATACCATTATCTCCGTTGACGGCGGCATAACGCTTTCCAATGTCAAGGAAGTCTACGATGCAGGCGCCAGATTATTTGTTGCAGGAAGCACTGTCTTTAACGCCGAAGATCCTGCCAAGGCTATAGAAGATCTCAAGTCATGCGCTACGTTATCGTAACAGGCGGACCGCTGCCTGATGAAGCTTTTGAAGTTATCAGGAGTATTTCAGATTCAAAAGAAGAGCAGGTCATAATAGCCTGTGATTCGGGCTGTGATCATCTTGCGCGTCTGAACATAGTTCCCGATATCCTAATAGGCGATATGGATTCGATTTCCAAAAAGGGTCTTAGGTTCGCTGAGAAAAATAATGTATTTACTGAGCTCTATCCCGTTGAAAAGGACTGGACTGACACTGAAATTGCTCTTAACAAGACAGAAGCAGGTGATAAGGTCACTCTCGTATGTCCCATCTCTGCAAGGATCGATCATGTGATCGCAAATCTTGGAATATCACTGAAACTTAAATCCGAAGGACGGGATATCGTTGTTACTGACGGAGTTACTTACTGCTATCCTCTGGCTGGTGAAGACAAGGTTCAGATAGATGTAACTCCCTATAAGGGCAATGCCGCGGTATCACTTATCCCGTGGAACTTCGGAAAGACTGTTAAGGGCGTAACGACCAAAGGTCTTTACTATCCGCTTGAAGACGGTGATCTTACTGCAGGTTCATCTTTTTCTTTTTCGAACCATCCGAAAAAGGGCGCGAAAAAAATCTCAGTTTCCATAAAATCCGGAATGCTCTTAGTCGCAGTTACGAAATCCGTATAACGCAATAAGATAAGGGGTTTTAAGCCAACAGACTTTCGGCAAATGTGATTTTTAGGTGCCAAAATTGAGACTTTTGGCTATTGAATGAGACTCAAAAACCTACTAAACTTAAACTGCAAATGAATGAACGCATCCTTTTTTAGGGATGCGTTTTTTTATGGCTAAATTTTCATACGGAGGAACAGAACATGATGGATTACGAGAGTTTCAAGAAGAGAGTTATGAGAGAGTTTTTGGACTACATGCCTGAGAAATATCAGGACTGTGAACTCGAGCTCAGAAAAGTCCCAAAGGTCAACACCTGCCTTACAGGAGTTGTGATCAAGCCCAAGGGAAAGAAAAAGTCTTACTGCAGCCCGACATTCTATATGGAAAGAATGTACGATCAGTATCTTGACTGCAATTCATTCGAGAAGGTCATGGCTAACCAGGCGATCTACCTGGAAGAGTCCCTCAAGTATATGCCTGAAGATGTCATGAAGCTGGACTTTGCAGCAATGAAGGAGAAGATCGTCTTCCAGATCGTAAACACAAAAGAGAATCAGGAGATGATCAGCCTTTGTCCTCACAGGGATTTCATGGATCTCTCGATCGTTTACAGAGTGATAGTAAATGTGGACGAGCATGGTGTCTCCGGGTTCCTTATAACGCATGACATTGCTAATGTTGAAGATCTTACTGAGACGCTTTTATACAGTCTTGCAAAGAAGAATACGAAGAAGATATTCCCTTTTAAGAGCGAGAGGATCGAAGAGACAATGAGCCGCATGATGAGGCGCTGGGGTGCGACAGATAAGGACGTGGAGAATTCTTTTGCCGGCATGGACGATGTCCCGCAGAAGGAAAGAGTCTATGTAATAAGCAATGAATATGAATTTTTCGGTGCGAATGCGCTTCTTTATAAGGACGTGATAAAGAAGGTTGTTAAGAATATCGGAACAGACTGTTATATTCTTCCGTCATCGGTCCACGACCTTGTCGTTTTATCGACCGAGACATTTTCAGAGAGTTCAAAACTGATAAGCCTTGTCAGGGAGACAAACAGCGAACACGTAAGAACGTCGGACAGATTGTCTGACAGCATCTATAAGTTCAACATCGAGAACGGATCTATCGAGCGTGTTGAAGACCAGGTGGAGGAAGCATCGTGAGATATAAACGGCAAGATAAACTCAGATACAGGATATTATCCGGTCTGTTAACGGCAGCAGTTGCGATTTGCACGTTGCCGTTTTTTATTGGAACGAAAACCGTCAATGCCGCTGTGTTAAGTTCCAATGCCCTTGTGTCCGAGAGCAATACCAAAGCTGCAGGATATAAGAGCGAGAAAGCTTTCAGAGATGCGGTCCTTGCCGCATGCAAGAAGATGGACGGCGTCAAATACCAGTGGGGCGGCGGCGGATGGAACGGCATCGACTGCGCGGGATCTGTAAGCCTTGCATACAGTGTGGCGCTTAAGACGGCAAAGATAACAGGAACATCAGGTTCATACGGCAAGAAGACATTGTCTTATTCTGGCGGCGGTACACCGGATAAGTACGGCTTTGAAAGACCGGGATTTGCAGGCATCAAGTCCAGCTTTACCAACGGGATACTTAAGAAAAGAAGTATCAAGCCTTCCGAGAACCGGTTTTCGAACTTTGAGACAAACGGGACGAAAGGCATTCAGAACGATGAGTGGATAAACATCATCAACAAATACGGCTTTAAGCCCGGTGACATGATCTTATGGTGGAATGACAACAACGATAAGACCAATGCCCAGCACATAACGATCTACGCAGGAATAGAGAACGGCACTGCAATGCATTGGACAGCGAGCTCCACATCGGGTTATTTTCTCAAGAAGTCTCTTGCTAGCAGTTCATCGGAATCAGGTAAGGGAAGCTTTACAGGCTTTATGGGCCTCAAGGCCACAGCATTGGCAGATGTTGCGTATGTTGGCTTTACGCTGGATAAAAGAGATCCGTCCGGCATTAACTACACAGGTGCGGTATTCTCTGTTTTTAGTGATCCTGAAATGAATGTTCTGACAGGAGAGCTGCGTGATGAAGACGGAGACGGCATCTATACAGATTACTTTGCTTTGAACAATTCTGTTTACACCCGGCAGAAGTTTAAGCTGACTGCAACTGACGGCCAGGCCGGAGCCTATGAGGATACGGTCTACATACAGGAGACGGCAGCACCTGACGGAGTGATCCTTCCTGATGGCACAAGACACAGCCTGAAGGATCAGGATGGGAATCTTCCCGGTGTATATAAGTTTATCGATACAGATGGATATGCAGTACACATAAAGCTTACAGAGACTGACGGATCCAAAGGAAAGCTTGAGTATTCCATTGCAAAGATTGGTGGAAGTGAACTCTATCAGACAGTAAAAAACGATTACTCTTATGCGACCGGATCTGATGTGGTGCTCATAACCAATATGGAGACGACAGATTCCACTGCCGGCAGAGGCAAAGGCGCGGGACTCTTTACAGAAGGCAGCAGCATATCCCTCGAGAAGATAACGGCTACTGCTTTCGATATCACTTCAACGGTATTTACCGTTACTGAAGATAATGAGCTCTTAGCCACATACAAGTATTCTGACGGCAGCTGGAGCTGGTTCGATGCATCCGGCAATAAGTGGACATCAAAGGAATTTCCAATAAAGTACAGCACCGAATACGTCGTGACAGAGGAATTCGAAAAGGATGAACCCTTCAAGTGCATTGACGGAAACAGTATTGATTATGAATATACCAACGATTCGGGCTGGACAAAGATCAGCGATACCACATATCAGTATAAGTTCAAGACTGAAGGCAAAGATTCTAAGAAAACTTATTCCTTTAAGTGCGAGAACAATAAGCTGTCAGGTGATTTTTCTGCAGATAAGAACGTCACTGATAAAGATGATACTAAGGATGGATTTGTTTTCGAGCTCTGGAATAAAGACATGACTGTAAAACTTGCGGAAGGAGTGTCAGCTAAAGATGGAAAAGTACTATGGAAAACAGCGGGCGGAAGTGACCTTGAACATTTTGATGTTCCAGCCGGAGATTATGTACTTGCAGAAATATATCCTGATAAAGGCTATTCAGGAACTTCGGCGACGTTCACATATAAGATCCCGGAGGGCTTCGAGAATGGCCAGGATGAGAAATGGATCAAAAGGATAACTATCAGTACCGATAAGGTAACTGAGACCATTATCAATGACAGAACAGAAGGAAAGATAAAGATAACTAAGACTTCCGAGGATAAAAAGGTCGGCAATGTTGAGTTTGGCCTCTTCTATGGCGGCAAGGGCAATGAGCCCTCATGGCAGAAAGAGGAAATGACAAAGGGAAAGACTGATTCTCTTGGAATGGTTTATTTTTCGAATCTTCCGACCGGCTGGTACCGGATAGATGAGAATGTTGAAGCAGCTTATAAAGCTGTCTGGGATGACGGTACGGAAGGCAGTTCGAGAATTATAAGGATCACCGAAGAAGACGATGACAAGGTTACGGAAGTAAGTGTTGATAACAAACTCGATATCAATCCTGATATAACCACAACACTTACGGATGCCGCTGATTCACATAGTGTTAATTGCGGTAAGAGCATTGAACTAAAAGATAAGGTGCATTTCGAAAATCTTACGGCAGGATATGAATATAAGATAAGAGGCAGCCTTGTTGACCGGATGAGCGGAGAGATCTTTAAGGATAAAGACGGTAAGGAATATACATCTGAAGTCTCATTTAAAGCGGACAGCTCGCTTGGGGCCTTAAGTAAAGACAGCCGTGGAAGAGATATGGTAACAGGTGATGTGTATGTTAAGTTCACATTAGACAGCAGTTATCTTTATAGTAAAGCGTTTGAAAACGGTGCAGGATCACTTGCCATTGTGTGCGTTGAGGAACTTTACTTCAGGGATATCCTGATAGCGGAGCATAAAGATCTGGATGACACTGACCAGACTGTAACTGTCGGACCAAAGATATCAACAGCTGCCACGGACAGCAAAACCAACACAGGTGTTCTGACGCTGTCTGAGGTCGTTACCATCAATGATAAAGTCAGCTTTGAAGGACTTAATCCGGGAGACAGTTTTATACTTACCGGTACCCTGATGGATAAGCTTACAGGAGAGCCTTATGTGGATCTTGAAGGAAACACTTATTCCAAAGAAGTATCTTTTGTTCCGGAGGCTTCTTACGGGTCCGTGAACGTAAGCTTTGAAGATGTAAAGGTGCCTTTGGATTCTGGCGCGCTTGTAGTCTTTGAAGTGCTGAGAATAGAAGGAAACGGTTTGCCTGTCGCAGTACATGAGGATATCGAAGATGAAGGCCAGACATTAAGAAGACCTTCATGTAAGACTGTTGCAGCTACAGTTAAGGGCGATAAGACTTTCCTCAGCAATTCAACTGCTTTGAAGATGTAAAGGTGCCTTTGGATTCTGGCGCGCTTGTAGTCTTTGAAGTGCTGAGAATAGAAGGAAACGGTTTGCCTGTCGCAGTACATGAGGATATCGAAGATGAAGGCCAGACATTAAGAAGACCTTCATGTAAGACTGTTGCAGCTACAGTTAAGGGCGATAAGACTTTCCTCAGCAATTCAACGGTCACGATAGTTGACCATGTGAGTTATTCGGATCTGGAAGCCGGCCATGCCTACTATGCAAAGGCGACGCTTAAACTTACGGATGGTACGGAAGTTACTAACAAGGGAAACGAAGTTGTATCGCTTCAGCAGTTTGTGCCAGAAATGCCTTCGGGCGTTGTGGATGTCACCATTAAGTTTAAGGCAACGGGCCTTGAAGCCGGTGACACAGTTGTTGTAATTGAGAATATCTATGACATGTCCACCGAAGAAGAGATAACACAGGGAATACAGGATGAAGATATCAGGGTTATAGCTCATGAAGATCTGGATAACAAAGACCAGAGCCTTGCTGTAACAAATCTTCCTGTATCAGGTGAACTTTTAAGCACAGAATCTGTCTGGGGCTTTGTTGTTTTCTTCTTATCCACAGGAGCAGGCGCTGTTGTGATCTCTTCTGAAGTCAGAAGGAAAAGGATCAGAAGGATAAAAAGATGGTAAGAAAGATTTGCAAGATCATTCTGATTACAGCGATAGCTGTCTTTTGCATAACCGGTTTTCTGACTGGATTTAAGGAATATGCCAAGTCATTTTTAAGAGAGTCGGTAAAAGAAGAGATACTGGAGAAGAAGGATGAGGGAGACCTGGTTTTCGAGGTGCCGGCAGGAGATTATCTTTCAGTGGAAGGTGAAGAAGGAGAGCCGGAGAATGATGTCCTGGACAGCTGGATAGGGATCACAGGCTATGTGTCAGGCAATGACAGGACCTGTGAATCCCTGCATCTGGCAGGAATAATAGAGATCGGGTCGCTTGGGATCGAAGAACCCATATGGGAAGAAAACACCTCACTGGCCATGAGGTATGGAGTGATATTAATGAAGAACACCGCGCATCTGGAAGAACCGGGCAACGCAGTGATCGTAGGACACAGGAATACGGTTACGCATACCATTTTCGATAAGCTTACAGCGATTAAGAAAGATGATGAAGTTACGATAACCACGCCCGACGGCATTATGCATAATTATAGGGTGAACGGTACATATTACTGTTCACCCTATGATCTTCAAAACTATGTAGGTACTTCAGAAGATTATCCTGTGATGATAACTCTTGTTACCTGTGCAAGGGAAAAAGGCAACAGCTGGCGCTTTATCGTTACCCTTATTCCTGAATAAGGATCAGAGCTCAGCCCTGTGGCTTAAGCCCAATTCCTCAGCTACTGCGAAGAATGCCTTTCTGGAATTCCTGATAGAGACTTCGGAAACGCAGAATGCGAGACGGCAGTAACCGGGACGTGCAAAGCTCGAGCCCTTAACAATAAGGAGATTCTGCTTTGCGCAGATCTTTGCGAACTCTTCATCTGTCAAACCCTTAGGAGTATTCATGAAGATGTAGAGAGCGCCGTTGGGCTTAACTGCATCAAAGCCGGCGTCAACGATATTGGAGTAAAGAAGGTTTCTTCTGTTCTCGTAGTTTGCGACATCGACCTTTGCGTAGATAGCCTTCTCGATGACCTTCTGCCAGATAGCGGGAGCGTTAACGCTTCCGAGTGTTCTGTTTGAAAGGACGATCGCTCCTGTGAGTTCAGCGAAGTCAGCGCACTTAGGAGAGACTAATGTATAACCGATTCTCTCACCGGGAAGTGACAAAGACTTGCTCCATGAGAAGCAGATGATGAGGTTATCGATATACTTAAGCGCGCAGGGTACTTCAGCTCCGTCGTAAGCCAAGTCGATATAAGGCTCATCAGAGATCACATAGATCGTGTGATCCTGCTTCTTGAGCATATCGTTGAGCGCAATAAGAAGTTCAGCGGGGTATACGACACCGGACGGATTGTTAGGTGAGTTTACGATGATTGCCTTTGTCTTAGCTGTGATAGCCTTCTCGATATCTGAGATCACGGGCATAAACTTGTCGTCTGTCTGAACTATTACTACCTTGCCGTTGTGGTTGGCAACATATCCGTTGTATTCCATGAAGTAGGGAGCAAGAAGGATTACTTCATCATCAGCATCAAGGATCGAGTGAAGGACGTCGTTCATTGCGGAAGCTGCGCCGACTGTCATGCATACTGCGTCAGGACCGATCTCCATTCCTGCTTCCTTGCCGCGCTTTTCGGCTACGATCTGGCGTGTGGAAGGATAACCTGCGTTAGGCATATATCCGTGCATGCCGGGTGTGGGATTGTTTGCAAGATCCTTGAGAGCATCGAAAACTTCCTTCGGAGGCTCTAAGTCGGGATTGCCGATAGAGAAGTCATAAACATTTTCAGCACCATAGATAGCCTTAAGTCTGCCGCCTTCTTCGAACATCTTGCGGATCTCTGAGCCGCCCTTAAGAGCTTCAGCCATTTTCTTGGAAATCATAGTAATACCTCTTATTAATGAAAATTAGCAATAATATAGCACAAATAACAAAGACGAAGTAGCACTTGAATAAGGCAGCGCTAGAAGGAGGTTTTAGATTATCAGGGAGATTGGCTTATACGGATTCTCCAGCCGTGGCAGCCTGAACAGCATTCTCGGAGGATTCTGTTACAGGAACTGTGATTGTGCCGATAGTCTCATAATCGTAAGACGGGTTCTGAAGCCTGTTGATGAAGAACCTCTCTGACATAGGCTTATCGAAGAAGAAAGACTGGAAGAGACTGCATCCGCACATCCTGAGGTCGTCGACCTGCTTCTGTGACTCAACGCCTTCGCAGATTACTTTGTAACCCAAGGTGTTAGCAAGGTTGATCATGTCGTTGGTAATGATACGGCCCTTCGTGTCATCAGGATCAAATCTGTCGGCTCCGATCTTAACGTAGCTTGCATCCATATCGTGGAGAAGAGTAAGTGTGGACTGGCCGGTGCTGAATTTATCGAGTGTTACAAGGACGCCTGCTTCGCTCAATGTATGGCTTACAACATTAAGGATAGGCATTCTTTGAGTGAAGTCAGGTTCTGAGAATTCGATGCCTATGAGATTGTGGTCTACGCCGTATTTGTCGATTACAGCGAGAATGTCGGTGGCGATCGAAGCATTGAAAAGGTGACGGCCGGAGAAATTAATAGAGATGGGAACGATAGAAAGTCCCTGCTCCTGCCAAGACTTGATGTTCTTGCAGACATTCTCAAGAACATAGAAGTCGATCTTGGTTACGATTCCTGAGTCGGTAGCAAGAGTAATGAACTCCTGAGGGGACATGATCTTGCCGTCCAGAGGCCATCTAGCCAGAGCTTCTGCAGCATGCAGAACAGGCTTATCTTCAATACTGATTACAGGCTGATAGTAGATGAGGAACTTGTGCTCATTTAAAGCTCTGGTCAATGTCTCGGTGTTGTTGTGATTCTTCTCGTTGATCTCTTCGGTGTAGTAGACGAAATCAATATTATTCTTTTTTGAGTAACTGAAAGCCTGTGAACACTCGCCCATAACGTGATTTCCAAAACGGTGGCTGGAACGGATCGTCGTGATGCCGGCCCTGCAGTTAAAGATGTGTTCGAACTTATCTCCGCCGTAAGTAAGAGAGACCGGAACCGATCTGATGAAATTCTCAAGCTCGGGGAGGCGGGAAGTTATTACAACGATAACGAAGTTATCTCCGCCCAGATGAACAGCGAATTCGCCCTTTTCCTCATCGGGGAAAGAGTTCAGCTTGGCGCCGAAGAGCTTGATCGCAGATCCTGCAATGTCAGAACCGAAATATCTGTTTAACTGGTTTACGTGCTTGATGTTGATGAAGGCAACCGAGTATTTGATGGCTGTTCCTCTGGTGAACATATCGTCCAGTCTCGTCATCAGGTAGTTCTGGTTATACATTCCGAACTCGATATCGTGATTAAAGAGGAATGAATACTGGTTGCTTAAGCGTGAGACGGCGATCCTGTTTGCAACGCTGTCCCTGAATATGCGCATGAACTCTTCCTGCTCGACTGTGAACTGGGGAGGGAACTGCTTATATGTAAATCTGACAGTTGTCGTAACGGAATCGTTATTGCCCAGTGAGACCTCAAAGAATTCCTGTCCGACATTATCAGCCAGATAATCAACATTCTTGGAGACGGGCTTGCCGCTTATTATCTGCGTGTCTTCGATCTTGGCGATAGAGAGATAGTCAGCATACCTGGAAAATTTATCGTTGAACTTACAACCGACGCACTCGTCGAGTGTTTCAAAGAAAACCTTTATGTCAGGTGTTCCGGCGATCATAATCTTCCCTCTATTTTTAATAACTAAATTTTAAGACACTAAAGTGCGCATTACAACATATACGAAAATTATCAAAAAAACAAGACAAATAGGAGGAATATGAAAGAACGAAATCTAACATTTAAACGTTTTATTGGCGATAAAGGCGAGGATCTGGCGGTAAAAACGCTAGTGGACAGGGGATTTACCATCATGTCCAGGAACTACACGGTACATAATGTTGGGGAAATAGATATAATCGCCGGGAAGGACGGTGACATCCATATCCTTGAGGTAAGAACCAGGCAGAACAAAGGGACATATCCTGATTCTGCCGAATCTGTCACGGCCTCGAAAAGGAAGAAGATCATGAATACTGCAATGTACTTTGTCATGGAGAATGATCTGTATGACAGAAACCTGATTTTCGAAGTCGTGAGGGTCACTCATGATAAGCAAGGTAATATACTGGGAATCGAATTTGTGCCTTTTTGATGTGCAAAGTGCCGAATTTGTCGAAAAATGCATTTTCGGGAAGAAGAAATGCCATTTTGGCAAGTTTTATTTATTGCTTTACTAACTTAATAGACTATAATTGTTGAGGTTTTTGAGGAGGAAGGCTCTTCAAAAATGCAAGATTCAAATTTCAAAATTTCATTTTAGGAAGGTTGGCTTATCATGAAGGGTTACCGTGAGATGACAAAAGAAGAGCTCCTCAAAGAGAGATCAGAGCTGAACGAACGCTATGAGAAGTGCAAGGCACTTAATCTTACGCTCGACATGACCCGCGGAAAGCCTTCGCCGATCCAGCTGGATCTTTCCAACGATATATACGATACGCTCAAGGATGGCTTCAAGACACTCAAGAATGAAGATACGAGAAACTACGGTATCGCTCCCGGTATCGAAGAGATAAGAGCTGTCTTTGCTGATCTTCTCGGCACAGACAAGGACAACATCTTCATGGGAAATTCCTCATCTCTGAACCAGATGTACGATGCCCTCATGCGTTCCATGGTCTTTGGTGAAGTCGATTCACCCAAGCCCTGGTCACAGGTAGAGGGAAGGAAGTGGCTTTGCCCGGCTCCCGGATATGACAGACACTTCAGAGTTACTGAGACAATGGGCTTTGAGCTCATCGCTGTTCCGATGACAGAGAATGGTCCTGACATGGACGTTGTTGAAGAACTCGTTAAGGATGAGAACGTTAAGGGTATCTGGTGCGTTCCCTGCTACAGCAATCCTGACGGCGTTGTTTATTCCGCAGAAGTTTGCGAGAGACTCGCGAAAATGGAGACAGCAGCACCTGACTTCAGGATCTTCTGGGATAACGCTTATGTATGCCACCATCTCTATGAGGACAGAA
>AUXO012207777.1_pt1 | contig 13620 bp, 15 predicted proteins | sample 768731 | NCBI WGS metagenome assembly AUXO01 (sample SAMN02715735, study PRJNA202380) | gut metagenome | biome: sheep rumen | host: Ovis aries | place: New Zealand: Palmerston North
CAGAGTTAAAGCCGTTACCGTTTTGGAACGGAGCAATCGCACGGAGCGAATACGACTGTTTGGTGATCTTTGGATGGACGGCTCATTTCGGAACGTAGGACATTGGGAGCCCTCCCGCATGGGCGTGTGATGGGTAATAGGACACCGACTGAACAAGGTAGCCTTGACTCTGTACAGAGCGGTCTTGCAGCGGAGACAGGAGAATAACCACTGAGCAGGTTCGATTCCTGCCGTTCCGAGGTAGTTCTAAGCGTGAAGGGCTGCAGACCTGGGAACGAAAGAACCTATAGACACCCAAAATAAGCACGCATAAATAAGGGGCTGAATCCAGCGGTACAAGCAGAAACGGGAATGCTCATCTGGATTACCCGTGACAGCCGGAAAGACGCAGGTGACGAGAAAGCACCGTGGAAAAACCCGCACCACAGCGTAACGTGGCGGTCGAGTCAGCGTGTACACGGCGGGACCGATACACTGGCCGTGGCACGTCGGAAGTTTACTCAGGTTAGAGTGAACCGACGAAAAACAGTAACGACATAACCGCTGGCGGCCCGGAAAGACGGGCAATATCGGAACGTACCTCAGTTGGCCAGAGGCAGAGCGACAGAATAGCTGAGATACCGCATAGACGAGTATGTGAGCATCAGACCGCCAGTGTCGTGGGTTCGAATCCCGCCGTTCCGAATTCCATCCTTTAGCAAGATGGGAGGATTTTGTCTGACAGTGGGAAAGACACCACCGTGGCAGCCGGGAGAGACCGGCAATAACGGAACATAGCAGGAAAGCGTGGCGAGGCTGATCTTTTCGACACAAAGCAGCCGCTGAGTCATTCCGTTAATCGTCGATAAAGCGGTGCGGGTTCAAGTCCCGCTGTTCCGATTCGTAATGCGCATTACGAACCTTGAAAAATCAATAGGAGATTGAGATGACAATGAATATAGATACGATCGATGAATACAAAGAGCATAAGCGCCAGAAGCATCAAGAAATGCTGATGAAGCAGAACGCCCCATATTCCGTTAAAGTACGGATGGCAAAAGACAGAATCCGTGGATTTATTAGTGAATGTGACGCTAGGGGATTGAATTATCACGTCTCGGTCGGAGGGCTCGACAGTATCGTGCTTGCCTCGCTGATCCGAAGTATGGGGTATGGCCCGGAATCGGTGCCATTTGTGTCAGCATCCCATCTGGAAGATAAGAGCATTCAGCGGGTACATAAAGAGCTTGGTGTATCGTGGTGAAGCCTCTGAAAAGTAAAGTAGAGGTTTTGCAGACAGAGGGTTTCCCTGTATTGTCGAAAAAGACCGCGAATAAGATCAACACGCTCGCGAATCCGACAGCTAAAAATGCGACGGTTCGCCACGCGATCATAACCGGGGATTGTGGGGCTCAAGGTCACTACGCAAAGAATAGCAAAATACGGCTCGCAAAAAAGTGGCTAAAACTTTTTGGTGGACTGGATGAAGAGGGCAGGGCACTTGGATATCAAGCTCCGCCGTTCAAAGTTTCGGATAAGTGCTGCTACTACTTAAAGGAAAAGCCATGCGATGACTGGGCAAGGAAAAATCACAGCGTCCCGTTTCTCGGGTTGATGGCAAGCGAAGGCGGACAAAGAGCTGACGCCCTGGAAGAGCATGGATGTAACTATTTTGGGAAAACCACTATTCGAAGTTGCCCCTTTGCGTTTTTCTTCCATTCAGATGTCGTTCATCTCGCCGTTGATCTGGGCGTGCATATCCCGGAAATCTATGGAAAAGTAGTAATTAGCGAAGAAACGAACGAATTCGATGATCACGTTTATAGCACTACTGGGGAGCAACGGACAGGGTGTTCTATGTGTGGATTTGGAATTCAAATGGAAAAAAGACCGCACCGTTTTGATCGACTCTTCACCAGATCTCCGGAGGAATGGGACTTTTGGATGAAGGGATGTATGAAGGACGAAGAAACAGGCGAGAAATATGGATGGGGAAGGGTTTTAGATTATATCGGAATCGGGTGGGATGACCCCGAGAAGTATCAGCAACATAAAAAAGATTGAGGGAGTGCACTATGCAACATCATCTCAGCATTGATTTAGAAACATACTCTGACGCACCTATCGCAAAGACGGGAGCACAGCGGTACATTCTGGATCCGAGTTTTGAAATATTATTGTTTGCTTATTCTGTGGACGGGCAGCCGGTTCAGATCATCGATTTGGCAAGTGGTGAGCAGGTCCCGGAATGGTTGAAGACAGCTTTGGTAAATCCAGCATACATCAAACACGCTTACAATGCGTCGTTTGAATTCGGATGTCTGTCAAAGGTTTACGGACAGTTGTATCCAGCGCAGTGGCGCTGCACGATGTTCCATGGTCTGTATTGCGGTTACACAGCGGGACTGGAGGCAACGGGTAAGGCCTTGGGCTTACCGGAGGATAAGCAAAAACTGAAAACCGGTCGAGACCTGATCCGATACTTTTGTGTACCATGCCGGCCCACAAAGAGTAACGGGCAGCGGATTAGGAACTATCCACATCATGATCCGGATAAATGGAAGCTCTTTAAAGAGTATTGCTGTCAGGATGTGGTCACAGAAATGGAGATAGAAAACCGTCTATCTTCCTTCCCGGTTCCTGATTTTGTGCAGAAGCAGTGGGAAACGGATCTAAAGATTAACTTCCGAGGCGTTGCGGTTGATATACCCTTTGTAGAAGGGGCACTTATCATGGGCGACCAGGTGAAAACAGAAATGATCGCGGAAGCAAAACAGATAACGAACCTTGACAACCCGAACAGTATTTCACAGTTGAAGGGATGGCTGAATAAGGAGATCGGAACTAGCGAAGAGAGCCTAGAGATTCAGAGCTTATCAAAGGACGTTGTAAAGAAGCTTCTGGACCGTGAAGGTAACAGCCCGGATATACAGAGGATGTTGCAGATCCGGCGGGAACTAGGAAAAACCTCTACAAAGAAATACGACGCGATAAAGATGTGCGTGTGCCCGGATAAAAGGGTTAGAGGACTGCTGCAGTTTTATGGAGCTAATAGAACCGGCAGATGGGCAGGGCGGCTTGTACAAGTTCAGAACCTCCCAAGAACTTACACAGATCCGATAGAACTCGCTCGTGAGCTTGTCACAAATAAGAAGACAACAGCGGTCAGATGCTTGTATGGGTCTGTATCTGACACCCTCTCACAGCTTATCAGGACGGCTTTCATTGCTAGCCCTGGGAACGTTCTGATTGATGCTGACTTCAGTGCTATCGAGGCGCGAGTGATCTCATGGCTGGCTGGGGAACAGTGGAGACTGGAAGTGTTCCGGACGCATGGAAAGATTTATGAGGCTTCAGCTTCACAGATGTTCGGTGTACCGATAGAGCTGATTAAGAAGGGTAATCCTGAATATGCCCTGAGGGCAAAAGGGAAGGTCGCTGAATTGGCTTTAGGATACCAGGGCAGTTCCGGGGCGCTCATCAATATGGGGGCGCTGGATATGGGGTTGCATGAAGAGGAACTGCCGGACATTGTGAACAGATGGCGGACTGCGAACAGGCACATTCAGAGTCTGTGGTATGAGATGGACGATGGAGCGCGACAGGTCATTGGTTTTGGTGGGATAGTGAATGTACATGGACTGCAGCTGGCAAGGGAGTATGACCATAACCAGGGCATTTACTGCTTCACGATTACATTACCTTCCGGTCGAAAGCTCTTTTATATCAATCCAAAGATCGGAACAAACCGGTTTGGCGGTGAGTCCATTACCTATTGGGGCATGGACCAGACATCGAAGAAATGGAAAGAGATAGAGACCTATGGCGGAAAATTAACAGAGAACGTTGTCCAGGCCATAGCTCGGGATTGTTTGGCAGAAGCGATTGAACGCTTGGAGGCCGCAGGATTCCCTATCGTTTTTCATGTACATGACGAAGTGGTCATTGATATAAAACCATATGCGGACCATGCAACGATGCTATCGCAGGTAGTTGAGATCATGAGGCAGCCGCCGATGTGGGCAGAGGATCTTCCTTTAAACGCAGCTGGCTGGGTTGGAGACTTCTATTGCAAATCATAAACTTACGATTTTTTATATTATCGTGAACAAAAAATTATCCTCAGCTTTTTCTGAACATGAGTAAATACACCCAGTTTCAAAAATAAAGTTGAGGATAATTAGTTTTATGATGTTGAGCAATGCCCTATTTTAGACCGCAAAGTCTGGCCATTGCTTCCTCGTCATTTGCAATTGGAGCGATGTCATCCGTGTTTGCCGTAGGAGCAGGCTGTACCTTCTCCATCGCTTCGCGCATTTTGTCAATAGAGGGAAGAGCATATATTCTAGTTGTTTCAATCTGCTCATGGCCGAGGAATGTCGCTATCATTAATGGATCTACGCCTTCCTGATAGAGATTGGTAGCTCGTTCTGCTCTAAGAAGATGCGGATATACTCTTTCGGGAAGGGTTTTCCCTTGAGTTCTCAATTCATCCGCATACTTTCTTACAATTCGCCGAACCGTGGCTGTACTTATACGATCAAGTTTCCCTTTGATTACAGTGTAGAAAAGCCAGCCTTCCGGATTCTCGACTGTAGAAGGATGATACAAATTTATGTATTTACGAAGATGTGTTGCTGTGTTTTTACTTATCGCAACATCCCGTTCCTTGCGTCCCTTGCCATATATATGAATGCAGAGAGTATCGAAATTAATATCGCTTAAGTGAAGGCTGGTGAGTTCCTGCACTCTTACAGCCGCATCATAAAGCAAAATCATTATGGTGCGGTCACGTATTCCAAAACGTGTTTCAGGAGGCTGGGCGAGAAGGGCTTCCAAGTCTTCCTCAACAAGGAGATCCTTTTCACGCTTAGGAACTTTCTGTGACCTCGCTTTGGAAACATTAAGAGCAACGGATTCCAGCGAAACATCATTATCTGCACAATACTGCACATATGTTTTAATTGCGGACAATCTGACATTGCAGGTTGAAATCTCATTACCGTTTTCTTTCAGATATGCCATGAAATCAAGCAGAAACTCTTTGGTACAGTCCTTAAATTCGAATTTCATAATTGAAATCTTACGTACATTCACTACATATCTACGGAACGCAGATAGGGAGTCGGTGTACGAACGTATTGTTTCAGGGCTCTTTCCGAGCTGTTTGTCAAGGTATGTTGAAAAAAATGAGAGTGTTCTCGAAAAGAAGCATTTTTTTCCTAATGCCTTAGTTTTCATACTGCACCTCCGGGATAATGCGATTTGAAATAGTGTCTATGTTGTGTATGGTATCAAGGGCTTCCTGAGCCTGATGGTAGTAGTATAATGACTCATGGATTGATGCATGCCCCAGAAACTTGCTGAGGTAAGGGAGCATTTTTTCGGGATCAATTCCCTCTGCTATCCAACCGTTGATTCTGTCAACAACGAAAGTGTGCCGGAATGATTTTATCGTGGGCGGGTTGCTTAGATCTGAAAAACGCGTGGCATTCCATGCCCTCAAAAAATAATCCCTGACTGTTACCGGGTCCATGGACTTTCCTGGTTTAGTTCCCGGGAACAGAAGGACCTCAGATGGGCATTCAGAAACAATGAATGTCTGGTACTCCCTAAGTAAGGACATGATGTCATCTGTGACCCAAAGCTTACGGTCTTTATCGCCCTTTGAATGAAATATATGGATTGAACTTTCATCGAAGTTAATATATTCCCATTTTAGGGCGAGAGGCTCCGAAAGTCTCATACCGCAGCAATAGTGTAGCCTAAATAAAACCTTGCTTTCCTCTTTGAAACGCATACCGGTCTTTCCGCTAGGTGGGGGCATGGTGTCAAGTTTGTTAAAGAATTCAATCCGTTCATCCCTTGTGAAAATATGAGGATTTTTTGAGGATGTAGCTTGGGTCAATTGAGGCAGGTACGCTTCCTCACCAAGGGAAAGAATATATTTTGACAACTGTCTCAGTACACTTACCCTGACATACCTCGCATTCAGCCCTTCTGTTTCCCTCTGGATCGACCAGGCATCTGAAAATTCTTTTGTTACGGTTGTATCAGAAAACCGGTTGACTATGCAAAATGTATCGATTTCCTTAAGAACATCTGAGTTCGAACTATATGCGAATCCAGAAGCGCGTTTTTCTGCAATCAACCCCTGTATGTGTGGAGCCAGACTGCTTGAATAAGAATAATCACGTTGAGGTTTCATTACTCATCACCGTCCTTTCTATAGGAAGACAGCAAAGCCTCTCGTTGGCCTGATCCGTAGAAAGATACCTGTCCACACTGCTGTAATCCGAATGACCAAGCGAGTCCTTTATAGTACTCGTATCACTGCCTGTTGCAAGGAGTCTAGAAGCAAATGTCCTTCGCAGGATATGGAAACTTCCGTATTTATACTCCGTTGCTCTCTTCAAGGCATCGGCGCAGATATGTGTTCCGCCAGCATTGGAGAATGGACTTGTGTGTGACAAAAAAACATATCCATTTGGGATTTTTGGGCGGCCGTGCAGAATATAATTCCTGATACGGTTTCCGATAAGGAGTGATATCGGTAGAACAACAGGGCGATACGTTTTCTGCTGTGAAATAGATATCGTCATGTTTTTCCAGTCTATATCACTGTATTTGAGATTGATGATATCTATCCCTCTAAGTCCCATGTAGAGCGCAAGTGACAGAATCGCTGCATCACGTAACTCCATAGGCGTTTGGGCGTTCTCACAGTATTGCTCAATCATATCGACATAAGAGACAGGCAGAATCTCGACAATTCGTCTTGAAGCCGCATTGTGAGATGGCATGCACCTTGAGAGATCTTTATTCGTATAGCCGGAAGAAAACATGAAGCGGAGAAAGCCCTTTACACCATAAAGATAACTGTTTTTCCCGTTACATGACATAGCGGCAGCCGCATTGTTGTATTCTTTGACAAGCGTCGGAGTAATCATATCCGGGGAACCGAGACCGTTCTGTTCCATAAAAAGCATGAGCGATACAGCTCCAGATCGATGGGTTTCCACAGTTGACTGGGACAAATTATCTTTGACATCCTCCGCAGAGTATTCCAGTACGATTTTCCTTGACCAGTCGCTTAGCTTTGCCATTTTTACATCCGGTTTATATATGTGCGGTATCTTTCGTGCCTGAAATACGTTTCCATGCTTACAGTATACGGCGAACGCATCCATACAGTGTTTTCTGGCTTCGGAAAAGCCTTTAAATGACGGGAAGCCGTCCATCAGATTGACCCAATATGCAGAGACAGACGGCGAGTAATCGACCTTCAGCTCAGCGAGCAGCACGTAAAGCATTTGTAAATGTACTGTATATGCATCCCGCACATTTTTTTCGGAATGCTTCAACTTCCCTGTAAGATTATTGATCATTTTGAGTGATTTTTCCCAATATTCCACAGGTGAGAGCTGTTCTTGTGGTTCACCTTGTAAGAGACCCTCCATTTCGCAAACATCAACATTTGCTAACGCATACCTCAGTCCGCTGGCTTGAACCGGAGACGTTGCTGCAAGTGGAAGGTGCGAGGGGATAATGTTGGCATCAGACAGATACTGGAGGAAAAATCGCATTGCCACGATCCCACTATACATGCCATTGGATGCCCGTTCCTGGCCCAGATATTCAGAAACGAGCTTTCCTGTGATTCCTCTTTCGTCATGGATTCCGGAACTTTCCAGAAATACGGCGAAATTGGCTATTTGCTTTGTCTGGTGTGAAGCACAGCTTGGTGTGCTGACAGCAAGGCGTGCCTGCTGATATGCGTCAATGCATTTCTGCCAACTTTCAGGGAGAGAATCATACGGGGTCAATTCGTATATATAGTTTCCTGATATACTGCCGGTAGTTATGACATCATTGAATTCATACAGAGCACGCCTTGCTGTGTAATACTCCCTGTTTGGTAAGCGATATTTACTTGTCTCGAGCCATTCAAGTGCCCGCTCGTGAGAATAAACGAGATGGTTTTCGTCAAGAAATCGAACCATAGCATTAATGGCAGCTGTTTTACCTGGATTAATGGAAAGGCCATTATTCTGCCAGCAAACTCTGATTTTCTTAAGGGCATCTGCTATTTCAGTTTCCATATGTACCTCCTTTTCAGACCTGAGAAAACAACCGTCTCATAATTATTATCGTCAGGTTTTATGTTGGAAGTATATTGGAATTGTGTACAAAAATCAAAATGTTGATGATAATTTTTTGTTCACGATAATTTACAAAAGATTGAGAGGGATAAAAGTGAAAAATATAGTTCTAAAAACTATTACCAAAATAGACGCTCTTATTTGGGTAGTGAGTGCATGTCTGGTAGACAGTCGAAGTTGGATTCCAGTAATCATGCTTTTTTTGACAACTTTCTGGATGATTCTTTTCTCTTATGCGAATTTTTGGAGCCCAAAAAACACCGAGTATAGCACGGAAGAAGATCGGAGAAAGGCTTTTATCAAAAAATGGAAATACATCAAAATGGGAGGCAAGGTGTGAGAGTTATCAGACCGTCTATGGGGTTTGTTACGCCTCTTAATCGTAAAGCCATCATGGAGCAGTTGGAGGAATGTGATCGTGTCTGCTACAAGTCGGAAGATTCCACCACCAAAGACGACGCAGAGAAGTTCTTGAAGGGGTTTATTTCAAGAGGGCATGAAGCCGTCCTGGCTCATAGCTCTTTTACGGTCAAACTCATCTGTGATCGAGGCACATTTCACGAGATTGTGGGGTATATGCCGGTATTGTATTGTCAGAAGTCAACACGGTATTGTAATTGCAACCAGGGTCAGTTTGATGCGGAGATTACGGTTGTAAAGCCGTGTTTCCTTGTTGCTGGTACAAAAGCTTACGATCGATGGAAGAAGGCCTGCAGTGAGGCGGAGGAGGCTTATTTTGACTTGCTGGAATGGGGGTGCGATCCGCAAGAAGCCGGGGTCGTTCTTCCGAATAGTTTAAAGACAGAGATCGTTATGATGGCAAATATTCAAGTGTGGCGTCACTTCCTGAAGTTCGGATGTAGTGGCGATGCGAATCCACAGCTGAGAGAGATAGCCACACAATTACTGAGGATGGTTCATCGGGAACTGCCGGTTTTATTTGATGATATTTGAGAGGATCTGAAAATATGACTTTTATCTTGATCGTGAAGATAGTGCTCTTGATTACGGTATTGTTCCTTTCAGTTTGCAGTGTAGGAGTAAAAGAACAGGATACTGGGGATCGATGCATGATGCTGGTAATAACTCTTACAGCGGCACTGGTGATATTGACCTTGTTTGATCATGTGTATTGAGAAAAGGAAATAGATGAAAGGGAAAGATATCTTAATACAAGCAGAAAAGTATGTAGCAGATCGACGAGATACGATCATATATGCAGTAGATTTCGATGGAACTCTTTGCGAAAACGAATGGCCAAGAATTGGATCACCGAACATGCCACTTATTATGTTCTTGAAAAAAGAGCAAAGAAACGGGGCAAAAATTATTTTATGGACTATGCGAGAGGGAACTTTACTGGACGATGCCGAAAAATGGCTGCTTGATAAGTTCGATTTTATCCCGGACGCGGTGAATGATAACTTGCAATGTATGAAAGACACATATGGAAACAATCCCCGGAAGGTATTTGCGAATGTCTATATAGACGATCATAACGCTCAGTGCGGTGTATGTACAGAACTGCCATTTAAGGCTATGGAGGTATAAGAATGGAATACCAGGATTTTATTGATCATAAAGCGATCTCAGCCATCCATACAGACAGTATTCAAGTGGATGCCGATGATCTAAATCCGATGCTTTACAGATTTCAGCGAGATATTGTCAGATGGGCATTGGCAAAGGGTAGAGCAGCCATATTTGCTGATTGTGGACTCGGAAAAACGCCAATGCAGCTTGAATGGTCTGACAGGATTATTAGAGAGAGAGAGGCGGTCAGGTCCTTATCCTTGCGCCACTTACTGTTGCATCTCAGACTGTGGCAGAAGGCAGAAAATTCGGGATTAAAGTAAATCTGTGCGAAACGGCAGCGGACCTTAAGAACGGAATCAACATCACGAATTATGAGAAATTGGGGAAGTTTGAAGGGGTTGCTTTTACTGGAGTTGTTCTGGATGAGTCATCCATCCTGAAATCCTTTACCGGAAAAGTCAGGAATCAGATTATAGATTTCTTCTGTAAAACGCCGTTCCGATTAGCTTGTACAGCGACACCGGCACCGAACGATTATATGGAGCTTGGAAATCATGCGGAGCTTTTGGGGATCATGAGCTACACGGAGATGCTGGCAATGTTCTTCGTGCATGACGGAGGTCAGACTTCAAAATGGAGGCTAAAAGGCCATGCGAAGGATGTGTTCTGGAAGTGGATGGGATCATGGGCAGTGGTGATGGAGTCCCCTCACGATCTGGGATATGACATCGATGGCTATGATCTTCCGGAATTAAGGATTCATGAAATTATAGCGGACGGTGATGAACCTGTCACAGAGTCCATGACGCTTACACAGCGTAGACAGGCACGCAAAGATACGTTGGAGCTGCGTTGCCAAACAGCGGCAGACTTGGTAAACGGGTCAGATGAGCAATGGCTTGTATGGTGTGACCTGAATGCAGAGAGTGAAACACTGCATAAGATGATTGGGCAATCCGTTGAAGTTAAAGGATCGGATAAAAACGCTGACAAGGCAAATAGGATGCTCGGTTTTTCAATAGGGGTATATCATAGCTTGGTTACAAAGCCTTCTATCGCAGGATTCGGGATGAACTGGCAGCAGTGTCATAACATGATTTTTGTTGGCTTATCAGACAGCTATGAGCAGTATTATCAAGCCGTCCGCAGATGCTGGCGGTTCGGACAGGGACATCCGGTAGATGTTTACATCGTGATCAGCGCAAAAGAAGGCGCGGTCAAAGAGAACATTGTTCGAAAAGAAGCGGACAGCATGAAGATGAGAGCGGCAATGATTGAACAGACGAAGGAAATCACAAAGAAGGAACTGAAAACAACATGCAGGCTTTCTACACCGTATGAACCTAAAAACCCGATGACCTTGCCAGCATGGGAGGAATTTTTACATGAATGTGCTTAACCAGAACATCGATCAGCGGTATGCGTTATATGAGGGTGATTGTGTGGAAGTAATGAAAGGAATTCCCTCAGACAGCATTCACTATTCTATTTTTTCTCCGCCATTTGCATCTCTCTATACCTATTCCAGTAGTGACCGCGATATGGGTAACAGCAAAGATAACAATGAATTTCAGATACATTTTGGATACTTGATCCAGGAGCTTTACCGGGTGCTTATGTCGGGGCGTGTGCTTTCCGTTCACTGCATGAACCTTCCTGCTATGAAAAGCCGCGATGGGTTTATTGGAATCAAGGACTTCCGGGGCGATATTATCCGACAGTTTGTAAATGCAGGATTTATATTCCACAGCGAAGTTTGCATCTGGAAAAATCCGGTCACGGAGATGCAGAGGACGAAAGCGCTGGGACTGCTACACAAACAGATTCGAAAAGACTCTGCGATGTGCCGGCAAGGGATTCCGGATTATTTGGTCACTTTCCGGAAACCCGGAGAAAATCCGGAGCCAATTCCTCATACGCATGAGAGCTTTCCGGTGAACGTATGGCAACGGTATGCGTCACCAGTGTGGATGGATATTAGGCAGAGTAATACATTACAACGTAAGTCAGCGCGCGATGAAAAAGACGAAAAGCACATCTGCCCGTTGCAGTTGGATGTAATAGAACGCGGGATCGATCTTTGGACAAATCCGAATGACATTGTTCTGGATCCGTTTGCGGGCATCGGATCTGTACCATGGCAGGCCGTTCAGATGGGGCGCAGGGGCATCGGAATAGAGCTTAAGGATAGCTATTTTAAGCTTATGGAGCAGAACATGGTATCAATCGAGCAGGAATACAGGGAAAAAGGCGCGGATTCTACGGTTCTGCTTCGATGCCCAAAGTGCGGGATAAAATTGCAGGACGGCGTATCCGTTTGCCCGATATGCGGAAAAGAGGTTAGTACATGAGAAGCAATAACCTGATAATAGATTGTTTCGCCGGTGGAGGCGGGGCATCTGTAGGAATTGAAATGGCTATCGGACGTGATGTTGATATCGCAATTAACCACGATCCGCAGGCCATACGGATGCATACTGTCAATCACCCGAAAACTTTACATCTGACAGAGGACATCTTTGAGGTCGATCTGCAGAAGTACGTCGGCGGCCGTCATGTGGCCCTAATGTGGGCTTCTCCGGACTGCACGCAGTTCAAGTAAAGCCAAAGGTGGAAAGCCCCGTGTGAACGGGATCCGGATGCTCCCCTGGGCGGTGTACAAGCACGCAAAAGCGATTAAGCCGGATGTCATCATTATGGAGAACGTCGAAGAGATACAGCAGTGGGGGCCTTTGGATGAGACTGGCAGGCCGATAAAGGAAAGGATGGGCGAAGAGTACACGCGATTTGTCACAGCAGTACGAGGTCTGGGTTACACTTTTGACAGCAGAGAACTGATAGCGGCTGATTACGGCGCTCCTACGACACGGAAAAGATGGTATGCGGTATTCCGTAGAGACGGCAGACCCATTGCCTGGCCAGATGCGACACACAACAAGACCGGAGACAACGGCAAAGAAAAGTGGCTGGAATGTGGAGCTTATATTGACTGGTCTGATCTGGGCAGCTCCATATTCGACCGGAAAAAACCGCTGGCGGACGCGACGATGCGCCGTATCGCAAATGGCATACGGAAGTACATCGTTGACAATCCGGATCCATACATCGTGAAGGATAAACAGGCGCTTGCTTTCCTGATCCAGTATCATGGGGAACAGAAGGACGGAGACAGCAGAGGACAGGTCCTCACAGAACCGTTGAGAACCATAGACACGTCAAACAGGTACGGACTGGTAGCAGCTTTTGTGACGAAGTTCTATAAAACGGGGATCGGTCAGGGGTGCGACGAACCTTTGCATACAATCACGACAAGCCCCGGACACTTTGGCGTGATATCAGCGTTCCTGGTTAAGTATTACGGTCAGGGATGTGGACAACCGGTATCAGAGCCGCTGGCCACGATCACGACAAAGGAGAGATTTGGTCTGGTTAATGTGCTGCTGACCATTGACGGTCAGAAATACATTATTTCAGATATATTCCTGCGGATGCTCAAACCTACAGAGCTGAAGGTCATGCAGGGGTTTCCAGCTGATTACATTGTTGGCTGTGACCTGTCGTGGAAGAAAATGCCTGTAGCAGAACAGGTTGCGAAAATCGGGAACAGTGTCTCCCCGCCGGTTGCGAAGGCACTCGTGGATGCGAATTGTGCATATCTCAAAGAAGGCGATAGGAAATCGATTATCGATTTTGAGAGGATGGAGAAGATCGGCTGAGCATTAAATGTGCATCCGCCGACAAAGCGGCTGGCGACAGAGTATGAGAGCCGGTTGCCGGTCCGTTGTATACATGGAGGAACAGGTTATGGCGATTGAGAAGCGATGGGAAAACGGTGAAGAAATATTCACACCGGCCTGTGATGGGTGCGGTGATGAACTGGCTGACGAATATGATTTCTATGACGCGGTAGACGCGAAAAAACTTGCCGGATGGCGGACAAAAA
>AUXO015005462.1_pt1 | contig 13619 bp, 11 predicted proteins | sample 768731 | NCBI WGS metagenome assembly AUXO01 (sample SAMN02715735, study PRJNA202380) | gut metagenome | biome: sheep rumen | host: Ovis aries | place: New Zealand: Palmerston North
TGAAGTTCAGACAAAACGGGAATACGACTTTTTGAGAAAAAAAGGTCATTGTGTTTTTTTAATGACCTTCGACAATTCTATAAAAGAACACTCGTCTGAATCGGTTTGTAATATTCATGTACCTATGAATTTTTTTCAAAGAATTTATTATAGATGCCGTGTGAATGAGAAAATTAGAAGGAAAATATCCGCATTTTTATTTAAAATACAGCCAGATTATATCCATGTGAATAATCTTCATAATGGAGCACATTCGATATTAGAAGCTTGCAAAGGGTATAGAATAATAAAAACTATTCGTGATCCAGGATTGATATGTCCTAAAGCAACATGCTTAAATTCCAAAGGTCAAATATGTGATGGTTATTCGTATGGTAAATGCTTCTTTTGCGTAGGTTTGCAAATAAATTATCAAATTGTTCTTTGGCAATTTTATAATATCAGAAAAAAATATTTGGAATCAGTAAAACATTTTATATGTCCAAGTTCTTTTCTTGCGAAAAAGTGTTGTGAAAATGGAATACCGACTCAATGCGTAAACAATCCATTTGATTTTAGTGTTGTTAAGAAAAAGCACCCATCATATGAAAAAACATTTTTGTATTACGGAATTGTTTCTGAAGAAAAAGGTGTGGCTCAACTGTTAGATGCATTTTCGATAGTTCGTCAAAAACATCCTGAAGTAAAACTTGTTGTTGCAGGAACGTTGTCGAATATTTGCAAGGAAAGACTTGATGTAAATGGTGTAGAGTATGTAGGCTTTTTGTCTCAGAATGATATAATGGAATTGTATTTGAAGGTTTTTTGTGTTGTCGTGCCATCTTTATGGTTAGAAAACTATCCCAATACTGTTCTAGAGGCTATGGCTTGTAGAACTCTTGTAATTGGTTCAAATCGAGGTGGAATTCCCGAGATGATTCGTGACAGAAAATTAGTATTTGATCCACTTGATATAAAGGATTTTGTTTCAAAGATAGAATACGTGTACAATATGCCCCAAGCTGATTACGTTTCAATTATAGAACGAAATTATCAATTTATAAAAGCAAATAATTCCATTGAATCATATTATAGAAGTTTGTTAACCTATTTTAAATAAAAATCTTATGAAAAAAGTTTTACTTTTTGATCCTTTGTCATTTTATGGACACGTCTCTTATAATTTGGGCGTAATAGAAGCTGTTTCAAGCTTCTGCAGATGTGATGTTGTTGTAAATAAAAATCTTGCATCAAATTTAAAGAAAAAAGGTGTTAAATCGGATTGTTTTCTATATACATATCCTACAGAATGGGGTATCGAAAGTTTGTCAAAAAAATGGAAATCTAAAATAATATACCATTTATTGTCTAAATATTATTTTTTTGTCAACGTCATAAAAATTAGAAAGTCTATTTCTCAATACGATTTAGTTTTAATAACTTCTATTGACATTTTTTTATTTTCGATTTTATCTCACTTTATCAAGGGTAATATAGCGGTTGTTGATCACGACATTGGACAGATTAAAGAAAAAAAAATGTATAGACTCGCTTGGACAATGTGTAGCAAGAAAATGAAGGTTGTTGTACTTGAAGAATATATTAAAGATATGTTTTTATCGATTTTTCCATCTAAAAAAGTTTTTGTTGTCAGACACCCACTGCCGTCTCTTGGTGAATTTTCTAATAAAAGTTTTTCTTGTTCAAATAAACTTTTTTTGCCCCCGGAAATAGTAATGATGATTCTTTTTTAAAAGCTTTGACTAATTTAAACATTCCTGAAGGATGCAGAATTCTTGCTAAATCAAATTCTTTTGAATATGAGAATGAAAAAATCAAGATATATTCCCAAAAATTATCTGATAAAGAGTATGATTTGTATCTTAAACAAGCATTTTGTTTTCTTCTCCCTTATGAAAAGGGGTACAATTATCGAACAAGTGCTGTTTTGTTTCAAGCTGTAAAAATGAATAAACCTATATTACTTTTAAACAACAATACATTAAGCCATTATTCAGAGATTTTTCCTAATACAGTAATATCATTTTCTTCAATCGAAGAGTGTATAAAATTAATGTCAACTATTAGTGAATATCGTGTGAACGAGAAGAATGATTACAGCCGTTATGAATCTTATTCTATAGCAAATTCAATTTCTTTACTTTTTTGACTTTTATTATGGAATTCTATATTATTATATTTTTTATTTTTGCGCTTTTTTTTATGATTGAACAAATCACAAAAGAAGGAGAACGGATCTCAAAACTGACATTTTGCGTTTCTCTTTTTTTTCTTTTTTGCATAAGTTCGTTAAGATGGGAAAGAGGAACGGATTGGAGTTCATATTACAATTTATTTTTACATTTAGATTCGTTTCAACACGATTTTCATTATGAATATGGGTATGTCTTGTTTGCAAAAATTATACGTTTTTTTACCGACAATTATACGATTTTTTTATTCGCTCAGAATTTAATTTATTATAGTATTTTATTTTTAATTGTAAGAAAGATTAATTCAAAATTAACCACCAACATAGGAACTAGTTTTGGAATGACTTTACTTTTTTTTGCATTCTCACAAAATTTTGCTGGAGTTTTTAACGCTCGTAGTGATGTTGCATATTTGTTGTGTTTGTATTCTATTTTTGATATTTTTGAAAAAAAAGATAAACTTTTTCTTCTGAAAATTTTCCTTGCAATTTTTATCCATAAATCTACCATATTATTTCTTTTAGCTTATCCAATTTTTAATTTTGGGAAATTGGATAAAAAATTCATTTTTTTTACCGTCTGTATAGCTGTGTGCGGAATGTTGTTGGTGCCGTACTCAGATCATCTCTTTAAGTATGTTTTTTTTGAATCGTATGAGGATTATATTATTTCTAAAGATAATTCAATTTTTGGATTTGGACTTATTCGGTGGATGGTAATAATTATTTTCGCTCTATATTTTAAACGATTCACATTAATAAATCCCTTTGTTGAGCAAAATCTTTTGAAGTTTTATGATGGTTGTGTAAAATTGATGCTATTTGGCTTAGCTTTGTATGTATGGAGCAGAGTTTTTTCATCTGTGGCTTTACGAATCGCTGGTTTGTTCTTGAATGTGAGTTTTTTATGGTTGCCTCTCGTTTTTAAGAATTTAAAACCATGTGAGCGCTATATCGTAGGTGTATTTGTCATCTTATATTGTGCTCTTTGCTTGCAGAATTTGTTGGGCGGTGCTTATGGCAATCTTTATATTCCCTTTAAATTTGTTTGGGATGATTTTATCGTTGAAACATTTTAAAAAAGGTAAGGTTATGTTTCTACCAAAATATAAAACTTTAAAGTATTTATTAACAAATCCTTTGAATTTATGTAAATTTCTTTTATTTGGTAGTCTCTCATCAAAAATTTTCAGATTATTACCAAGCAGGTTATATCTAAAAATCGTTTATTACGTAATGATTCAAAAAAGATTGAATTTAAATAACCCTGAAACATTCAATGAAAAAATTCAGTGGCTAAAACTTAATGATTTAAAAGAGTACTATTCAAAAATGGTGGACAAGTATGAGGCAAAACAGATCGTCGAAAAACGTATTGGATCTCGATATGTAATACCAACTTTGGGGCTTTGGAAAAAATTTGATGAAATTGATTTTGATAATTTGCCAGATAGTTTTGTTTTGAAATGTACCCATGATTCTGGAGGAATTGTTATATGTAGGGATAAGCGAACGCTAAATTTAGCATCTGCGAAAAAGAAAATAGTTTCAAGTTTGAAAATGAATTATTATTATCATGGACGTGAATTTCCATATAAAAAAATTGAACCTAGAATTATTGCTGAAAAATTTATTGATACAAAAAATGGAGATGTGGTTGACTATAAAGTACATTGCTTTAATGGCAAGGCTAGATTTATTTTGGCCTGCTCAGAACGTTACACGAATTCTGGTTTAAAAGAAGATTTTTATGATTTAAGATGGAACAAAATTCCAGTCCGAAGACCTAGTTATGCAAATTCTGCGAATGGGATTCCTAAACCTTCTCAACTAAACAAAATGATTGAATTTGCAGAACTTTTTTCAAAGAACATTCGATTTTTACGAGTCGATTTTTACGAGATAGACGGAAATCTTCTTTTTGGTGAATTCACGTTCTATCCGGCTTCTGGATTTGCACCATTTGTCCCTGATGAATATGATAAAATTTTTGGTTCGTATTTAAACATTTATGATTAATTCAATTAATTATATCTTATTTGATAATTTAATTGTTTTTTTACCAAAGTAATTTATGTTGAATTCCCAAACTAAACTTAAACTAACGTCCTTTTTTTCGATATTTTTACAGGTGTTTACGATTGTATATGGATTCATCCTACCGAAATTATTTCTTGAATACTTTGGTTCGGCTGTAAATGGTCTCATTTCATCTATCACTCAATTTCTTGGATTCATCGCTCTAGCAGAATGTGGAGTTGGTGCAGTTGTCCAATCTGCGCTTTACAAACCTTTAGCTCAAAAAAACAATGTCGATTTATCAAGGATTATATCTTCTGCAGAGCATTTCTTTAGAAATATCGCAAAAATACTGTTATTGTATACAGCATTTCTACTAGTTATTTTCCCAATTTTTGTCAACGATCAATTTGATCTAGCTTATACAGTTTCATTAATTGTTATTATAGCGATAAGTTCTTTTGCTCAGTATTATTTCGGAATAACATATAGACTTTTGCTAAATGCGGATCAATTTGGTTTTGTCCCTTATATTGTGCAAATTATTGCGCTTTCTCTTAATTTAGGTATATGCGTATGCCTGATGAAAATTGGAGCATCCGTTCACATTGTTAAATTAGCCTCTTCGACAATTTTTTTATTTCAGCCTTTGGCGGTTTCTTTTATAGCGCATAAGTGGTATAAATTTGATCAAAACGTAAATTGGGATAAATCATCAATTCCTCAAAAGTGGAACGGACTTGCTCAACATATTTCATTTGTAGTCCTTCAAGGTTCTGGTATATTTGTTCTTACGATTTTTTCAACATTTGAAAACGTTTCTGTTTTTACGATTTATAATATTGTCATTCAGGGTGTAACGAGTTTAACAAAATCAATTACGAACGGGATGCAGGCTTTTTTAGGGAATCTTTTTGCTAAGGGCGAATTATCTACTTTTGCAAAGAACTTTGAAAAATTTGAATGGACATTACATTTTGTGGTATCTTTTGTATTCGCCGCAACAGCAGTATTGATTGTCCCTTTTGTTACGATATATACATACGGGATAACAGATGCGAATTATATTGTCCCAATGTTTGGCATTATACTAACAGCGGCTTGGGGAATGTATTGTATTCGTTTACCCTACAATATTGTAGTTTTGTCTATCGGGCATTATAGGCAAACACAGACAAGTGCAATTGTTGAATCTACACTGAATCTTACAATTTCCTTTATTTTCGTCTTTAAATTAGGCTTGATTGGAGTTGCTTTGGGTATTCTTATCGCAATGATCTATCGAACCTGTTATCTGGCGTGGTATATATCCAAAAACGTGATAAAACGAAATATCATAGTGTTTATAAAACACTTGTGTGTAGACTCCTGTTCAATAGCATTGTTTGTTATGGTGTTTTATTATGTTATTGGACCAATTCAAGAAATAAATGTGTCTTCTTATCTCGATTGGATTAAGCTTGCTCTAAGAACAGTAGCTTTAGGAATTCCATCAATGGTCTTGGTAAATGGAATATTTTACTTCAGAAAAGTTGCTGAATTTATGAAAAAATAACCATCAAAGTATGAATGTACTGAACTGTTCTTTGCCATTCCAGAGTTGAGTCCTTCGTTTGTCATTGTCACAACGCGTTCCCTATATAATAGTAAGGTTTGGGGGGCTTAACCGTGGATTGCGACACAGTTTATCTTACAGCCTCTGATGTGGCCTAAATCGAATGTTGTAACAAACTATTTTTTTGCTAATGGCTATCGCCCCCCCCGAGATGGCAATATTTTACGATGCCTTCAAAGAAATCAAAAGCCTCATAATATTTCCGGTTGCATACATAATGTATTGCAAAACATTTGAGGATGTTTTGTCATGATGTTTCGCATAAGCGTTGTTAAACTTTGTATAGGCATCCAAAATCATCATAATCGGATAATTTTCTTCACAATATTCTTCACAAATTCAATACGCTTATTTCTTTTGCATTCATTTTCATAAAGAGATAATGCTACGGGCATATACCCCTCTTGCTTAACACGTTCCATTAAACGAGCCCGATTTGTCATTTCATTTTCAAAGCCACTACGCTTGTATATATACTCAATTGCAGAACTTGGCAATTGTTCCATTTCGCATTTTTCAGCAATTCTATTTAAATAATTTCGGCCTTTATCACTATGACTGATTACAAGAGATATTCCTTCTTGATCTTTATTTTCAGGCCTAAAAAAGTGAATTCCCCAAAAATCAGCAATTGTCAAATCGGCAGAATTTTCATTTAAATACGAACATTCGTAACAACTTTTACGTAACATATCATTACACATAAAAGCATGAAAATAAATATTGCAACTATGACTTTCTTTTAAACATTTACCATTTCCAAAATCAATTCGTAAGCTCTGCGTTCTCCACCCAAAATCCTTCGGTCTAAAATCAATCTGTCCAGCTTTCGATTTGTATTTATTTTCAACATAATGCTTATAATCTTGGAAAAATAAATTGGAGGGCACACCATGGCAGATGAACCTGACCAAGAAAAGATTATCCATAGAACATTTGCATGCGTGCAAGTAATGACGCAGTCCTCGGCACTGACATGGAGTTCCACAGAAAAGAACAGGACGATCAGCCTTTAGCTTTTCTGCAATTGACCGAAAAGTCGTTCCCATATAAGACTCTATGTATTTTGACTTACGCAGTTCATCGATATCGCAATCATCTGTCGATGAGCATTCCAGCATTTCTGTAGAGTAGTTATACCTTGCTCCGTAAACAGCACCACCATCATTTATGACAACTTCGCTTAGCAAGGAAAACACTCCGCCAGAAGAAGATTTTTCTAGGAGGGACTTGTCATGAGCCTTAACCATATAGGGAACACCGCCCTTGTATTCATCATGTGGGACATTAAGCACATGGCAAGCTTTTTCGCAAAGGATACATCCAATACATAGATTTTCGTCTATTTTGGGAATGTAAAAGCCTTCTTCATCAACAGTTAGTTTGATTGCATTGCGAGGGCATCTTGAAGCACACGCTCCGCATGCAGTGCATTTTTCTATCGGCAAATTTGGTTTTGTCATACAATTACCTTTTTACACATTCAATAAGTTCTTCCATGTTCGATTCAAACCGACGGATATTTTCATCTCTGAATGCTAATATTTTTTCAGGAGAAGTATTTTTCAAACATTTATAAATTTTAAACGGAGAAACACTAAAGAAAAATGAACCATTAACTCGTAAATGTTCCAATCCCGAGTTTTCAAGTAAATTACGTATTTTACTTGAAGTATTCAACTTTCTGTCAAAACAATGTATTCCTAAAAAGTTAAGCAAACGCATAACCATGGATGAATGCCCATAAGAATCAAAACTAAAAAAAGGAATCCCCGCAGATATGCAAGATACAATTGCATGAAATCGTATACCAACAAAGCCTGAGGCATTTTTTATCCATAAAAACCATTGCATCGGATCAATCGGATAAGGAACTGTGTAATCAAATTTATGTCCCGAAGAACCCTCTGGAATAGGCAATTCAACAAGATCCAAATCATTTTTATGCAAAATCATTACAAAAACTTTTATCCATAACTTTTTTATCAAATTAAATCGTCTATAGCTATGTGCAGGGAGTGATATTAATACATATTTCTTCGATTGTATTTTTTTTTGCGGATCCCATTTTTCATTACACAATCCATTTAATAAAAAAACAGGATCAGGATTCGTTTTCTTTATATATTCAAACCCCATTATTTCTTCATTAATTTTTTTTCGAGTCCACTCGTCTCGTGTATTTACATGTGAAAAATTAAGAAGGGACTTTTTAATATTCTCCCGTTCTTCTTTAGGTAAACTCGTATATGTTCTTCCCATAAAAGCAGGAGAAACACAAACAACTTTCACTGTCTTTGCCAAATCGGAATTCCAAAGCCATGATACAAAAAAAACATTCAAATAATCTAAATCCAAACTCCAAACAGCGTCCGATCCAACAACAATTACATCAATACTATTCTTTTTTACAACCGATAAAATATTATTTTCTCTTGCAACTTCAGTAACAGGCAGTTTTTTTTGCGAAAAATTAAAGTGTGCAAGCACTTGCTTTGAATCTTTATTGCAAGCACTAAACTCACCTTTGCGGATAATGTTTATAACACAAACATCAAATCCTTTTTTCTCAAAGAATTTTGTTGTAGAATAAGCTTGCAAATTAGCTCCAAAATTGCAAGGCGCGTGATATGTCAGAATTCCAATTTTCATTTTCTTTCTCGCTTTAAAGAAATTGTCAGCATTGTTAGGGCAAGAACTGCAAATATCAAATTGCAGCACACATAACCAATTGCCGCCCCTTCAATTTGATAACGATTTATTAAAAATGTATATACACCAAAACAAATAATACTTCCAATTATTTTTGTATATAAAATGAGCTTTGTTTTTTTATATGCAAAAATGACATTACTTACAATAGAATAAATAATACCAGTAATAGCACTGAGCGAAGTTATTCTTGCAACCATCGTAGATTCAACATAACGATTTGCAGTGAATATCACAATCAAGAATTTAGCTGATATGATAAAAACAGCAATTACGACAAGCATGATCGCTATCTGAATCAATGCATATTTCATCATTCTTTTGAAATTTTTATTCGCTAAAGATTCTAGGATATCTGGAGCAAAGGTGTTGCCTATTGAAGATGAAAAAACAGACATAACACCGCCTATAGAAATTCCAATTCCGTAAACCCCAAGTTCATCAACAGTAACATTTTTTGCTAAGAGAATCCTGTCAATGCCTCCTGAGAAAAAATTAAGCATGGCCGCAAGCACTAATGGAAAGCAAAATACAAGGCCTTGTTTTAATAGTTTCCAATCAATCTTATATTCTGACATTCTACTTCCATTTTTTATCAAAAGGAATATGAATAGGACTATTGATGATATTAAAGGCCCAATCATTTTTCCTAAAGCCCCCATATTACCATAAACGACAAAAAATAAAGATAAAGATGTCCCCAAAACAGAATAGAAAAGAATTAAAAAGAAAAAACCTTTAGCATTACGTCTATTTTTTAATTCTACTTGCTCTATATAATAAAGACCAGCAAAAGCAATTGAAAAAAAAGTTACTATTCCATAAGGAAAAAAAGGAATAGACGAGTCACTATTAAACAAGCTCATATAGAGATATATTCCGATCGTTGAAATTGTCGCTCCAATAAATGGAATGAACAAATAAAACTTATACATGTTCGCATAGAGTTTTTCTTTGCCATCATCATCGAAATAGAAAAATTCCCTCATATAATATTGATTTAAATAAAAAAGAATGAAGGGAAAAAGCAAAGAATTAAAAGCACTATAATAACTAACCACAGCAAAATCATATTTTTCCATATATAAGGAAAAAAGAGGCATTGACGCAAGGTTTAAGCCCATTGGCACAAAGGACGCCAAAAGGTAGAGGCTCATCATGTTGAATTTTTTTGCATATTTAAACATAAAACTATTATTTTAGCGATGATTGTTCATGTTTGCCAAAGTTTGCCCTGGTTAAAAAACAAACAACAAATTATTCAAATTCTTTTTAAGAACGGGAAAAAAAATTTAACAAAAGATAGATTTTAAACAGCCTATACAAATGATGCGTAATTAAAAAAAACAATTTTTTATCAGAATCTGTCGCAGGTATAAAACACTTAGCATTCAGACAAATATATTTTATGCATTCATTTTCATATTCTCTATAATTTCCGTCCATATTCATTATTCTCTTCAAAGACGCCATATTCGCTTTTACTAAAATATTCTTAGCATAATCTTTATATTGTGGATAAGCCTCTACTACTTTTTCATACTTTATTTTAGCCAATCGATTTATATCCAAATATGAATCAGAGTTTTTTGAACGCGAGGCACTTGAGTGTACAGTTCTAATATAATACACACATTTATTCAAAGAAACACATTTTGGATTATTTAAAGATAATTCAAAAATAAAAAAGGAATCCTCGTTAGCTCGAAAACCAACTCTAAATCGAGTTTCATCTACAAATCGTTTACGATATACCTTCGCACAAGCAGAATATGTATAGGGATTATCTTCTATACAAAACTTCAACAATTTATCATTCTCAAAAAAAAGTTCTGATGCCGAATCTTCTTTTAAAGGTTTAACAAACAAACCTCCACAAATATCAGCATCATATTTCAAACACGAGACCATCAATGAATCAATTGCATTTTGATCTAATTCATCATCAGCATCTAAAAAAGAAATATATTCCCCTTTTGAAGCCTCAATTCCCATATTTCGAGCGTTCGAAACGCCCTTATTCTCAGTTGAGATCACAACAATATTCGGAAATCGAGATAATACATCTAACGTATTATCCGTAGATCCATCATTAATTACAATAATTTCAATATTTGGATATGACTGTTTCAAAACAGAATTGACAGCAATTTCAATATATTTTTCAGCATTGTAAGCAGGAATAATAACACTAACAAGAGGTTTATTCATAAAAAATTTCCTTTTTTCGTGAAGCAACACCATTATGCAGAAACATTTATTTGTAACAACTCAGCCCACTTTTTTGCAATGTTTTTTACATCAAAACATACTGCTTTTTCCAAACATTTTTCTTGCATTTGTTTTTTTAAAGTCTCATCATTAGCGATAAGTAATGTTCGATCAATAAATGTTTTTTTATCCTTATTATTTACTATAAAACCATTTTTTCCATCATCAATAATATCCGTCAATGATGAGTAGGTATTATAAGCAATAGGAATACATGCATTTTGCATAGACTCAACCAAAGTCATCCCCCACCCCTCAAAACTACTGGTCATCCAAAAAATAGCAGCCTTACGATAATATACTGTTGGATCAGCAAATCCAATAAATTCTACTCGAGGGATTTTATGTTCAACAACCATCTGTTCTAACTTTTTGCGTTCAATTCCATCACCAACAATTTGGAACTTCCAATTTCCAAGATTTCTGCAAACGGAGCTCCAAATATCAAGCATTAAATCGACTCGTTTTCGTTTGTCTAATTGGCATACACAAAGAATCGTTTTTTCTTTTGCTTTAGGTTTCCAGACAGAATACTTTACAGGATTGTTTATAAAAGTAACTTTTGGGTTTTGTCTGCAATTCAAAGTATAACAAGTAAACTCCGGAATAAATTTTTTCGAAAGTAGTATGTACTTGTAGCTTTTTTTCAACAAAAAACGTTTTCTTTGAATACTTTTTAATATAAAATACAATCTAGCCAATCTTTTTTTTATTCCGGCAATCGAAAATATCGTTGGGTAATCTGAATACTTTAAAAGATACAATGGAGTATTATGTTCAAAGACACAAACCTTTATACCATATTTAGCAGCCAATTTAAAAAGAATAGATTCCGTTCTAGCATAAGAATCCTGATAAATAATATAATCGAAACATCCTTCTTTTATAATTTTTTCAGCATAATCATAATTCTCTTTTGCAAGCCAATCCTTTGAATTTGGCATACATTTCACTTCTGCATAAGGAAAAGAGAGCTCTCCTTGTTGCAAAAATGAAAGGATCGTGATATTAACCCCATAAGAACAATTCAATTCTTCGGCAATCAACCTAGTAACAGTCTCAATTCCACCGATACCAGGAAAACGAATCATGTAAAAGAGGATGTTCATATTCAAAGACTCTAAACAGCCCTACTACAAGGGCCATTTTCAAAGCAATCACACTGTCCGGTTTTAATCAAACATTCTGATAATTTCAGAAACCTTCTTGCTGCTAATTTAGGATTCCAAACATCAAGCATTGTTTTGTAAGCATTTTTAGCCAATTTAACTCTCGTTACATCATCACTTAAAAGTTGGTCAACTCTTGTATAGAATTCTTGCTCACCATTATAAGCAAAACCGTTCACACCATCCTGAACTAAAAATGGAACGGACCCAATTCTTTTATCAGCAACAACTGCGCAAGCGGAATTCATCGATTCATTAACAGTAGCACCCCATCCTTCCTGTCGATCAGATGTAGTAATGAATATTTCGCTCTTTTCCATATATTGGCGCACTTGAGTTTGCGTCAATCGCCCTAACAAAAAAACTTTTCCATCTAATTTTTTATTTTGGATCAAACTCTTAAGCATTTCTTCCTGTTCTCCAGAGCCTATAATTCTCATTTTAAAATCGAGCCCCTTATCATTAAGATATTCAGCCAAATACACAGCCATTTCTGGATGTTTCCAAGAAAGCAACCTTGAAGCCCATAAAATTGATTTTTTTTGTTTTGATTGTATTAAGGCATCTATATCTTCAAATTTTTTCACTTCTGTAAAATAGCCCCATTTATATGTTTTCTTCATATACATACCAAACAATCTAAAATCACTAGCAGCATATGCAGATGCGCAAAGCATATAAATAGGCTTTCTAAAAGGAGTTCGAATATGCATTCCTACTAAATACTTTAAATATGTGATAAAATTAGGCTTTTTCTTTAACGGTCGTTCTGAATAGCGGACAATAACTTTATTTTTTTTCTTTCTAGCATTAATCAAAAACTCTGGCGCAGATCCGCAAATAACAACATCAGCTTCATCAATTAGTTGAGCACATAATTCTTTTTGTTTACAATAATTTAAAACATATTTCGGAGTTTCTTTAACCTCATACCCCATCGCTTTCTGTTCCGCTGGGAACTCATCCATGGTTTCAATAAAGAAATAATCCGGATTCAACAGATATAATTCATCAGAAAACGGCTTTTGATGATGATTAAAAAAATTACTCAGAAATACAATTTTCATTTTGCAAATTCCTTATACAAATCAACATATTCTTCAAAACGCTGATTCATATCAAATGATTTCGCTCGTATTAAGCAGGATTCCTTTGAAAATGGCTTTTCTTCACATATTCTGCGAATTTCCATTTCCATTGCGTCGATATCATCACAAGGAACAACTGAACCGCATGTTTCATCAAAAATTTCTGGACTTCCACCAGTTTTAAAGGTAACCACAGGAGTTCCACAAGCGAGCGCTTCCATATTAACCGTTGGATAAGTATCTTCTCTTGTTGGATTTACAAAAACATCTGCAGCAGTATAAATTTCGGCAAGCTCTTGCTGGTTTTGAGTTCGGTGTATAGATAATATATTTTTAGGAAGCAAGACATCAACTTTATCGTTCGTCCCAACAAGCACAATCTGATATTTTTCAGGAAGTCGTTTAGAGAGTTCAACAAATACATCTAAGCCCTTGCGAGAGCCCCAACCAAAAGCCACCCCAAGCACAACATTCTTGCCAACAAGCCCGTAACGATCGCGGAAACCACTCTCAGTTGGCTTGAATACAGAAAGGTCTATGCCGTTATTGATTAC
>AUXO016002960.1_pt1 | contig 13619 bp, 13 predicted proteins | sample 768731 | NCBI WGS metagenome assembly AUXO01 (sample SAMN02715735, study PRJNA202380) | gut metagenome | biome: sheep rumen | host: Ovis aries | place: New Zealand: Palmerston North
ATTCTGTCTATACCCGCCATACTCAGAGAGGAAGGAGTTATAAATAGGTTCTTCGCTATCTGTGTAACTTGAAGCGGGGTTATACCCGCCATAGCGTTATAGATACTGTCCTCCGGTCTTTCCTTGAGGAAGTAGTCCGTGAGGTTCGCCTGAGCGTCTAGATCTACTAGAAGAACTTTCTTTCCCTTCTGTGAAAGTATCGCTCCTACGTTTGCTACTGAGGTAGTCTTAGAAACTCCTCCTTTGTGATTTGCGAAAGCTATTATTCTACTCATAAAAACGAAAATTTAAGTTTCCTACTGTGTTCTTAGAACGGGAGCCCGTCCGGGCTTTCCTCCCGCTCCTCCTCTCGCTCTCCCCTGAAAGGTTTCTGAGCCTCAGGATCTATAACTACGTTATTATCGTAAGTAATAGGCTGCTTGCTGAAAGAAGGGGCTTCTAGCTCCTCAAAAGCTTCCGTTTGCTTCGGCTTCGGCTTCGGCTGCTCCTTGAGCTTCTGAGATACTTTGCCCGTGTTACTGTTTATATCTACTAAAGCGGTAGAGTTCTTAGGTATGATTCTAGATTTAGTGAGAAGGAAGTAGAGCTTTCCCGGTGTCCCTATCTTGAAGCCTGGTATTTCCTCCTCTACCTTCTTTTTCTTGTCCTCTATCTCCTTAACGCTCTTTCCCCTTACCTTCTCCGTACTACTCCAAACTAACACAATTTCGGAGGCTTTACGTTCTATCCATGAACTATCCGCTATACATTGGTTATTAAGCTCTAGGGGGCTAGCTGCTTCCCTTGAGAGCTGGGCTCCCATGACTATAGGGAGCTTCGTTTTCTGTGCCATAGTGTCTAGTTCTACCATAGCTTTTTTAAGTTCGTCAGAGCGTGAGTACTGCTTCCAATCCTCTACGTATATTTCTTGTACGTAGTCTATAAGGATCGCTCTTATATTGAAGTGCTTAACGGAGTAGTCTATAAGGGAAATAAGAGTGTCTAGATAGTTGTCCTCAGGCTTTACTATCTTTATCTTTCCGGAGCGTCTAATACTTTTCCATTCTTCTTCCTTCTGTAGGAACTTCTCCTTAGCCTCAGCCCTCATAAAGCGGGTTTCCCCCTTCGTGAGCCAATCCGTTATAGTAGTGAGGTTGCTTCCCCTTCCGTACTCAGCCGTTAGCGTATCATTAAAGAAGGAGTTTTCAAACTGTATATTTACATTCTGCTCGTTTTCCTCATAAGTGATAAAGAGTAAAGTTTCTCCTTCGCTGAGGCTTTCCTGAGCGTCTAGGGCTATGCTTTGCAGTATCTTACTCTTTCCGTTTCCGGTGGCTGCTCCGATAATAGAGAGGGCTCCGGAGGGGAAAGTGAGGCTATACGTTACCTCTGAGCCTCCTTCCTGGTGGTATAGCTCAAACTTCGTGCCTAGTGCTTCGGTCTTTTCCTTATAGGAGTTATACAGTTCCTCCGTATTATCCTTGAGAAGGTAGGAGAAGCCCGTTTCCTGGTTCGCTTTCTTGAGCGTCCGTATAGCGTCCTTGAGGGTCTTTACTTCCTCTCTGTACTGTCGAATATCTTCCCTAGTTCCGTTTAGTCCCTCCTCATTCTCTGCTTCCTTAGATACGGAAATAGTTAAGCTTCTGAGAGCGTTAATAGCCCATTTCCTTTCCGTGTCAGAGATAACAGTACCTAGAGCGTCTTGGAAGGTGTCTAGGGGCTCTAGGCTCTCTCCTTTGCCCTTCCCCTCTATTACTGTCGCTGAGGCTTCTTTAAGGGATTCTAGAGCCGTTCCCGGTTCCTCCTCTCCCTCAGTAGCTTTAAGCCGTTTCTCTACGCTCTCCCTGATTCCCTTCTCTATAGCTTCTATATTGCCGGGGAAGTCGCTACGTAGATAGGTAAATAGTATTTCCCGCTTATACGGCTCCCTATACTTGCTAGCTAGATCTATATAAACTCCTAGGAACTTGAAAAACTCCCCTTCCGTTGGCTTCTGTAGGAACTTCTCCTTTTCCTTCTTGTAGAGCCATAAGCCCCCGAAGGTGGCATTATCTATAATTCCCCTCAGCTCCTCTACTGTGTGGCTCCTTAGATATTCGTCTGTGTCCTTTGCGCCTGGTATAGTAGCCGTGAGGGAGTTAAGCCCGGCTTCGTCTATAGCCCGAATACTCTCCCCCGTGAACTGTTGCCCGGCTTCGTCAGCGTCTAGGAGTATTACTACATTCTTGTAGCCGTTCTTCCTGATCGCTTCGGCTTGTTCCGGAACTATCTTATTCCCTGAGGTGGCTATTACGTTAGGAAGCCCTAGAGCCGTAGCGTGTAAAGCGTCTAGTTCTCCCTCCATAACTATAACTTGCTCCTTCTTGTTTATGTGGCTCAAGTTATTGGGGAGTATTCCGAAGGGGTTCTTATTCATATCTACCCATTCCGGGAGAGCGTTCCTATACTTCTGTAGCCCGTACTTAGCCTCAGCCTCAGCCGTTATATATCTACACTTGAAGCCTATTACGTGCCCCCTGGTGAAGTAGGCTATAGAGAGAGGGAAGTCCGTAACGTTCCATTTAATATTTAGGTTACATTCCTCCTTAAGGAACTTAGCTTCTTCCGGAGAGATATAGCCTATACCCATGTCCCTAATAAGTTGGTCGTTTTTGTAGCCCCGCTTCTCCCTGAGGTATTGCAGCACTTCTACGGCTCTAGGGTTGCTACTGTCGAAAAGTGCTCTCCTTTGTCTGTCGAAAGAGAGGGCTAGCTGCTCCCGCTGCTTCTGTATCTCCTCCCACTTCTTAGCGTTCTCCCCCTCAGGGAATATAAGCCCTAGAGTAGAGGAAAGCTTCCGTATAGCCTCTATTCTGTCCCCTATGCTACTGTATTCCATGTAGTAGGAAATAATATTCTTACTTCCCCCTCCCCCGTTCTCCGTAACTATTTGGTAGTGGGTTTCGGTTACTACTGTCTTGTCTTTCCTTGGGTGTTTCGGGCTAGTCCCGTCCATATTGAAGGGGCTTCTCCACTTTGTAGAGCCTGAGGGCTTCTCAAACTTCATAGTGGGAAATACCTTGTCTAGATCTAGGAATAGAGCCGGGTATAGTTCTTCATCTACAAATTTACTTAGTTCCATATAACTCAAATTTATATTTTGCTTGCAAATATACTTATTTCTTCTCTCATATCTCTAGGGAGCGGGGTATTTTTGGAATATCTTAACATTAAAAAATATCATAGTACCCATATTTCCCGTAATATATTAGTACCGGAAGTTATAGCCTCCCCTTCCCTATACGTTCCCGTACCTGGGAGGCTATTCCCCGTATATAGTCCATTCTTTCCGTATCATCTGTATAACTTCTACCTCCTACGGTTACTTCCTTTACCGGGGGAAGTTCCTTCACTATCCAATCTAGCTTCTCTCCCTCAGCGTAAACGCATACCTTCGTATAGCCGTTCTTTTCGTAAGGCTCTATAAGTACCTTAGTTTCCTTGCTGAGGCTCTGATAGGAAGCAAGCGAGAGTATTATACTCTTAAAGGTTCCGGAAGCGTAAGGGAGGGAAATAGAATACGTTTCCTTCCCGTCCCTTATATCCATATACCAAAAGGGGGAGTTCTTCCCGTTGAAGGATCGCTCTTTTATCGTTATGTCTGAGAGCGTCCCTTCCACGTTCTTAAAGTATTCTTGCTCCCCTCCCGTGAGGTAGTGTACTACTTTCCCGTGAGAGATACTTAGGAATATTTTCCTTCTGCTATCTGTGTCTATTGTTCCTAGAGCCATAAGATATATAATTTATTGTTTCTACTGTCTGCCTCAGAAAGCGAAGTCTAGAGCGTTCTCCGGAGCGTCCATAAGCCTCAGCTCCCTTTCCTTCTGCTTCGTGTAACGCTGGGTAGTATTTACGCTAGCGTGTCTTAGAACGTGCTGAACGGCTAGGAGTGTCTGCCCGTGTCCTAGGAGTAGGCTAGCCGTTGTATGTCTGAGGGAGTGAGCCGTGTATTCGTGCCCGTCTAGTCCTATAGCCTTAAGCCCTTCCTTACAGAGCCCGCTAATAGTCCTAGTACTGAGCTGCTCCCCGCTATTCTGTCGGGAGGTGGAAGTAAAGAGAGGCTCCCCGCTTCTTGCTCCCTTCCTGGTTGCTTCTAGATAGTTCTTTATTGGGAGGTAGGCTTTATCCGTAAGCACTACGAAATTATAGTCTTTGCCCTTCTCCGCTTCTGTCTTTCCCTTTCCCCATATCTTGAGTACTCTCTGCTCCCCCATGTAGCAAATATCGCCCACTTGCAGCCGTGATACTTCTATAGTCCGGAGCCCGGTTCTTAACATAAGATTCACTATAGCAAAGTTCCTGAGGGATTCCCCCTTGAAGTGCTCTAATAACTCCCCGCTTTTCTTCTCTGAGAGGTATTGCTTCTCAAATACCTGGGAGCGTTGCGGGGTCTTTATTCCCTTCGCTATATTCTTGTATAGTCCCTCAGCCTCTACCCACTCATAGAACTTCCGGAGGGAAACTATATAACTTCCTACTGTGAGAGGCGAGAGCTTGAGCCGTGTTTCTAGGTAGTTCTTATACTCCGCTATGTCGGCTTTCTTGAGTTCCGGGAGCTGCTTCCCTTCTAGATCTACCCATGCAAAGAACTGTTTAAGCGTTCTTCCGTATAGCCTCCTACTACTCTCCTTAACATCTAGCCCCCTCAGGAAAGCCTCTATTAGGCTCTGAGCGTCCCCGCTAGAGGTTTGGGCTAGTTCGCTAGTTCTCAATACTTGTAACTCCATAACTCAATACATTTTCGTAACATTAATATTTTTGGGTGCAAATATAATATAATATTTCCAATATTACAAGTATTTTCCAAAATTATTTTTATAATTGTGTTATTTTTCCACAAATTACCCCGTTTCCGCTCCCCTGGGAGCCTCTATTTCGTTCTTCCCTACCCTATTACCTCAGGAAGGAGAAAGAGGCTCCTACGGGCTTCTTTTTCAAGTGCTGAGGCTTCCCCGCTAGTCGTACTCCTTGAACTTTAACCTAGGGTAGTACTTAAGCTGCTGCTCTTTCTCATACTCCATACGGTATTTTATATATACCATATTGGGCATACAGAAGCACCTCCTAGGGAGTGAAGCCCATACGTGCCAAAGATAGTCGCAAGGTCTATGAAGCTTCCGCTTCTTCTTCCGGTATTCCTCAGCACTTAACTTTATTCCCTTGGATTTTAAGCGGGGGTAGGGGAACTTCCCTAGACAGTAATAGCCCTCCCTTACTCCTTCTTCCCGCTCCTCCTCAGGGATCTTTCCTATAAGAGGGCATTTTTCGCACTTGTCCGGCTGCTCCTTCGGGAGCTGAATAGGGGTAAAAATCTTCCTAGGCATAACTCAAAATTTTATAATTACGGGTGCAAAGATAATATAATATTTCCAATATTACAAATATTTGCCCGTGTTATTATAATTTTCCGTGTTATGATAATACAGAAATACAGAGCCTCAGCAAAGAAAGAAGCCGGAGCTTTACGGCTTGTGGAACTTGATAGGGGGGTATTCGGCTTCCTGAGGTGGCTCCGGTTCCGGAGCGTTGCCAATTATAAGAACGTGCTCCGACATATAGCGGGAGAGCCCCTTATAATACTTCGCCATTTCGTCCGTTTCCGCTACTCCTCCTTCGTCCGGGAGTATTAGCCCTCTGTCGTTATTACTCATCATTAAAAGAACGTCCCTTAACAGTTCCTTTAATGCTTTCGGATTCGTGTCTATTACCCATTCTAGGAAAGCCGTAAGGGTCGGAAAATGTGGGATAGGCTTCCTTAGTCGGGATTCCCTCAGGGGAAGTACGTACTTATTGAACATTTCCGAATTTTGGTTTATGCAGTAGAGAAGGTAGTAGTTCTTCTCCGCACTCCATAAACTGTTAAGAGTGTCGTAGTTCCGATCTAGGGAAATTACTCGTCTTACACCTTTCGGGGTTTCTTCTAGCTCCACCTCTCCCCGCTTAGAGGTTGTTACTCCGCTCTCCTGGGGGCTTCGTAACGTGTTCTTTGTTTCTTCCATGATTTTAATTTTTTGTGATACTCTACCCGCTAGGAGCTTCGTATCTATTAAACTCGCTGCAAAGATACAAAAAATATCTTTTCACTATTACATTTTTCCCGAAAATTTTTATTTTTCCCTCCTATTCCCCTATAGCTTGCTTCGCTGAGGCTTTGCGGGATTGTGTGCCGTACCTGGTGGGAGAGGTACGTATTAGGCTACGCCCTTCTACCGAAACATATTGCGGGATTCGGTAAACTTAAAACGCTAATTTCGCATAATTGTATATTATCATAATTACAGAATTGAATATAACTCAAATTATATTTTTCGTACCGGATTCGGCTGCTTGGGAAAGTAGCCGTTTCTTTTTGTACGGCTCTCCATGAAGCCCGGAGGCTCCTCTGAGGGAAAAATTTCCCTTAGCCCTTGGAAGGATCTGCTTCGGAGCTTCCCCCTCCTCAGGGAGGCAAAATATACTTTTGTGGGCACAAAAGTACAACTTGCTAGTATTCCTGAGGGGCTAGCCTCAGCCCTCGGAACATAAGGGAAAATTTCCCCTTAAGTCTGGGTTCCCGTGTAATTACCGAAGGGAAATATTCCCCTCCGATATTTGCATAATTGTATATTATTATAATTGCATAATTACAGTATCTCAGAATATACGAAATACATAAATTCATAATTTGTAATTATACCATTTTACCCCCTCTGCTTGCAGTCCTCAGGGGGTAGGCTCCCGGAAGTTTTTGTGCTTTCCGGGGTATTAGGCTTCCCCACGAAAAAAATTATACACAGAAGGGGCTAGCCCCTGAGCTGCTTCCTTCCTGAGGATCTGAAAGCAAAAAGGAGGTAACTTCAAGTTACCCCCTCCCATGATCTGAGCCGGGTAGGGTGTAACGTTTTGTTACTCCCTCCCGTGTGCCTGGTGTCGCTCAATCCTCTAGCCAATACCCGTCTAGGTCTGCCTGAGAAACTAGCCTCCAATATGCTTCCTGGGCTCTCGATCTGTGAAAGGTTTCCCGGAAGTCTATGAACTTATCTACTAGCCCCTCAGAGAGTAGGAAAGCGTAAGCTTCGTTTTTCAGTACTCTTTCCGTTCCTTCGTCTATTACCTTCTCTGAGAGTTCCTCTAGGGCTTCCCCGTACATCTTCTCAAGTTTCCCGTACTTCTCCTCAAGCTTGGAGAGCTGCTTACTTCCTCTGCTGAGGCTTTCCCGTTCCGTGTACCTGGTTCCCACCTTAGGGGGTAGGCTTTTCTTTTTCTTGCTCATAATATTCTATTTTTATAACATTAATATTTTCGATATTTCCAGTATTTCTAGTATTTCTTTTCCCCTACTGTTTTCTTCGGGGTAGGGTAGAGGCTTTCCCATAGCCCCGTATTTCGCTTCTCCCGGCTTTCCCGCTCCGTTGGCTTCCTCTTACCCGTCCGGGAGGGAAAACGGCTTCTACGGGCTTCTTTTGAAGTGCTGAGGCTAGCCCCTTCCGCTCCGGAAGGATCTGCTTCCGCTCCTAGTTCTCCGAATAGGCTTGGATAGTCCGGTATTGGTTCCTTAGCTTTCCTTTTAATTGCCATTTGTATTCCTCTCCGTTATAGTCAAACCATGAAGTCCACTCCTTCCCATTCCGGGAAAAGTATTCGTATCTCTTTTGCCGTACCTCCATATAGCCCGCTATCTCTTTACTTTTCCTTTCGCTATAACTCTTTTACCTAGTCTAGCGTAGTCCGTTTTATTGATAGATTTCGGATTCGGCTTTACGGCTCCGCACTCAATAATGAAATATTTCTCTAGCTCCTTCTGTGTTATCTCTACGGAGCCGTTGAAGAACTTGTTAATACTGTCGGCTGCTTCCTGGTGCTGCTTCTTAGTCGTACTTTCGTCAGCTTCTATAAAGTCCGAATAAAACTCTATGAACTTGTTTACGTCTATCTCTAGCCCTGAGGGAGTGAGCCTCAGCGTGTCCCGGCATAGCTCTAGTATTTTGGAGTGAGAGCCTAGATAGGTATCATAAGAGGGCTTGTATTCCTCCTCCCATTCCTTTTCTATCTTCTGATAGATAGTCCTTAAGCCGTTGCGTATTGCCCGTTTCATCTGCTTTTCTTTCTCCTCCCTGGTGGGATATTCCTTGGCTATAGCTTCGGCTTTTACTACCCGCTCTACCTTCATACGTCCCTCCTCTATTGCCTGGGTATAGATCTCCACGAATAGGGCAAAAACTCCCCTCCTTCCCGTTTGGATAGCGTTTAGTACTTTGTCCTTATACTCCTCCTTGGATAGCCCTAGGGCACAAAAGAGGGGAATTAAGTTAGCGTTATGATACAGTACTAAACTCCGGAAACTGTAGTAGTCGCTTTCTAGCCTACCTCCGATTTTCCGGATATTCTTCTCATTCTCGAATACGTTTATAGATCTCGCCATATTTTTTGTACCGTTTACTATACCCCCGAAAAAGGGTGTTAGGTTTACTTTTATCCTTCGGGAAAAACTGCTATCCTTGAATTTTGAATTATTGTGCGCTTTTCCCCGGCTATTCGGGAAAAACGGCTATTTTTGGGCTATTTTACCCCGTTTTTTGCGCTAAATAGCTGAAAATAAGCACTTTTTTCCGGAGCCATATAGGGAAAAACAGTACTCCGGAGCCGGAGCCGGAAGGAAAGGGAGCTGAGGGGGGTAGGGGGGAGAGGTGTTACTGTCTTAGCCATACCTCAGAGTGAAAGCCCTCTGTGTGTTACTCCTCCATGATCTGCCCCCGCTTGAGATATTTGTCCGCTCCTCTGTGTGTATTCCTGGGAGTGAAGCCCTTACTTTTCCCTTCTGTGAGTGTTATTTCTGCTATCTATTCTTGGGAAAAAAGGGATTTTAAGCCCCATATTCCCCGCTTTTATTTTAAGTTATCTTATTATAACGGGGTAAAGTAGCGAAAGGGGAAAAACAACATTTTGAAAAATTGCTGTGTCAATACAAGGCGGTGGTAGAGGATTTGGGAAGATAAGCCCCCTCGAAATAAAAAAGGGGTACGGGGGGGTTTCCTAGGTGGTGGGGCTAGAGGTGGGAGCCGTGAGTGTCTAGTCCGGAGTGTCCTCCCGTCTGCCCCATTCCTGGGAGCCTACAAGTAACTTCCTTATAGGGTTGTTACTAGGTTCCGGAAGCGGGTAGGGGCTCGCCTGAAAGAGGCGAGAGAGCCCCTTCCCGCTCTTCTAAAATTTCATATAAATATATTATGAAATTTATAAGGAAAGTCCGGAGGTATGCTAACTAACTGATATTAAGCATTATAACGAAATAGCAAAATAACACTTTACCTCTAGCAAAATAACACTTTACCCGAAGGAAATAACACTTTACCCGAAGGAAAATAACACTTTACCTGAGAGGGTAGAGGCTAGGGCTTCCCGTGAGCCTCAGCAAAGTAACTACTTTCCTCTCTACGGGGTTTGTTTGTGCTTACCCTACTGTTATCCGTCCGGAGAAAGAACGGGCTTCTACGGGGCTTCTGTGCCCTATTTAGGGCTATTCCCTGAGAGTAACACTTTACCTGAATATCGTATTATAATAGTTTTCAGCGTTACCGTATTCGTATAATACTAGTAACGCTGAAAAACAAAATAACACTTTACCCGAAGGAAATAACACTTTACCCGAAGGAAGTACTCTACTTCTTTTTCCTATACTTCTCCTTGAGCTTTCCCGTTTCTTCGTAAGGGTTCTCAGCCCATACTCCCCCCGGAGTGATAGCGTTCTCCCTGGGGCTATTATATTCCTCATTGAATACAAGTATTATAGTTTCGCTATCGAAGTCTATACGGGTCTTTTCTGACAGTATTCCCTCACTTATAAGAGCCCATGCTGCTTCCCATATCTTATACTTAAAACGCTGCTTCTGTGAGGTCTTTTCCATTTTAACGTATAGCCTCTCCTTGAAACTGTCGAAGGTAATAGGAGCGTGAGTAAGGGCTTCCGTAATAGCTTTCTCCCTCCTCTCAGGATCTACTATCTCATCTATCTTGCTTTTCTTCTTCTTTAAGGTCTGATAGTGTCCCCATGATAGATTAATAGCGAGAGAAGCAAGCGTAATAAATTCGTCTGTCTTGATACGCTTCCCCTTGCTAGTCTTAGCCTCCCAAAAGGTTTGCTTAGGTAGGAAGTATCTATTATTTACTTTGTCTAGGAATATTCTAGAAAACTCCACTACTACCCCTATAGAAGTTAAGCCTCCTTCCTCCTCTATGTGAACTTCTTCCCCCGTAAGGTTTATATACGGCTTGAAGTGCTTTACTCTCCCGTGCTTCTTCTCCCCGTCCCTCTCGAAGTCTAGCTCATAGATTTGTAGCCTCTTTATCTCTGAGAGGTTCTTAAGCTCTGCTTTTAGGATATTCTGATATTCTTCCCTTCCGTTCTCCTTCTCTCCGTAAACCTTCTTACATAGCTCCCTGAGATTAACAGTAGCGGAAAGAGCGTTCTTAGGGGTTATTCCCTTCGCTAGTTGGTCGCTATACTCCTTTATTTCCGGTTCGTCTAGCTGCTGAGTAAGTCCGGATTGAAGGGCTAGAAGGATCTTCTTTTGCTGAGGTGTGAAGCGGGGTAACTGTCCGTTTTCGTCTATAGCCTCTATAATTACGCTATCCTTTTCGTCTAGGTTATATTTCTTCTTGATAGCTCCTATAGTAGATACAATATTTTCAGCGAAGGAGGAAGTAATCTTCTCAGGGAGTGAGGTCTTTCCCCCGTCCTTGATTCCCTTCTCCGTGTACCCTATACCCGTAGTAGGTAGAAACTCCTCCGGGTTCTCTACGGTGGCTATTGGCTCCTCAGAGCGTAACTTATTCTTATCTTCTTCCATATATTCTAGTAATTGAATAGGCTCTTATAGTGATCTGCCCAAAGGTTATTTTCCCCGAATATATCTACAGTACGGGGAAGTTCTTCGTAGTTAATAGAGAGGTACACTTTCTCCGCTTCGGTTACTGTATTGAATAGCGGGTGTTCGCTATCTTCTTTCCTCTTTCTCATCTCTACGGGGTAGTATCTGTGTTTGAAGCCTCTTTCCATTTCCGCAAATTCCCTGGGGAATAGTTCCGGAGTACCTACCCATTCTAGAAACTCCCTCAGGGATTCTAGGTAACACTTTAATAGGGATAGTAGCCCCTTGAGCGTTTCTATGATTTTAAGGAGGTCTTTATCTATCTCGCTGAAATTAACTCCAAACTCTCCCCCTTCCTCCTCTATTATCTTCGGAGAGATCATATTAGAGTAGTTATAGGAGCTGAGGCTTTTATCTATCTTCTCTACTTTCTTCTTCGTGTCCCCCTCCTCCATACCTTCTAGAGCCTCAGCCGTGAAGGATCTAGCTCTATTTAGTAGGTCTGCCGTATAACAAAAAGCGTCCTTTTGCCTGAGTGTCGTATCTATGTAGAAGGAGTATATAAACCAATTCCCGTGTATAGCCCTCACTCTGTCCCCGTATTTGTCTATAGCTGAGTATATAGGAGCGTACTTATTAGAAAACTCCTCCTTCTCCTTCCTAGTGAAAGAGTTGTATATAACTCTTTTCTTGATAGCGTCTATATCTCGCTGAAAGGGGGAACAGTCAAAGTACGCTTTAACTCTGTCCTTGAAGTCTAGCTCCTTGAGCTTCTTCTTATATTCTTGTAGCTCCCTGGGAAGCCGTTCCTTCCCGTCTGCTTTCTTTCCCATGCTTCAAAATTATTTATCAGTACTCACAAATAACTTCCCCCTCACTGTTTAGTATCTCTACCTTAGATACTTTGCCCCCTTCCATGAAGTAAGAGGCTGCTTCCTCAGGGAACAGTCTTATTTCCGTTTCCCTTTCGTACCCGTCCGGGTAGTATATCCGTACTCTAGTATTGGGCTTTTCTATAATAGCCTCCTTGAGTGTAATTATTTGTTTCCCGTCCGTTACTTGTAGAGTTTTGGTATGTCTGTAATACTCCCTTAAACAAGTATCATCTACGGAGCGGAATAGCCCTAGAGCTATCTCTAGGCTCTCGTTACCTTCGTACGGCTTCCCGTCTATTAATATGTCGTAATGTACGTTACTCATAACATCTATTTTTTAACTTCTGTAATGCAAACTTTACGGAAGTATAGCCCTCCTTTATACCCATATAATATTTTTCGCATTATAATAACACTTATATTTCCAATATTGCCAATATTACCAATATTTCCCGTATTATTCCCTTCGGGAGGGCTAGCCTCAGCAAAGTAACAAATACCCGCTTTATTTAGCCCGTGAGAGCGTTTCTCCTCCCCTAGTGGGTATTTACTCACAGAAAGGGAAGAAGAAGCTCCTACGGCTTTTCTAGGGGTGTCCGTGCTTCCTGGTGTAATAGTGAAGGAAGGCTCCCACTATCCACAGTACTACGAATAGAACGTACTTCATACTTGCTGAGGCTAGCCCGTTAGAATAGGTTCTCTATCTTGTCCGGCTCATAGTCCACGTTTAGGGCTCCGTGCTTCTCCTCATAGCGGGAAATAATACTCTCTAGAGCGAAGTCTAGTATATCCTTCTGTAAGCGTCCCTCCTTGAGGGCTATAAGCTTGAGCTTCTGTACGTGCTCTGTCTTTACCCTGAAAGTCCGGGATTCGTACCCGTCCTCCCTGGGTCTGCCCTTACCTCTCTTTTCCGGCTGCTGAGAAGCTGCTTCTTCGGGTTCGTTACTTACCTTGGAGGGATTGCTTCCCCCCATGATATTATCAAAGTACTCGCTAACATTTTGTTTCTTACTCATATCTAATATTATTTAATTGTTTGTACTGTCGTTAATTCAAGCCTCCCCCATAGCGAAGGGAAAGTATATACTAGGGCTATTCCTTCTCCTAGAGAGCCTCCTTTCCGTGTCGGCTAGGAACTTATCATATTCCGCTATAAACTTATCCGTTTCGGCTATAAATTCCCTAGTTTCTCTGTCAAATTCCCGCTCTTTCTTCATAAAAGCTTCGTGTTCCGCTCTCTCCTTGGCTATTTGCTCGTCTGAAACTTCCTTAATTAGTGGAATAATAGCCCTACTATCTTCCTCGCTGAGGCTGCTTAATAATTGGGAGTGGTCGCTTCTCCTATAGTCTAGGATTTTTCTAGCTATCTCCTTAAGTTCTTCCCTACTCATAGCCTACTTACTTAGTACGTTTTAGTATTTCATCTGTGAGGGCTTTGTAGTCCTCCGCTCCGTGAGAGGAAGGGGAATACGTTGCAACATCTTGGAAGGAAGCCGGAGCCTCAGCTATAGCAATATTTTCCCGTATCTTGGTATTGAATACTATTTCCCCGAAGTTCTTCCTTAAGCCCTCCTCCATGATCTTGTTAAGGTTCCTACCTCCCCACCTGGTTATAATGATTCCGGAGAGCTTTAAGTCTGGGTTCTTCCGCTTCCGTATCTCCTCTAGAGTGTCTATAAGCATTTTCAAGCCCCGTACCGGGATAGCCTCAGCCGTTACGCAAATATAGAGGTCTGAGGCTGCTACTAGAGCGTTTATAGTAGCCATACTGAGAGAGGGGGGACAGTCTATTAGAATATAGTCGTATTCCTCCTCTATAGGTCTGAGAAGTTCCCGGAGTAGTCCCGTAGTATCTCTGTTATCCGTTATTCTGTCTATACCC
>AUXO014298991.1_pt1 | contig 13615 bp, 16 predicted proteins | sample 768731 | NCBI WGS metagenome assembly AUXO01 (sample SAMN02715735, study PRJNA202380) | gut metagenome | biome: sheep rumen | host: Ovis aries | place: New Zealand: Palmerston North
TACTGTGTAACAATAGATGAAGAAACACTAAATAATAACACTGTAACAGTAAGAGATAGAGATACAATGGAACAAGTTACAATAAAAGTTGATGAACTAGTAGATTATATTAAAGAAAAAGTAAGATTCTAAAAGCACTATATGTGCTTTTTTTCTATATATAGTTTGACAAATAAGGAAATAGTGCTATAATAGTATGCAAATTTTTGGGGGAGATAATTATGAAAGAAAGATATTATAATTTAGATAAGCATGATGTAATGTTAGTTGTTGGAATTCTTTTAGTATTATTTGGTTCACTTTTGCCATCAATTACTATTGCTCAAGAGAATATTAGTTTTCTTAAAGAAAATGGACCACTTATAATAATACTTTCTGCAGCAATGTTTTTATTATTTAAACTTAATTATAAGCAATTATTATATATTCCATCTGTTTTATCGCTTTTAATTATATTTAAATTTATGATGGATAATAGTGGAAGATTAGATCAAATAAGAACTATGTATAATTGTTTTGCATCTTATAGATATGGTTTAGTTGTAATGATTCTTGGTAATATTTTTGTAATATTAACTATTTCATTAGGGTTTTTAAATATTGATAAGTTAAAGGTTAAGGTTGAAGATTTAATAGGTACACTAAAGGAAAAACAGTTAGAAAAAAAATTAAATATGACTCATGAAACAACAAAAGATGGAATGATAAAGTTTAATAAGTTAACAGTTTTATGTGGTAAGCCTATACAAAAAATTAAGGATAAGACTTCAGATGTAATGTCTAAGTTTAAAAAGAAAAATGAATTATCGATTTCAAAATTTGAGGAAGATAAAGTTCAAACATATAAGACTCAAGAAATTTCTACAATTGATATCCAAAAATGGACACAAAGCGATATATGTTGTTCTAATTGTGGCGCAACTGTTCATACTACTTCTGAGTATTGCTTTTTATGTGATTGTAAAATAAGATTACATCAAGAAGTAGAAAAATTATCATAAACTATACAGAAAATGTATAGTTTTTTTTATAAAATTCAAAAGATAATTGATACAATTGGTACTTTTTGTTATAATTATTGTTAGGGTGTAAATATGAATATATATGATTATCGATTGGATGAGCTAAAAGAGTATTTTAAAAAAAATAATGAAAAGGAATTCAAAGCAATACAAGTATATGAATGGTTATATAAAAAAAGAGTAAAGTCTTTTGAAGAAATGACAAATATTAAAAGAGATACATTAGAACAGTTAAAAAATGATTTTTCAATAGAGAGATTGAAGTTATTAACTAAACAAAAAGATATAGATGTGTGTAAATATTTATTTGAGTTAAAGGATAGTAATAAAATAGAGGCTGTTTTAATGAAGCATGATTATGGTAATAGTTTGTGTGTTTCAACTCAGGTAGGATGTAATATGGGATGTGCTTTTTGTGAGAGTGGTCGTTTAAAAAAGGTTAGAAATCTTAATGCATATGAAATGGTTTCTCAGATATTACAGGTAGAAGAAGACTTAAATATAAGGATATCACATATAGTACTTATGGGAATTGGTGAGCCATTTGATAATTATGATAATGTAATAAAATTTATAGATATAGTAAATGAGCCAAAAGGAATTGACATAGGTGCTAGACATATAACTGTGTCAACATCTGGACTAGTTCCAAAAATAAATGAATTTAGTAATAATTCTAAGCAGGTTAATCTTGCGATATCATTACATGCACCAAATAATAAAATAAGAAATGAAATAATGAGTGTAAATAAAGCATATCCTATAGAACAATTAATTCAATCGGTTAAAAATTATATTGAAAAAACTAATAGAAGAGTGACATTTGAGTATATAATGTTGGATAAAATAAATGATACGGAAGAATGTGCTAAAGAATTATCAAATCTTTTAAGGGGTATAAATTGTTATGTGAATTTAATACCATATAATGAAACAAGTCATATAAAGTTTAAATCGAGTAAAAAGGAACAAATAATGAAGTTTTATGATATTCTTAAGAAGAATAATATAAATGTTACAATTAGAAAAGAATTTGGCAGAAAAGTAAGCGCTGCTTGTGGACAGCTAAGGTCAAATTATGAGGAGGAAAAATAATGGAATATGCCTACTTAACTGATCCTGGAAAAGTTAGGGATCACAATGAAGATAATGTAATAATTGAAGTAAATAAAAGTAATGAAGTACTTTTAGCTGTAGCTGATGGTATGGGTGGACATCGTGGGGGAGAAATTGCATCAAGTATTGCCATTTCTAATATAAGTAAAGAATTCAAGAAACTTGATAAGTTAGGAAGTAAAGAAGAGGCTATTTTATGGATTAAAAATTCTGTTAGTGAAGCTAATGTTGAAATATATAAGTATACTGAAGAACATCCTGATAGTAAAGGAATGGGGACTACAATTGTTCTTTCTGTATTAACAAAAGATTATTTATTATTTGGTAATATTGGTGATTCATCTGGGTATGTATATAAAAATAAGTCGATACATAAAATCACTAATGATCATACATTAGTTAATTTACTTGTTAAGTCTGGGGAAATAACAGAGGAAGAAGCAAAAGATCATCCAAGAAAGAATGTTTTAATGAAGGCTTTAGGTGCTACAACAACGGTTGAAATGGATATTTTTGATGTTGAGACTGATGTTGATGGAATTCTTTTGTGTAGTGATGGTTTAACTAATATGTTGGATGATGATCAAATTTCAAAGGTACTTAATGAGGATACAACAATTAAGGAAAAAATTAGTAAATTGATTATAAAGTCGAATAATAGAGGTGGAACTGATAATATTTCGGTTGCATTTTTAAAGAGGGATGGTGAGTAGAGTTGATAGTTAGAGGTCAAAAAATTAATGATAGATATCAAATTATTAGAGCTATTGGTGAAGGTGGAATGGCTAATGTTTATCTTGCTCATGATTTGATATTGGATAGGGATGTTGCGGTTAAAATTTTAAGAGGAGATTTAGCTGATGATGAAAAATTTGTAAGAAGATTTCAAAGGGAAGCTATTGCTGCTTCTTCATTAAGCCATCCTAATATTGTTGAAATGTATGATGTAGGTGAGGATGCTGGAAAGTATTATATTGTTATGGAATATGTTGAGGGAAAAACACTTAAGAATTTAATTAAGAAGCGTGGTTCATTAACTATTCCTGAAGTTATAGATATAATGAGTCAATTAACTTCTGCAATTGCATGTGCTCATGATTCTAATATAATTCATAGGGATATTAAGCCTCAAAATATTTTAATTAAAGAGGATGGTATTGTTAAGATTACTGATTTTGGTATTGCGATGGCATTAAATAGTAATGAATTAACTCAAACTAATTCTGTTATGGGTTCTGTTCATTATCTTCCACCTGAACAGGCTAATGGTAAGGGCGCTACTTTAAAAAGTGATATTTATTCGCTTGGAATTGTAATGTTTGAACTTTTGACAGGAAAACTTCCATTTAGAGGAGAAAATGCTGTAGAGATTGCTATTAAACAGATGAAAAATCAAATACCAAGTATTTGTGAGATTGATGAAAATATTCCCCAATCTATTGAAAATATAATTTTAAAGGCTTGTGCTAAAAATCCTAAGAATAGATATAATACGGTTCAAGAAATGTATAGGGATATAGAAACTTGTCTTGATGAGGATAGAGTAAATGAGAAAAGACATGTGTATCCTTATTCTGAGACAGAAGAAATAGAGGATACAAAGGAAATTAAGAATATTAAGGAAATACCAGAGGAAAAAAGTGAACTTGATGAATTAGAAAATGAAGATGATAAGAAGTTTAACAAGGTTCTTATAATAGTTGGAATTGTTGTTGGAATTGTTGTTTTTGCTTTAATTATTGGTGCGATAATTTTTTCAAGAGGTAATAAAATAAAGGAAATTGTAGTTCCAGATGTTTCTAATTTAACAGTTGCTGAAGCAGAGGAAAAGTTAAAGAATCTTGGTTTTACTATAAATGAGGATCAGGAAGAACAAGAAAGTGATACTATTTCTGAGGGATATGTTATAAAGACTAATCCTCAAAGTGGTGTTAAGAGAAAAAAAGGTACTGTTATAACAATTGTTATATCTAAGGGTGAAAATACAATTACTTTGGAAAATTATGTTGGGGAAAATTTTTATGAGATAAAAGGAAAACTTGAAGCATATGGTTTGGTTGTTAATTCTGAATTAAAGGATACTGAAAAAGGTGAGGAGGTTAAGGAATCACAAATACTTGAGCAAAGGCCAATTGCTGGTTCTAAACTTGTAAGTGGAGATTCGGTTACACTTATAATTCCTAATTTAATAGTTAATTATCCAAACTTTGTTGAGGAAGAATGGACTAAGGAAGCGATTGAAAGTTTTTGCAAGGCTAATAATGTAACTGTTCAATTTGTTGAAGAAGAAACTGATACATATCCAGAAGGTACAATAATAAAACAAGATCATGTTGCTGGTACAAGGGTCAAGGAAGGTTATCCATTAAAGATAACTATTGCTAAGGCTAAAAAAGTTGAAAAACCTGTTACTAAACCTGAAAAAGAAGAAGAAAAAACAACTGAAAAGGAAAATACAACTGAGTCTAATGTTCAAACAGATAGTGAAGAATAATATGCAAGGAATAATTATAAAGAATATAAGCAATGATTATACAATATTTTCAGAGGGTATGACTTATGTATGTAAGGCAAGGGGAAGATTTAGAAAAGATAAAATAATCCCCCTTGTCGGTGATATTTGTATATTTGATAGTGAAAAAAAATATATAATTGATATATTAAAAAGAAAAACTGAATTAATAAGACCTGCGGTTGCTAATATAGATCAGGCTGTCATTGTTACTAGTGTTAAAGATCCTAATTTCGATTCGTGTTTATTGGATAAATTACTTTGTATTATAGAGTATAATAATATTGAACCTATTATTTGTTTTACTAAAATAGATTTGCTTTCTTTAGATGAATTGGAGAATATTAAAAGAATTATAAATTATTATAAAAGTATTGGGTATCGGGTATTTAAAAATACTGAGATTGAAAAAATTAAAAAAATTTTTGCTGGTAAAAAAACTGTTTTTACTGGTCAAAGTGGTGCTGGAAAGAGTACTTTACTTAATAGGTTAGATAATAGTTTAAATTTAAAGACTGATGAGATTTCTATTGCTTTAGGTAGAGGTAAGCATACAACTCGTCATGTTGAACTTTTAAGTTTATTGGATGGTTTAATAGCTGATACTCCTGGTTTTTCTAGTTTGGATTTTATAGGTATGAAAAATGAAGATATAAGGGATAATTTTAAGGAGTTTAATGTTTATAGGCATGATTGTGAATATACGGATTGTATGCATTTAAGTGAACTTAATTGTAGGGTAAAGGATGAATTATCTAAAGGAAATATATTAAAAAGTAGATATGATAATTATATAAATTTTATAAAGAGGTGAAGTATGTTATCTGTATCAATATTAGGTATTAAAGAAAATATAGAAGAAAATATTAAAAAATTAGATAAAATGGATATTGATTTTTTTCATATTGATATTATGGATGGAGTGTTTGTATCTAATAAGACTTGGGATTATGATCAAATAGAATTTATTAAGACTGCTAATGTTAAAAAAGATGTACATCTAATGGTAGAGGATGTTAAAAAATATATTGATGAATATGTTAATCTTAATCCTGATATAATAACATTTCACTATGAAGCTACTAGTGATGCTATTGAACTTATTAATTATATACATAAGTTTAGTATTAAGGCTGGTATATCTATTAAACCTGATACTCCAGTAAGTGTTTTAAATGATATTTTAAAGTATGTTGATGTTGTTTTAGTAATGAGTGTTGAACCTGGCGCTGGTGGACAATCATATATTGAAAATTCAACTAATAAAATTAATGATCTTAAGAAGATTAGATCTTTAAATAATTATTCTTATTTAATTGAGGTTGATGGTGGAATAAATGATATAACAAAAAGATATGCTAAAAATGCTGATATTTTTGTTGTTGGTAGTTTTATAACAAAAGGTAATTATGAGGAACAAATAAGGAAGATACAGGAATAAAAATCCTGTATTTTTAATTTTAAAAGTTGGTTCAAAATTATTTACATTTATATATATAATTTGATAAAATTTTGGAGGATAGGAGTATGATGTAAGTTGGAAAAAGAAGAAATAATTAAGGAATTACAAAGTTTGAAAAGGCAAATTCAAAATTCTGATAGATTGATTTTGAAACAACAACTTGAGATTGCTGAATTAAAGAGAATTAAATTGAATCCTGATAAGTTAAAACTAATTGTGTTAGAGAGTTCTAAAGATCTAGGATTGAAAGTTGATTCTCATTTGAAGAAAATGTTTATGTGTGATAGATCTTTTATTGTTCCTGTAAAAGAGCCATGGTTTAGTGATGGACATGGAAAGGTTGTTTTACAAGAAACTGTAAGAGATAAGGATGTATTTATTTTTCAAGATGTTGGTAATTATTCGATTGAATATGAGATGCATGGTATGATTAATCATACTTCACCTAATGATTTGGCCCAACAGTTAAAGGATGCAATCGGTGCGTGTAAGTGTCATACAAGTGGTTTATCTGTTATAATGCCTTTGTTATTTGCTGGAAGACAACATAGAAGAATTAATAGAGAACCTTTGAGTTGTGCTACATATTTGGGTGAATTGGATTCTGATCAGCATGTAAAAAGAATTATTACTTTTGATGCACATGATGAGGGAGTTCAACAAGCTCTTCGTGATACTGAGTTTGATAATTTTTATGCTACTAATCAATTGTTGGAGCAGTTTATAAATGATGCTCCTTTGGATCAATTAAAAGATGTTTTATTTGTAGCGCCTGATTTTGGAGCAACTGGAAGAATGAATTTTTATTTAAATGCTTTTAGTAGTCCTCACATTTTAAAGGATGCAGGTATTTTTTATAAGAGAAGAGATTATAATACTGTAAAGGATGGAAAGAATCCAGTGATTGAACATTCATATACTGGAAGTGATAATATACAAGGTAAGACAGCAATTGTTGTTGATGATATGATTTCTTCTGGTGGTTCAATGTTTGATGTAATTGAGGAATTAAGAAAACGTGGAATAAAGCATATTTATATATTTGTTACTTATTCTTTATTTACTAAGGGAATAGATAGGTTTAAAGAGTTATATGATAAAGGAATGTTTGATGGAATTTATACAACTAATTTAAGTTATATAGATAAACAATATTTAGATGAACCATGGTTACATATTGTTGATTGCTCTTTGTATCTTGCTAAAATAATATATAATTTTCATAATGAAATGAGTATTTCTGACTTACAGAATAATAGAAGTTATCCGGGTAAAGTATTGGCAAAAAAATTTGAAAAAAAATAGACTATAAAAGTCTATTTTTAAAATAGTATGATTTGTAGTAGCATAACAATTGTATTATGTATTGAATGGCATAGTATATTATTTGTTATGTTATTTGTTTTAGCATATATGTATGCAAATCCTGCTCCTAGGATTGAATATGGTATTGCCATAATAAGTGCTCCTGATATGCTTCCTTCACTGATTGTGTGTAGTATTCCAAATAGGAATCCAGAAACTACTATAAATAGTGTATCATTTTTTATGAATCTTCTAATGCAACCTCTAAATAATATTTCTTCTACTATTGGAGCTAGTAATGCTGCTAAAGGAAATGTATACCATATTGGTAATGCTTCAATTTGTTGTTGATTAACAGGCATATTTTTATTTATAAAAACTGTTATAAAACTAAATATGAAATATATTAAATACATAATTAGTATTCTTGGTAGTACAAAGTTTATATATTCTTTGTAGTTTTCTTTAAATGTTTTTACATCTCTTTTAAGATTATCTTTAAATATAAAAATTATTAATCCAAGAACTATTATATATTTTATAATTGATATTATATAGCTATTAAAGTCTGGTATAAGTGCTTGTGAAAAATATATTATGAAACATACTATTGCGCCTATAATTCCAAATGTACCTGCTTCATATCTTTTGAGTTGTGGTATTTCTTTTTTTTCTTTTTTTGTTTTTTCTGATTTAATGTTGGCAGCAATTATAATATTAATAATCGATAGTAAGGCTATAAATGTATTTGATGATGAAATAAAAATTGCTATACTTAATCCTAGTATTGTGTTTTTTTTGGAATTTAGTTTATCGTTAAAAATAATTATTAATATGATGCCGCTTAATAGTATACATATTATTGCCGGAATAATAAATATCATATTATTATTATATACTGTAGCCATTCTTTCTCCAAGTTCTCCTGGAATATTAGATACGGTATTAAGCATTGCTTCTCTAGATGAGTCTGCTCCAATTATAGATAGTGCTGATAGAAATATGCATAAAATTGATGATATTATAAAATAAATTTTTTTCTTTTCCATAATTCCTCCTAGAATATATTATATCAATAATATTTTGCTTTATCAATTAATAATATCTCTAATTTACATAAATAGTGTTAAGTGATATAATGTTTATGAAGGTAGGAAAGTTATGAAGAAGAGAAGATTAAAAAAATCAGTTATAAAAAAAGGAATTATTTTATTGGTATTAATTTTATTAGTTTTTGTTATTATTAAAATTATTGGTGTTATGAAGTATCATAAGACAGATGAATATAAGCTAAAGAAAATTGGTTATACAATTGATGAAATAAGGATAATAGAAAAAGATACAACTGATAATATAAATTATATTTTAAATAATGAGTATGATGCTGAATTAATTAATTTTATGAATGGAAAGTATTATATTTCTAAAAATTTGGAGAAGTATGTTGATTATAAAAAAAATCATAGTGATAAAAAGATTGACGAAGTTATTAGTTTAGTAAATGTTAATAGAATTAATGATTTTTATACTGATACTTTAAAAACTAATATTGAATTAAATGAATTGATGCTTGTTAATAAGTATAATTATTTGGATGAATCTTTTGTTCCTGATGGTGTTATTAATGCACCTTTAACCTATGCATATAGTGATGTAAAGACTACTGAAAAGGCGCTTGAATATTATAAAAAAATGTATAATGCTGCTAAGGCTGATGGAATTAATTTAATTCTTTCTTCTGGATATAGAAGTTATAATGAGCAGAAGGAAACATATGATGAATATGAAAAGATTAAGAAGGATAAGGTTGATACGTATGCTGCTTTTCCTGGATATTCTGAGCATCAAACTGGTTATGCATTTGATATATTAACGATGGGGGTAATGACAACTGATTTTGATAAAACTGATGAGTTTAAATGGTTACAGGATAATTCATTTAAGTACGGGTTTATATTAAGATATCCAAGTGGTAAGGAAAATATTACAGGGTTTGATTATGAATCATGGCATTTTAGATATGTTGGAGAGAAGGCTGCTAAAGTAATTCATGATGAAAATATAACTTTTGATGAATATTATGCATATTATATTGATAATAAGTAAGAGGTAGATATGAAGTACAGAATTGATGATACAGAATATGAAGTGGTTGTTGTTAAGAAGAATAATAAGAATACTTATTTAAGGGTTAAGGATGATTTGAAGATTTATGTAACTACAAGTTTATTTGCTTCAAAGCATTATATAAAAACACTTTTGGATGATAATGTTGATTCTATAAAAAAAATGATTGATCAGCAGAAAAAGCAAATTAAAAAGAAAGATTATTTTTATTATTTAGGTAATAGATATGAAGTGTTTATTGATGAAATTGATGGGGTTAAGTTTTTGGATGATGCGATATTTGTTTCTGATGAAAAGGTATTGGATAAGTGGTTGAAAAAAAGAGTTAAAGAGTTGTTTCAAGAGAGACTTGATTATAATTATGATAGATATTTGGAAAAAATTCCATATCCTAAGTTAAAGATAAGAAGTATGAAAACTAGGTGGGGAGTATGTAATATACGTGATAATTCTGTTACATTGAATGAAAAGCTGATTGAATATTCTATTGATAAACTTGATTATGTAATAATTCATGAATTATCTCATTTTATACATTTTAATCATTCTAAATCATTTTGGAATCAGGTATCTAAATATGCTCCAAATTATAAGCAAATACGTAGGGAGTTAAAGGATTAATATCGACAAAAAATTATTTTGTAAGAATTTATAATTGTATTGGTGATATTATGAAGGTAAAACTTTTTGATGAAGCACATGAATTAGATTTAGAAGCATCGGTAAATAAGTTTTTGGCTACTCTTGATGGTGATATAATTGATATTAAATATCAGGTAGCATTAAGTATTTCAGGTGAGGAACAAATTTATTGTTTTTCTGCAATGGTTATTTATAGTAGCGAGTAAAGTTTTAAAGTGGACAATATTCATAGAGTCTACTTTTTATATTGTAAAAAAAACTTATTTTTGATAAAATTACTATAGGTGATAATATGCAAAATCTAAGTAGGCTAGAACTTATTACAGGTAAAGATAAAATAGATAATATTAAAAATAAAAATATACTTTTAATTGGACTTGGAGGGGTAGGAGGATATACTTTTGAGTCTTTAGTAAGAAGTGGAATTGAAAATATTACAATAGTTGATGGAGATTCGTTTGAAGAGTCTAATTTGAATAGGCAGTTATTATCTTTAACATCAACGTTAAATAAAAATAAAACGGATGTAGCAGAGTCTAGAGCTAAAGAAATAAATCCAAATATAAAAATTAAAAAGATAACAAAAATACTTACAAAAGAAAATATAAGTGAAATTAATTTTAGGGAATATGATTATGTAATAGATGCTTGTGATACTATGGATATAAAGAAGCAAGTTATAAAGATTTGTACTGCAGGTAATATTAAATCTATAACATGTACAGGTACTGGAAATAAAATGAATCCACAACTTTTAAAGATTACTACTTTAGATAAAACTGAGTATGATCCGATTGCTAGAATACTTAGAAAATTTGTAAAAGAAGAAAGAATTAGTAAAAAAATAATGGTAGTTGCGTCTACTGAGAAACCTCGGAAGACTAATTCTACTGTGATTGGATCAAATTCATTTGTACCTGCTACTGCAGGGTTACTTATGACAAGCTATGTAATAAATGATATAGTAGGTGAAATATGAAAATATATGATATAACAAAATGTGTGAGTGGTAATGTTCTTGGAATAGGTGTTGATGAAAATATTTCTAAGATATTAGAACAAAATAATTTGGTTTTAAATTGTAATTTGTTGAATTCATATGTAAGTCAAAAAAATAAAAAGCAAAAAGATGGTCGAAAATTAAAAAAAATAAGAGTGAAAAAAATAAGAAAAGTTTTTAAAAAGAAAAAAGTTGATTTTATAATTTGTAATGTTGAGGAAATAGAAAAATATTTAAAAACATTTATAAAGGATAGTGTATATATAAATAAAGATATGTTATATATATATAATATAAAAGATAATGAATTAAAAGAAGAATTAATAAAAAAATATAAAAGATATAGTAATTCTGTAGAGGAAATAAAGGATCATAATTCTATAATATTAAAAATTGATAATAAAAAATCTAAAACAAATATTTTTAAAGATTATTTTTATTTAATAGTAGATACACTTGTTCAATTATTTAATTTAATAAGTGATATATTATTAAGTTAGAAAGGGTTAATATGAAGAGTAAAGCATTTACACTTATAGAATTATTGGGAGTAATAATTATTTTAGGAATATTAGTATTAGTAGTATTTCCACCAGTTTTAAATCAAATTAAAAAATCAAAACAAGAAATAAATGAATCTACTAGGTTATTAATAATTGATGCTGCAAAGGATTATGTTGATGATAATATAAATGATTATGACGAAATAAATGGAAATACATATTGTATAGATTTAAATATTCTTGTAGAAAAAAATTATCTAAATGAAAAAATTAAGGATGAAAATTTGAATAATCTTGATATTTCAAAAAAAGTAAAATTAGTGTATAAAAATAATAATTTTGAATATGAAATAGTGAATGAGTGTACAAATAACTAATTTGTACGAAATAATATAGAAGTACCTATAGTAACAGCAGAGGATGGACTTTCTGAATCGGAAATAGAATCGGGAAGACTAATATATAGAGGAGGAAATCCAAATAATTATATAATTTTAAATGAAGGAACAGCATTGTCTCCTAATAACATAACATATAGAATAATGTCATTTGAATCTGATGGGACAATAAAAGTAATAAGAGATACAAGTATTGGGCGATTAGCGTTTGATGAAAATGATCCGGATGATACAACAACTGGACCAAGACATAATACTGATAATACTTATTGTAATTATTCAGGAACATATTTAGGATGTAATGTATGGGGAAATTTAAGTAATACTTTTTATAATGGTTCGCTACTAGGAGATACATTTAGTTATAAGTATTATGCTGATAGTACTAGTACAGAATTATCACAAATATCAACTAGAGGAACTGTTACAGTAGACTCTACACTAAATCAATATTTAAATAATACATGGATAGCAGATAAAGAAATGTCTAAGTATATTGATAATCATGTTTTTAATGTAGGTGGAATTCGTTATTATTCAACATATACGGGTGGAGATAAGGGATTAGAAAAAGAAAAAATGGAAGAAGGAATATATACTTGGAATGGAAAAATTGCTTTAATGAATATTACAGATTATATAGAAACATCAATAAATCCACAATGTACAAGTGTGTATTCTAATTTTTATTATAATACTAATTATTATTATGATGGTTCACAGCATATTGCGGGGTATGATAATTGGCCATGTAGTAATAGAACATATAATTGGCTCCCTAAAGCAATTCTTGAATGGACTATTTCTGCTAGTACTTACAATTTATACTGTATGTGGTATGTTAATGCGGATGGCTTTTTTAATTATGGTAATGGTGCAAGCAACCCTGGTGGGATCCGTCCGGTTTTCTATCTTAAATCAGATATCAGCTTAACGGGTGATGGTTCAGAAACAAATCCTTACAGAATTTTAAATTAATATGAAATTTTTTAAATTTATTTGTTTCAACTTCATACTTACCACTTGTAACATTAATCATATTAATTTCATTTATTAGAAGATTATTTTTAAATAATTCATAATTTTCAATACATATTTGATAAAATATATAAACTTCTTCATAAGAACTGTCAATTTTATATTGATTACCTGCATATTTAAAAGCAGTTCTTTCATTTTTATTATTATAAAGACTTGTACTCATCTAAAAAAATGAAATAATAAAATACAGATTATTATAGTTTACTAAGCAAAATATATATAATTAGAAAACTAAAATTACAAATAAAAACTGTAAATTTATTTATAAAAAAAAAGGTATAGTTTCCTATACCTTTAAATTGTTTATTTCTTCAATACTTAAACCAGTAGTTTTAGAAATTATATTAACTTCTATATTTTCAGATAGTAAATTCTTAGCTATTTCAAGTTGTTTTGATTTTTCACCATCTTGTTTTCCGTTTTCATAGCCTTCATCTTTAATAGAATTCATAAGTTTCTTTTGAACAAACTCATAATCATATTCATC
>AUXO016180227.1_pt1 | contig 13615 bp, 11 predicted proteins | sample 768731 | NCBI WGS metagenome assembly AUXO01 (sample SAMN02715735, study PRJNA202380) | gut metagenome | biome: sheep rumen | host: Ovis aries | place: New Zealand: Palmerston North
TGTCAAATTAAATTATGAAAGGAAAGTAAAAATGACAGCTATAGTAGATATACATGCACGTGAAATACTTGACTCACGTGGTAATCCAACAGTAGAAGTTGATGTTCTTCTTGAAAGTGGTGCATTTGGTCGTGCCGCTGTTCCATCTGGTGCATCAACAGGTATTCACGAAGCCGTAGAACTTCGCGATGAAGATAAAACTCGTTTCGGTGGAAAGGGTGTTTTGAAAGCTGTTGAAAATGTAAATACAGTTATTGCTGATGCTATTATTGGTATGGAAGCAGAAGATCAAAATGCCGTTGATGAAGCTATGATTGCTCTTGATGGCACAGAAAACAAAGGTAAACTTGGTGCAAATGCAATATTGGGTGTATCCCTTGCTGTTGCAAAGGCTGCTGCAGAAGAAGCTGGTCTTCCACTTTATCGTTATATTGGTGGTACATTTGCTCATGTTCTTCCTGTTCCTATGATGAACATTTTGAATGGTGGTAAACATGCTGATAATCCAATTGATATTCAGGAATTTATGATTGCTCCAATCGGTGCAAAAACGATGGCTGATGCTGTTCGTATGGGTGCAGAAGTTTTCCATGCTTTGAAAAAAGAATTAAAAGCTGCTGGTTGCAATACAAATGTTGGTGATGAAGGTGGTTTTGCTCCTGAACTTAAAACAGCAGAAGAAGCTCTTTCATTTATCGTAAAGGCTATTGAAAAAGCTGGTTACAAACCTGGTGAAGATGTTCGTATCGCAATCGATGCTGCATCATCAGAATTCTATGAAAATGGTAAATATGAAATGAAAGGTGAAGGTAAATCATTCACATCTGCTGAAATCGTTGATTACTACGCTGACCTTTGTAAAAGATTCCCTATTTTCTCAATCGAAGATGGTGTTGCAGAAGATGATTGGGAAGGTTGGAAGATTTTGACTGATAAACTTGGTTCAAAAATCCAACTTGTTGGTGATGATTTGTTCGTAACTAATCCAAAACGTCTTGCAATGGGTATTGAAAAAGGTGTTGGTAACTCAATCTTGGTAAAAGTTAACCAAATTGGTACATTGACTGAATCATTAGCTGCTATTGAAATGGCACATAAACACGGTTACACAGCTGTTGTTTCACACCGTTCTGGTGAAACAGAAGATGCAACAATCGCTGATATCGTAGTTGCTACAAATGCTGGTCAAATCAAGACTGGTTCACTTTCAAGAAGTGATAGAATGGCAAAATATAACCAACTTATCCGTATCGAGGAAGAACTTGGTGATGTTGCCGTTTATGCTGGAAAGTCAATATTGAAAAAATAACTAAAACTGCCCATACTTGAAATATAGTATGGGCAAAAATTTTTAAAAGGAGAAATAATATGGCAGGATCAATAAATAAAGTTATTTTAGTTGGAAATCTTGGTGGAGATCCAGAAGTAAGACATTCACAAGATGGTAACAAAATTGTTACATTCAATGTTGCAACATCTGAATCATGGAAAGATAAAAGTGGTGAAAGAAAGGATAGGACAGAATGGCATCGTGTTGTTATATTTTCTCCTGGACTTGCTGAAGTTGCTGAAAAATACTTGAAAAAAGGTTCAAAAGTTTATGTAGAAGGTCAACTTCGCACTCGTAAATGGCAAGATGCATCCGGTGCAGACAGATATTCAACAGAAATTGTTTTATCAGGTTTCAACGCATATATGATTATGCTTGATAAAACATCTGGTGAATTTTCTAGTTCCGATGATGCTGGTGCTTCACCTGATGCTGGTTGGGATAATTCCACACCATCTGGTGATATTGATGACGAAATTCCATTCTAATAAATTGAATTTTAAATCAAAAAGACCTCCCAATCGGGAGGTTTTTTCTTGCCTTTTACAAAAATTCAAACGCTTGTTTGAATTTTTCCTCAAAATCAATAAAAGGTTGGGGATTTTTCTTGCTCTTATTTCCTATTTATGCTAAAATAATTTCAGTTAAAAAGAGGAATAAAATGAAAAAAATATTATTACTATCACTTATCCTTTGCACTTCTGCTTGCACAAATCTTTCTATTGAACATATTTATGATGATAAGGGAAGGGAGGTTGAAACAATTTGCCACCAACCAAGATTTCTGGGAATCTTTGGCGGATACAAAAACACTTGTTCAATAAATGGATAAAAAAACACCTCCAACTGGAGGTTTTTTAATTTTGCAAACAACTTAATTATCTTAAGTTAAATATTTCCAACTCTTTTTTACGCTTTTCCAACAATATTCTCATCTGAAGTTCCATTGAAAATAAAGCAGTCCTTTGTGCATTAGGATCAATTCTTCTAAGTTTTTCAAGTTCCTTTGAAATTTCTTCAGTAGTCATAGACATCATTTCTTTTCTTATAGCAGAAGATTCATCAAGTTCTTTTTTGGTGGCATAAGCGAATCTATTCATTTAAGTTCCTTCTTTTTTCTTATGTTGTAAGGGAAATTATACCTTAAAATCAAGTTCGAGTCAATTAAAATATTTTATAGAAAAACAATTAAAATCTTGAGTTTTTATATCTGCTTTGCTAGGCTTTTAAAGTAATACGAAAGGAGTTTTTATGACTACAATAATTGATAATATCCAACTTGATTATAGTGATGTTTTAATTCAACCCAAAAGAACAACTTTAAATTCCAGAAAAGAAGCTGATATTATAAGAACTTATAAATTTAAGTATTATAAAAATACTTTGAATTCAACAGGAATTACCGTTGCAAATATGGCTACAACTGGAACTTTTGAAATGGCAAAGGCAATGACTGAATTAAATGGTATTACATGTCTTCAAAAACATTATACCGTTGATGAAATAATTTCATTTTTAAAATCAAATAAAAATAATGAATTAGTTTTTATTTCAACAGGAATCAAGGATGATGAATTTGCAAAAACTTGTCAAATTCTTGATACAGGATTAGTAGATAAAGTTTGTGTCGATATTGCAAATGGTTATATTCCGAATCTTGCAAAATTTGTTAAAAAACTTCGTGAAAAGTACGATAATAATATCCTTATTATGGCAGGAAATGTTGTGACAAGTGATATGACACAGGAACTTATTTTAAACGGTGCCGATTTGGTAAAGGTTGGTATTGGCCCGGGAAGTGCATGTATCACACGAAAAATTACAGGGGTTGGTCGTCCACAACTTTCTGCTGTTATGGAGTGTGCCGATGCTGCACATGGTATGAATGGTATGATTTGTGCAGATGGTGGTTGCACTTGCCCAGGTGATATTGTAAAGGCATATGCTGGTGGTGCGGATTTTGTTATGCTTGGAGGAATGCTTGCTGGGTCAAAGGAGGCTGCCGGCGAAGTAATAAAGCGTGATGATAAAGAATTAAAACTTTTCTATGGTATGAGTTCCCAGTATGCACAAAATAAACATTGGGGAAAAATGAATTCATATCGAGCATCAGAGGGAAGAGTTGTCGAAATTCCATATACTGGTCCTGTTGCTGTAAAGATAGAGGAAATTTATGGCGGTGTTCGTAGTGCTATGACATATATTGGGGCAAGAAGACTTAAAGATATTCCAAAATGTGCAACATTTTACAAGGTTAATCGCCAGTTGAATGAAGTCTTTGCAAAATAACAAAATCCCGTCGCTTTGGCGGGGTTTTCTTTAATTTTATCAATTAAGATTTAGGAATTGACAAATCTTTTTATTCTTTGTATAATAGGTATGATTGCAACTGGGAGAACTGATATGAAAAAAAGATATGCTACTCAAAAACCAGTGAAAGTAGATCCAGCTGTGGATAATTCTGTGGAGAATTTTGCACTTGAATTATTTTCTGAATATGCAAATGGATCATCCGACATTCTTATAATGAATAAATCAAAAACTTTGTTATTTTTGAATGATTATATAAGGACATTAGATATTATAAAGGCAAATAATACGCCATACGAAAGATTTAAATTTATTTGTGATGAAGACCTTATAAATAGTCTTTAATATAACAATCGAATCAAAACATTTTACCAAAGTTCTTTGTAAGGCTTTGGTATTTTTTTACCCATATTCTCTATATTTAAAAAATTATACATAATATACATTATGCGACTGGGATTTTTATATAAATAAAGGAATTAGGTGCCTCATCCCTCCTTTTGCTCTTCTATTAACTTTTCAATTTGTTTAGAAACTGTTTCTCCTTCAAATCGTTTTAATGATTTTTGAATATTCTTTTCAAATTGTTTTCTTGTGATTTTACCACAATCAATATCGGTTAAAATTTTTGCAAGTTTTTCTTTATCTCCTATTTGAAAAAGACAGCCGCACTTTCCATCCAAAAGAATTTCGCTTGGTCCATATTTACAATCTGATGATACAGTCACACCATTTGAACAAATCAAATTTTCAATCAAAACCATTCCTAATGCTTCGAATTTTGTAGAAAGTATCAACGCCTTTGCGTTTTTCATATAAGCAAAAGGATTTGATTTCTTACCAATAAAAATAATTTGTTTTTTTGAACTTTTTGTTAATGCATAGTTTTCAAGAGCCTCCCCATCCTTTCCATCACCAATAATTAAAAGTTTAGTTTTGCTTTTTGTGTTTTTTACAAAACTTTCATACGCATCAATCAAAGTTTTTATATCTTTCTGTTTTTCAGTTAATCTGGAAACAGAAATGAAACAATTTTTAAACTTTTCCGGTATTTTTTCATTTGAAAGTTTTAGTATATTATCCTTATCTATTGGATTATAAATTTGAACAAATTTATCTTTGTATTTAGGATACAATTCTACAAATTCATTTCTATATGCTTTGGTTAATAAAACGACCTTATCATATAATGAAATTTTAGGAACATCTCCATATCCATGTTCGAACATAATTTGATGATATTCCTTTAATCTTTTTGAAAAATAACTACAATATCCATTTTTGTAATCAATAATAATATCAGGATTTATTTTTCTTATTTTGTGCGGAATTATAAATGGGCGTTTAATCCAATATTGATACAATATACTTAAAATATTATATCCTCGAAATTTCGTAGAATTACAACTCAAATATTTTATATTTAACTTATTAAAAAGATTTAAAAATCTAACAGGAAATTTACTTTTTGTAAGTATATATAAATCATATTTTTTATATAAATTTTCTATCAGTGTGGAAAAAACAGTTTCAAGACCACCAAAATCAGACAAATTACTAACAAAAAATACAATCTTCTTTTTTATATTAGAATTTGAGGAAATCGGTTTGTTTGTTTGTTTGTTTGTTTGTTTGTTTGTACATTCATCTTCCCTGCCCAGCTTTTATTAACTTTAGTCCTTGATAAATTGTATAAGATAAAAGAATAAAATCAACAGTTATTTATTTTACCTAGATTTCGCGTTAATGCGTTTTGTTATTTTGTTTATCTCATTTCTTATATCAAAAACATCAAGAATTCTTTTCTTAGTTATAGAAAGCCTGTCCTCATTTTCAATATTATTAACTACTATATCGACAATATGCGGATCAAACAACGCTCCTTTATTTTTTACAAGATAATTCGTAATTGATTCAAAAGAATTAAATTCTCTATCATAACATCTATGCCCCATAAGCGCAGAAATAACATCAGCCACCCTTGCGATTCGCCCAAGAATCGAAATTTCTTCCCCCTTAAGGTGTCTTGGGTATCCCGAACCATCAAAATTTTCATGATGTTCCATCGAAATAAGCAAAGTTGTATCATATAACAACTGCATAGCTTTACTATTTTCATTAAATTCATGATGATCAAGAACCTTTTTCGTGTTTTCAGGATGTTTGTAAACATAATGAAATTCTTGCTCGTTAAGACGACCAGGTTTATTTAAAATTTCATCAGGAATAAAAATTTTTCCCAAATCATGAAGTTCATAAACATCGGCAAGTGTATCAATATCCATATATTTCATAATATTTTTAGTCTTATCATCAATTTTCACAGGAGATTTTTTTAGATTCTTTAAAATCATTCGTGCAAGTTGAGCAACTTCGGAACTGTGTTCAATAAGTTCACTGTTCCCAGACATTTTTAAATAAGTTGAAAGTTCAATAATCTTTTCTATATATGAAACTTTTTGCAAAGGATTATTAGTATCCATTATGACATTTCCCCACCCTATTTGTGAATATTTATTATATAATATCATAAAAATAGAGTCTTAACAAGGATTATTTTGAAAAATTTTTAAAAAATATTAAATTTAAACCGGCTTTTTGTATAAAGTTTTGAAAATATATACAAAAAATCCCTTGAAATTACTCAAGGGACTTTTCAACTTTTCTATTAAATATAAAGACTATGCCTTCTTTGTAAAGCCAGCAAATTTCTTTTTAAATTTATCAGCAGCACCACCACCGATATCGTTCAAACTTCTTTTACCAGTCCAAGCAGGATGTGTATTTGGATCAATATCAAGTTTAAGTGGTTCTTTTCTTTCCAAAGTAGAACGCATCTTTACAACTTCACCTGTTGTAAGAATTACATCATATTCGTTATATTTAGGATGAATACCTTTTTTCATAATAAATTCCTTTTGTTTTGACTTTTAGTAATGGGTATTATATAATAAAAAATATTTATTTCAAGTAAAAAATAAGGGGAAAATCTAAATATGCAAAGAATTTTTGTTATAGCAGGACCTTCTAATACCGGAAAAGACACAATAATGCGTAGATTATTGCAGATTCCCAAACTTAATTTGGTCAAAGTTGTTACTTCTACATCACGCCCTCCCCGTCCAGATGAAATTGATGGAATAGATTATCATTTCTATACAAAAGATGAATTTATTAAGAAAATAGAAAATGGAGATTTTTTTGAATGGGCTTTGGTCCATACTGATTATAAGGGTATCCAAAAATCTTCTATTTATAACGATATCCCAAAGGATAAAGATATTATTATTCAGGTCGATATTCAGGGGTATAAAAGTCTTCAATCAACATTGGATTTTTCAAAATATAAACTTATTGGTATTTTTATATCTCCACCTTCTATGGATGAATTGCAAAAGCGTATGAAATTACGAGGAACAGAAACAAATCCCGAAGATATCAGAATCAGACTTAAAAATGCCGAATTCGAAATGGCGAATAAGGATGTATTCGATTATCAGGTTGTAAACGATAATTTGGAAAAATGTATCTTGGAAGTTATTGATATTATAAAGAAAAATCAATTATGATTTATTCTTTTCATTGGTTAAGTAAATTCCTATTAAAACTAAAATCCCTCCATAAATTTGAGCCTTATATATTTCTTCATTGAGTAAAAAATACGCCTCAATAGAACTAAAAATTGGCATAAGGTAGTAAATTACACTTGCTTTTAAACCGCCAATAGTATCAAGGGAGATATTCCAAAATAAATAAGATAATACAGAATTAAAAATACCCATATAAAGAAGGGTTCCAACAGAAATTAAATTCCATTTATCACATACTGGATGATGAAAACTGTCCCAAAGAAAAAACGGTAAAATAATAGTTGTTCCTAAAAGGATTATACAAGAAAGCAATGTGATTTGAGAAATTTCTTTTGGCCTTTTTATCATAATTACACTATATATTCCAAATGACAAGGCAAGCATTAGCATCCATAAATCCCCTATTTTGAATGCAAAATTACTTGATAAAAATTTTCCATGTAAAACTATTGCAATTACTCCAATAAATGAAATTATTATTCCCCAAACTTGCCTTAATGAAATATGAATATCGTAAAAAATTCTGGAAAGTATTACAATAAAAACAGGGCCCATTATGCCAATAAGTGACATTTCCACAGCAGATATTGTATCTCCTGCGACATAAGAAAAGGTATTCATTAAAACTATTCCTGTTATTGAAAGCCAAAAAATAATTTTAAAATTTTTGAAAATAATATCGTGCTTTTTTATAATATCACCTAAGGTAAAAGGTATTAAACATATCGAAGCAAAAAACCATCTGTAAAATGATATTTGCCATGGTGTAAATGTGTTGGCAAAATATTTTGCAACAATAACATTAAAACTCCAAAATAATACAGCAAGTATTGCTAAAATATATCCTTTAGTTTTTGAAATCATTGTTAATCTCCTTTATGGGTTTTCCTCCAATAGCTTTATAAAAATTAACTAAAGATAAATAAAGATTTGCGTTTGCATTTACCATATCAGCCTGAGCAGAAATTCTTCTTTGTTCAGTATCTAATACATCATTATAACTAATAAGTCCAAGTTTATATTTTTGCCAATTAAGATCCGACACAATTTTCATATTTTCAAAGGCTTTTGTTGCAGCTTGTCCTATTTGATATCCTTTTTCTATTGCATCAATAGAATTTTTAACTTCACTTATTGCGTTAAGTAATGTTTTCTTATAAGAAAGTAGCATTTCTTCCTTTAAATATTTTTGAATATTCACATTATTGTTAAGTTGATTCCAGTGAAAAATTGGTAAATTCAAACCAGGAATTAAACTATTTACCCAACTATCATTATCTATTAAATTACTCCATTTTAATGATTGAAATCCGAAAAATGATGATAAGGAAACGGATGGGTAAAGTTTACTTATAGCCACCCCAATTTCTGCATTTTGCGCTATGATATTTTCCTCTGCAATTTTAACATCAGGCCTATTTCTTATAACAGAAACTGGTAAATTATAAAGATTATCTAAATTTAAATCAAAAATTTGGCTTATTATATTTTGATCGGTTTTTCCAAGAATATCATTTATATCTTCTGGTAATTTACCTATTAAAATAGCAAGGGCATTTTTATACATATTTCTTTGATATTCCAGCTTTGGAATTGACATTTTTGTTGTTTCCAAAAGATATTTTGATTGCGATAAAGTAATTTCATCAGTAAGTGAAACATTATATTGATTATTTATAAGTTCATATGCTTCCTCCTGCATTTTTAAATTTTCTTTAGCATTAAATAATTGTTGTTCCATATTCCGTAAATTTATATAATTCATTGCGACTTCGGATACCAAAGATACATTTACATTTTTAAGGTTATAAAGCATAGCCATATATTTTGCTTTAGATGCTTCTGTTTGACGTTTGCCACCACCAAAAATATCTATTTCCCATGACATATCTATGCCGGCTTGGTAATAGTCAGTAGCCATTAAATTCCCAGCATTTTTGTTTTCATTTAAAAAGTTATATTTTCCTGTAAAATCAAATAAAGGAAGATTATTTTTAAAAGCAATACTTAAATTTTCCCTTGCTTGCTTTAATTTCAAAATTGCTATCTTTATAGTGCTACTATTTTCTTGCACCTCATCCATCAAAGTATTTAAGGCTTGATCATTAAAATCATACAAAGAAAAAGCATATTTTTCGGTATCGTTTTCTATTTTATTAAGTCCAATAGATTTTTGAATTTCATCATCTTCAAAAAATTTTTTATAACTATAATCAGGTCCAACACTGCATGCACAAAGAGTTAATAATAAGAAAAATTTATATTTCATTTTTTATTACCTCAGTTTTTTTATTTGAAAATTTATCAATAATTTTATCAAAAAAAGCGAATAATACAGGAATGAATACAACGCCAATACTTGTCGCAAATATCATTCCAAAAAATACACTCGTTCCCATAGAAACCTGTGATGCTGCCCCTGCTCCTTTTGCTATAACCATAGGGAAAACGCCTAGTATAAAGGTAAATGCTGTCATTAAAACGGCACGAAATCTTTCTCCTGCTCCGGTTAATGCTGATTTCAATATATCATAGCCTTTTTTCCTATAATCAAGAGTAAATTCCACAATTAAGATAGCATTTTTACTTGCCAATCCAATAAGTAAAACTATTCCAAGTTGGGCATAAATAGAAAGTGGTAAATCCAAAATCAAAAGTCCAATTAACGCTCCTATTATTGCAAAAATATTTGAAAACATTACCGATAATGCAACAAGCCAACTTTCATAAAGTGCAACTAGAAATAAATATCCAAATATAAAAGCAAGTGCAATCAATATAACAATTAAACCTTGTGTTTCAACTTCTTGTAAACTTAATCCCGTCCACGATATAGAATAATCTCGACCCAGTTTTTTTGCCATATTTTGTATTTCTTTAATTGCTTCACCGGTGCTTATATTTCCTTTTGTAGCAGCAGTTATTGATGCACTTAAATATTGATTAAATCTAGAGAAAATCTTTGGGACAAGCAAGGTTGAAAGTGTAGCTACCTCCTTTACCTGTATCAATTTTCCTAAATTTGATTTTATATAAATATTTTCCACATCAGAAAAGTTCTTTCTATATGAAAAATCTGATTGAACTATTACTTTATTTATTTGTCCTAACGATGTGATATTATTGACATAACTTGAACCTAAAGTTGCTTGTAATACATTAAAAAATGTTGATACAGGAATATTTAAACTTTCAAGTTTAGTTCTATCTAAATTTACTAGTATATGAGATGTTCCAGCAGTAAATCCAGAAAAGGCATAGTTAAAAATTGGTGACTTGTTTATTTCATATAAAAATTTTTCTAATACTTTATGTAAATCATCAACAGTTAATGATTGATTGAAAGCATTTAATTGAAATGTTAAACCGTTTGCATTTCCAACTCCTGGAATTGATGGTAAAGAATAAAAGTCAATATTCGCATTCATATTGTTTTTGTAATATGTTCTAAATTTTTCCTCTAAATACGATTGTGAAAGTTTTTTAGAAGTCCTTTTATCCCAATCACTTAATCCAATAACTCCCATACCGATATTTTCACCACTTCCACTTGCAAAACTTGTTCCAGAAATTCCTATGAAAAAATCTACACCTTTTTCAGATAATGCCTTATCTGAAATATCAGCAAGAATCTTCTTTGTTTGATTTAAACTTGCATTATCACTAAGTTGTATATTGGTAAGAATTAAACCTTGATCTTCCTGTGGTATAAAAGATGTTGGAACTATTTGAAAAAGATAATAAATTCCAATAATTACACTGAAAATAATTATCAAAGATATTTTCATTTTAGTGCAAAAAAATTCAACAAATGTTAAATATTTTTTCTTTGAAATTTCCAAAATATTATTAAACCAAATAAAAAATTTGGGCTTAAAATTATATTTCCTACTTAAAAATATTGCACAAAGTGCAGGACTTAAAGTCAATGCATTTATTGATGAAAAACTGACTGCTGTTGCAATAGTTACGGCAAATTGTTTGTATATTTCACCAGTCAATCCAGCCATCAATCCAACTGGAATAAATATTGATAATAAAACTAATGTCGTCGCGACAACGGCTCCGCTAATTTGTTCCATTGCTTTTTCAGATGCTTTTACACTATCAAGATTTTCTGTTTCCATAAGATATTCAACCCGTTCCACAACAACAATAGCATCATCTACAACCAATCCTATTGCTAAAATCATAGCAAACAAAGTTAATATATTTATATTGAACCCTAATAAATAAATTACTGTAAAAGTTGCAATCAATGATACTGGTATTGTAATAGTAGGGATAAGTGTAGCCCATGGATTTTGCAAGAATATATATACAACTAAAACCACTAAAATAAATGTTAAAAATAATGTATAAACAATACCTTCGATACTTGCTCTTACATATTTAGTTGAATCATAAACTACTTCAAATTCCATATCTTCAGGAAAGGAAGATTTTAATCTTTCCATTTCTTTTTTAAGATTTTGCATAACTTGTAAACTATTGCTATTTGGTGTTTGACTAAGTCCTATAATGACAGATGGAGAATTATTAAAACTTGATTGTATAGTATAACTATCCGCACCTATTTCCACTTTTGCAACATCTTTTAATCTTACAATCGCACCATCATTTCCCGTAGCAACAATAATATTTTCAAATTCAGATACACTATTAAGTTGCCCATACGCCATAAGTGAAAGCACTAAATTAGTATCTTTTGCAGAAGGCACGCTACCTATACTTCCAACTCCTGCTTGAATATTTTGATTCGAAATAGCGTTTATAATGTCTTGAGATGAAAGTCCAATAGATGCCATTTTCAAAGGATTCATCCAAACTCGGATACTATTTTGCGGGCCATAAATATTTACATCGCTAACCCCATTAACACGACTAAGTGGGTTTTGAATATTTGTATATGCAAAATTACTTAAATAAAGGTTATCATATGTATTATTTGGTGACCTTAGCACAATCATTCCTAAAATGTTTGATGATTGTGTTTTTATAGTCAATCCCTCTTTCATCACTACTTCTGGTAAAATAGAATTTATCTGTTGAAGTCTATTTTCCACTTTAACTTGGGCAATATCAGCATCCGTTCCAATATTGAAAGTAATTGTTAATTGATAAAGTCCATTATCATCAGATGTAGATGACATATAAAGCATATTTTCCACACCATTAACAGCATTTTCTATTGGTATAGCAACAGTATTCATAATAGTTGAAGCATTTGCTCCTGGATAAACTGCTTTTACCAAAATTTGAGGAGGTGTTATTTGAGGATATTCTGATACTGGTAAAACTATCAAAGACATTAAACCAAATAAAATCATAACCAAAGCAATTACTATTGCAAATCTTGGCCTTTTAATAAAAAAGGAAGAAAAATTCATAATTTACTCCTCCTCTTTCTTTGCATAAAGATTTTGTTTTAAATCCATTTCGGAAAGAGTGTTAAGAATTAACTCATCCCCTTTAAAAAGTCCATTTTCAATAACAAAATTATTTTCAATAGTAGGTCCTATATCAACAAATACTTTTTTTGCTTTATTATCTTTTAATACATAAACAAAGTTTCCTTCTGGTTTAAAATAAACAGCACTTTGAGGGATTAAAATTGCATTTTTTAAATTTTTTTCCATAATTACATCGACATAAGAATTTGCAATCAAGATTTTATCTGGATTTGAAAAATCAGCATAAACCTTTACGGAACTTGTCGCAGAAGAAACTTCATTGTCAAGAAAGCGAATTTTTCCAATGTTATCGTAAATTTTTTTATTTGAAAGTCTAAGTTTTACAATCCAATTTTTAAATATATTTTGAGGATTAGACTTCATTTCACTTATATATTCCTTATCAGCAATAGAAAACACAACCCTAATTGGATTAAATTGAATAATTTTTACCAAAGGATTTCCGTTCGGTGAAACATAATCCCCAGTAGTTATCGCCACATCACCAACTATACCATTTATAGGTGAGGCAATTATTGTATAATCGTAGTTTATTCTACTTAAATCATAGTTTGATTTTGCCGAAGTCAATGCCGCTTCGGCTGAAAGATAGGCTGTCCTTGCATTATCAATATCAGTTTTTGAAACAGCCTTACTTCCGGCTTGTTGCATTCGTTCATAGAAAGTTTTTGCATTTTCAAAATTTGCTTTTGCCTCTAATACACTTGCATATGCAGAATCAACCGCAGCTTTGTATTTTGCCTGTCTTATAATAAAAAGCACATCTCCTATTTTTACATTTTGCCCACCAGATACCAAAACTTTATCAATAAATCCAGAAATAAAAGGTAAAACAGAAACTGAATTTATTGGTGTCACAATTCCAACATATTCTTTTGATATAGTTACATTTTGTGGTTCAATTTTTTGTA
>AUXO010431432.1_pt1 | contig 13613 bp, 8 predicted proteins | sample 768731 | NCBI WGS metagenome assembly AUXO01 (sample SAMN02715735, study PRJNA202380) | gut metagenome | biome: sheep rumen | host: Ovis aries | place: New Zealand: Palmerston North
AAGCACTATCAGCAGGTACCATAAAGTTTGATTTCAATAAGTATCGACCGAGTGTGAGAAATAAGGTAAATGATGGCACACCATCAGCCGAAGCCGTGAGCCGTGAGAGTTATATAAATGCTGTCGGCTATGTTGAATGGCTTGAAAAACTAATTGTTGATTCAGAAACATTTGAATGGGTATGCGAGAACACCGACAGGGAATGGTGCGAAAAGAATTGCGACTATTCATCAATTCAAACCGAGTGCTTACGGCATATGTACAGAAAGAATTGTAAAGATTATGAGTTGGCAACAGAGCAGATGGAACACGATGCCATGTATGAACCAACGTATAATTCTGAAGATGGAAGCATGTGAAAGGATGGTGAAGCATGAAGTATAGGCTACGAGATAGGATTTTGGATAGGATTATACTACCAATCTTGAGGAAGATAACAGGACATAAATATGGTTGCTGTGACGGATGGGCAAGATGTTCAAGATGCAAATATGTCAAAGGCGGTGATACAAAATGATGACTATAGTATCGTGGGCGTGTGCAATAATTGGTATAGCAGTGGCAGTCGCATTTGCGACAATTGTATTTGCCACAGCACTTGAAAGCCTTGAAGAAACGGAAATCGGAGGAGCGATTATCGATAAAATGCTCAAAAAGATTAAAGGCGGTGAAGAAGAATGACCATAATGATTATAGTGCTTATTGTTTGGAGTGCAATCAACACTTTTCTATCTATCACGGCAATACTTGGTGGCTTCAATAACCACAAAGATATAGAAGCAATAAAATCATGGTATCCATTTTGCGAAATACTCAAAATAAAATTAAAGGAGAAAAACAATGACAGACATTAAAAATTTATACGTATCCGATGATTTTGACCATACTCAAAAATGGACATCTGGATTCGACTTCAATAAACAAAATGCAGGTGTATTAGACTTATCTGAATTAGATATTGAAATAGATATTGCAAATATCGATCAATATCCTAATCAAGAATATGCTTTACTTCGTAAAAACGGATTAGGAACATCTGATTCTTCAGTCGTTCTAGGAGTTAATCCCTACACTTCTAAATCAGATCTAATAGCTGAAAAATGCAGAAATTATCTTACAGAAGATGAATTAGCTGTAGGAGACAAATCAGCTGTAAGAAAAGGTCGTGAACTAGAACCACTTATTATTTATAAACATTCACAAATTATGGATAGACATATAATTAAACCAATAGACATGTACAGACATAAAGATTACCCTTATATCAAATTTAATTTCGATGGAGTAATCGATAAACTTTATAACGATGATGGAACATATCAATATATTCCTGATGAAATCAAAGTAGTAACAATGTTTGGTATGAAGCACTATAAACCAAAACAAGCTACTTTCAGTGAATACACAGGCTGGAGAATGATTCCACCTCATTACGAAAAAGAAAACGTATCTATTGAAACCAAAGCAGATCTTTATGGAATTCCACCATATTATTACACTCAACTTCAACAGCAGATCTTTGGTTTAAATGCTCCATATGGATTTCTAACAGTTATGTTTGAAAAAGACTGGCAAATACACAGTTGGTTCATATGGAGAGATCAAAAAGTAATCAATAAATTAATACTTGAAGATACAAAGACCTGGGATATAATAGAACAAAAAAGACCTGCTGGATTTGATTTAGGAGTTAAAATAAGATCATGATATTCACCATACTGATTATTCTGGAAACAATATGTATAATTCCACTGACTATTATATGGTACAAAGCACAGCATAATAAATTTCCTGATGAAGCGGCAATCAACATCAATGCAGGATTCGTAATAGCTGCTTCTGTAATAAATTGGTTCTGCTTTGCTGCCTATGTCAGCGGACCTTCAATCTCTCCTACTTCAGGATTTTTTGAAGGAGATCTACATATTCCAGGATTAATATGGGCAATAGCCCCACCAATACTGGTCATAATAATAGCTTATATATTATTTCAAATTGCATACCATATCAGTTTTGAAATATTTATAGCTAAACAAAGAAATAAAAAAGAGGAGAAGAAGTAATCTTCTCCTCTTTTTTTATCTAGAATACAAAGCAAACTTATTAAATAAAGGCTGATGGTTAGGACGATAATAATCAAAACGCTTTACCATATTATTAAAACCTGTAGGATTTCGATATGAATAATTATATTTAAATTCCATCTTATAATATTCATCATAAGCTTTATATCCTGATAAAGCCATTCTTAAACCAGCATAACTATTTGAAGAAGAATATCCAAAATTAAACAATCTTCCTTTTACATTTAATGCATTTCGATACACTCTCTTATCTGGAACAATAGAAACTTTATCATAATGACCAAAATTAATCCAACCGCTATGATAACCAAACCGTCTCGTGTATCTATTAAAAGGATATAGAGTTAATAATTGTTGAAATATTTTATCGTTACTAGACTGATCATTACTGAGAACATATTTACCATCGATAGTACGCAGCATACCATCTTCCATATAAGTAGCATTATCACTAACAATATTAGTAGGATTAAATCCTAAATTATTAAAAATCTTCCAATCATTATATTTATTATTAGCTTTAACAACAACAAGAGGTGAAAGCCCATCTACTTTAACAAAGGCATGTTCTGCCTGACTCCAAATCTTACCACGAACACCATATTGATATGCACATAATTCTTGGAAAGATAAATGTTCTTTATTAAAACCGCCTTTAGTTAAATATTCCTCTTCTACAAACCTGCCTTGATTAGCATCCCAAAAAATACCCTTCTCTTCATAAAGATCACATACAGTGTCCCAATCAAGATTATCAGAATTAAGTCCTCCAGGAGTCTTATGCTTTACAAATTTACGTAAATTCAAATCATATTCCAAACCTAAATATTTTTTCTTAAGATCACAATATTTTTCCCACTCCCCTTCTTTAGTAAAGTCCCAAGTTCTGTTTAAACCCCCATGAATAAAATACTCAGGAGAAACAAACTTAGCCTGATTTTGATCATACAATCTACCCTTAGAAAGAAATTCTAATATACGCCTATCTTCCCAAGATAGATTTGGATTATTAAGTCCTATTTTTTCTCGATATTTCTTCTGAGACAAATCTACAACTTTACCTAATTGAGAATCATACCATTTCCCATCTTCAGCAAGCTGAGCTTGCCATTCTTCAAAGTCTCCTGTAAATGAACGGTCATAAGCTTTCACAGCACCAAATAAACTAGGCATAGCTGCAACTAACGCTTTATGAAGAGGCATATCTACTCTAGTCCAAGGCTGTGAATCTTTAAAATGTCGAACGTATCCGGCAACATAATTTACACCAGGAACACTTTCAGAAAGCTCATACATCCATTCTTCAGCTGAATGAGAGAACTGAATCTCACTAAATATATTGTAACTATCAAATCCCATCTCCATAATAGATGCTTTTGCTAAAGATCTCATAGGAGGTGAAACTTTAGATAAGAAAGCATCTGGACCTCCATAAAACCAATTCAAAGCATCTAAGTAAGAAGGATTAAGCTTAAAATATAATCCACCAGATCCTAATGGAATCCCTCCTGAAGCAATGCGATATTCTAAAGACTGATCTATATACCCATTCTTATCATCTACAACATTATCTATACCATTATATGAAGCAGCACCAAAAGTCTGTTCAATCCATCTCAACATTCTAGGATTCTGATCGATCTGTCTAATCCAATAATGTAAATTATTAAGTTGAAAAGTAGCAAAAGGCACAACAGCTTCCAAACACTTCATTCTCAACGTCTTATTATTATAATTAAAATGCGTATCAACAATATGCTTATAAGCTGAAGCATTAGTATGTCCTAAATCTCTCAAAGCAAGCAACTGTGAATAACGAACCAAAAGTTCTGCCTGAGACATCGGTGTAAGCATTCCACCTGCGATTTTATCAAATCCACGTTGAGCTGTCTTTACAGGATGTCGTATATTTTTAGTTGCTTTATCTATTACTTTTTCGGAAATTTCATTATAAAACCATTTTGTTGAATCATCTGAAAAAGTGAAAGAATCGTCTAACTTACGTGCAGAAAATAATTTTATAAAGTCATCTTGAGACATATTACTAAATAAATCAGGATCCTCCTTATGAGTTTGTTTCAATAAAGAATCTAACTGCTTTAAATCATATGCTTGTTCAAATCTTTGAACATCCGTACCTAAAGTATTAAATCTATCTATACCTAAAGCTTCGTCTTTACGTCCTCTAGCGAAGTATTCATTTATTATTTTTTTAGATCTTGTAGCTTCACCACCAGAAACACTATCATTAGCCATAAACCCAACTAAATCTTCAAAATCATCATACGTCATATATTTATCATAATTAGAAGCTTTCCAAGTAGCTTCAGAAATATCATTACCTGATTGCCGAATTATTTTTTGAGCTTGCATCAATCTTTTAGCAGCAATAAATTCATAACTCAAAGCCATCCCTAAAGATCCTTCATCTCCAGCGATTTTATAAGTAGCATCAATCCAGTTACGAATCCATGTACCGGGATGTGTAAGTTGAGTAATTTTTAAGGCAACAGTAAACTTAGACCAAAGTTTTAAAAATTTATTAGAGATTTCAGCATTATTAATAATATCTGTCATATTGATATATAAGTCATATGGAATATAAATCGCTCCATTACGCTTCGCCATCTCTACACCAAGAGTATCTTTAATTTGCATTTGTCTGATTTCAAATCCTGAACTAGTATTTGATTCATGAAGAGTAACACAAATAAACTCTTCTGGATCACGAAGCATTTCTAATAATTCTTCATTAGAAAAATTTCTGCCTAAATCTTTAATCTTACAAGGTGATTGTTCTCCAAAAAAGGTTTCAATATAATGTTGTTCAGATATAACTCTACCTGAAACTTCATCTAAAGTATTGGCTGCATTTAATAATGGGTCAAAATCATCAGATGAACTGCTAAGTTTCCAACTGTTTTCATAGTCTCCTAATAAGGATTTATCAAAACTATCATGCCCCCAAATACGAGAATCGCCTGTAAAATCTGTACTTAAAGTACCTCTGATAGTTTTACTGGAAAACGAAGAAGCTAAACGAATTTCTTTATTATATGATGCAGTTATACCTAAAGTACCTCTGGAAGCACCATCAGTCAAATCATCAATATCATCATAAACACCTTTAAGAAGTCTATATACATTTTCTAAAGCCTGTCGTTCTACTTTTCCAAATTCCCTTTCATAGCTTTCCATTATTTCATTAAACTCTGGAAAGCCTATTTTTTCCTCTTCAATTAAACGATACTCAACAGGATTATCAGGAAACCTTGCTATTAACTTACCATCTTCACCTCTATTAAATATTGGTTTAAACTGAGGATTAATAGATAGTATAATATGGTCACCTTCTTCAAACTTAATAAGATATTTAGAATTCATTGATTCAACACGTTCAATTAATTCCCTTACTTGTTTAGTATGAAGTTCATTCCCTGTCCGTGGTATTACCTTACGTAATCCATTAGTAAATAATACTTCTGATAATAACTGTTCATCGGTAGAAACTTTACCGTCAACATCACGAAGCATTCTATTAAGACGATAAGCATCAAATAATTCAGTACGTTTAACATTTAAACCTTTTTTAAAATGAACATAAGCCGACCAAAATTCTTGATTGTCATCACCAATATTTTTAAAAATATTTAATATATCATTTACATGATCAAATGCAGTTTGAATCCTAGAAGTCTGTAATTTAGTAAAATCAGAAGAACTGAAATAAGAAGATTGTTTCGCAATAGTTTTAGAACGATAATTAATACGAGCACGCATATCCTGAATCTCAGCTACAGCTCTTTCTTGTGGAGTGCGTAAACTATCAATATAATGAGAAACATTACCAATAGCATCATTAAAAATATATGCTTGATACTTATCATCACGAAAAATTCTCAAAGGAGATGCTGCATATATTTGACGACGATCACTATTCTCATCAGCAAATAATTTATTAGTACCATCTTTACGTTCAATAAATTTTTTAACACTACCTAACTCTAATTGAGAATTATTTAATAAGGTAAAGTAAGCAAAGAAATCTGCATCAGGAACGCTTTCGCCATTTGTAAAACGCTTTATATAATTGTCCAAAGGAACCTCTTTTGTGTCATGCCAAAATCCATCAATATATTTGAATATATCATTATATAATTTTTGAGCCATTAAATAAGCTTCCATAGGTGTAGAAGGTTGTTTAATATATCTCAAAAAAGAATATGGATTATACTGATCAACATCACGAGAAAAATGTAGTGCAAGGTCAATAACTTCACGACAAATATCTTCCCATGGTTCAATAATTTCATCAGCACCTGCACGAAGATTATACTGCATTTGATTATCAATCCAATCAGTAAATTGCTTCATAGCATGTAATTCATCAGTAGTAATTTTTTCAGTTGTTGTCCAATCAAAATATTTAGCAGCTTCTCTACCTCTAAACAAAACATTGTATGACAAATAAGACCACGGTCTATCAGGAACAGTAGCCTGGGCTTCACGCATTAAATTATGATATGTTTTAGCTGTAGCAAAATCATCATTCACATTTTGAATCATTTGAACGATGTTTTTCTCGTAACGATTTTGCATATGACCGACATCCTGACAAGCTAGTTGTAAATCATGTCGCATTTTTTGTAATTCAGAAGAATTAAGTACATTTGCCAAATCAGAATTGAATTTGTCAGAATTTGGAACCCCAAATTTTGCCTGTAACGATTCTTTTGGATACTTGTCGATACTTACCTTAGCAGGTTTTACAGTATTTCCATTAATATCTGCAACTTGTTTTGCAGATTCACCTGAAGTAGCTAACCTCTGTAAATCATGCAATGCCATTTCTAAAGCACGAGGATCCAAAAATTTAAAACCATTATCGTATTTACCTACTCTACGGGCAAGCCTAATAACCTGATCCTGTACAAATTCCTTTTGTTCAGCTGTAAGAATAACATCATCTTCTAAAGCACGGAGTCTGGCAAGAGTATTATGAGAATACTTCTCAATATCAGAAATATGACGAACAGCTCCTTTAGGAATACCAACCTGAAGATTCCTCATTCTGGCGGTAAGAAACTTAGTATCAAATCCATTAGCATTATGAAATACAAGACAAGGAACAGCTCGCTCATTACGTCTAACAGAACGATGCCACCATTTCTTAGGCTCAACAGTAATGCTGGAATCAGTAATATACTGATTGATAAACTCCATCATATCTTCTTCCGAACTGAAGATAGTAGTTCCATTAGCTTCTTCAGCATAGAATTTCTTATATGCTTCGAGCTTATCTTCCCTACTTGTATTAGCGAGTTTCGGATCTTTAGCAAACAAGCTATTCAATAATCCATCATCGATACGATTTAATTCCGCATCTGATAGACTCCGTTTATAAAGCGTTTCGCTTTCCTTACTTTTAACAATATCGAGTATATCCGATAATGAAGCATTTTCATCAATATGAACCCACTTCTTGAACGCAATAGAAGTAAGACCGTTACGGTCCTTGTTAAGACCACTGGTCTCAATATCTGAGAAAATGACAGCTCGTTCATTTTCCTGCAAAGCATTGTAATCCCGGATAGTAGACTTATCCCTGAGAATAGTGTAGAGCATCTGTACTCTAACATCGTTCATCGGATCAATATGTCCCGGTTGAGTAAGCTCTTCTAATCTTGAACGTATTTCAGGAATATCTATTTCATCCGCATAATCCTTAAATAAATCTGAATCAAAACTTCTGATCTGTACACGAGCACCATCAAGACTACAGCGTACTTCTCCATATTCTGCAACAAGTAAAGTTTCTAAATCTTCTATAAATCTTTCTGGAGCACTGAGAGCTTTATTCATATAATCTTTAGGAGACCCTTTAGTTATACCGAAAAGTCTATCTAAAACAGCGTACACTTGTCGATCAGTAAGTCCAGCAACATCATCAGAGATTGCATTACGAAATTCTGAATATGCTGTATTCATATCCAGTAAATCATTGATTTGCTTAAGAAGTTCATATACAGGATTATTTTCATATTCAATCGATGACATCCTCATATGCTTAACTTCATTTAAAGCTTTACCAATTTCTGTATTAGGATCACGTAAAGTCTCAAGAACTTTTTTAAAATTAGGATGCCGTGTATACTCATCAAAAACAGTAAGGTGATCAAGATGTATAGCATTATAATCTATATTTTTCCCAGTATAGTTTTCTATTGTTAAAGCATTATCATAAAGTTCTTTATCAACTTCAATCATTTTAGCTAGTAGATCATTATCGATTTCACCGCCCATAGTATAACGTAAATTCAATTGATTTATACCCTTTTGAAGAACATCATGTAATGCCTTAGGAGGCATATCAGATACTTTGCTAATTGAAAACATATACTGACGTACACTTTCAAGACCTTTCCAATCATGTTCCTCTTTAGTAAAATAAGTTTGGAGTTCTCTAACTTTACTATGAATACTATCAGGGACAGAAGTAGCAAACCCTTTACTCTCTTTAACAGATGCAGGTAAAGGAATATCGGCATCTCTAGGATTTAAATCAATAGACATATTCTGGTTTCGTTCAAGATTACGAAGAACTGTATCAAATTCTTCTTTTGAAATCTCTTCACCTAACTCAGCATATTTAGCTAAAAGAGCTTCTTCAAAAGCTTCAGGCAATTTCTTTTCAGCACTATGAATATAATATTTATTACTAAACTCAATAAAGTCTTTGACATTGTTAATATCATTTAACTCTTTACTAAGCGTTTTAACCTCTCTATCTATAATTTGTTTTTCAAGAGTCTCTACCTGACGTAATTGAGTATTCAGAGTATCATAAATTTTGCCCATCCTACCGAAGTCACCTTCGGGGGCATTCCTGTAAAGGTCCTCAAGGTAAGCTTTTAATTCAGAACGAGTAGTAGCTACTCCTGAAAGAGCAGCAATCTGATCATCAATAGAATCTCCAAATTGAGCTGCGGTGATTTTACCATCACGAAAATCAGCCATAGGTCTATTCATAGCATAAGCTAAATCTTCTGCAGACTGAATAAACTTATCAGCATCGTCCCATATTTCAGATGATGGCTGTCGTGCCATATCTTTATAATGTGCTTCAACAGATCCAATATCAAATTCTTCAGCAGTTCTAGCTCTAGATTGCATTTTACCAAAAGCATTTCTAGCAACTATTTCATCGTACTGATTTCGTTTAGCAATAGAATCAAGTACATTATCAAGTTGTTTCGGAAGACCTTTAAGTTCTTCACCAAACAATTCTGCCCTATGTTGTGCAGTACTAACAAGCCTATTTATCTCTGAACGAGCACCACGATAGCCTCGGATAGCTCCGCTTATAGGAATATATGGTGCAGCGAACACAGCTTTCATAGCAGTAAGATCCGCTTTATTCATAAGTTCACTTGTAGTATGAAGGGATCTAATAACTTTATAATTAACAGAATCAATACTAGCGTATATTTCTTTCGTTAATTGGTCATCAAAAGTAGACCAATGTCCAGAAGGATCTACAACTGCTTTAGTTCGATTAATAACACCGTTATTTGTAAGCTCATCAGCAAATTGTTTTACATCTTCTGCTATTTGCTTATGATTTTTTGAAAGTAACAAACTATCTGCATTCTTCTTAACAAATCTTCGTATAGCTTTTTCAGCTGCAGCTTGGCTTTCTTTAGTGACTGTATTACTGACAAAAGACTTTATTACTGATCGAGCAGCAATTTCACTAGTAGAACGGGCTGCTGTTGTAGAGAACCCTTTTGCCGCCCCTCCGATAACTAAAGTAGGATCCAATGATACTTCAATAGCAATGTCCTTTGCCATGTTGCCTGTATCAGCATGAAAATTAGCAGCAGGATCTGTATACGCTGATTTTATATTTTGTAAAACAGTTTTATTATCACGAAAATCTTGATTATGTTTATTCCAAGCATTTTTCATATCAAGATACTCTTGCCAAAGTCCTGCTTTTTTTATTTTAGCTTCTATTTCTTCTTTTGTCTCATGTTCACCAACACGATATTTATCGCCACCTGTGGAATGCTTACCACCGGAATGAACAACACCTCTAAGAAGTTTATCAGCACCTAAAGCAACAAGTCTGTTTTGCTCAGGATGGTGTTCATCATCATACCACCATTCTTTTTGCCCCTTAAACGTAGGCTTTCTAGTAAAACTTCCAATATAATCCTGACTGGCTGCAACAGAACGAACACCTACTCCTGCATAATCTAATGTTTCAGCAAAATTCCAAAAGGTATTAATACCTAAAGCTTTATAATCTCCGTTCACAAACGGATTCCATATGTAATCCCGAACATATTCCTTAAATGCTTTTGTACCTGATTTCTCTGGATCTAAGCCAGCACGAATAACATCTAACCAAGAATCTGTAGCTTTATCATCTTGACCAGCATATTTTGTAAGTGTTCCTGCTTCTATAGCTGCTTGCTGTTCATCAATATATTTATTAATAGCAACATCATAAGCTTGACAATATTTCCAAGCTTCACTAATATCAACAGTATTACCGTCTTTATCAGTACCTAACGGAGGAGGAGGTGCTGTTTCCTTGAACGTTGGAACTTTCTCATATTCTCCTGATTCTACATTAAACCGTTTAACAATAACAACATTATCGTTATACCAACGCTCGAACTCTTCTGGATCTACATTATAAACATACTCATTCCAATAAGAATTAAGCATCTTAGAATATAAATTATACTTTTTAGTATTCTGTCCTGTGGTCGTAACCTTTTGAATCTCAGTATCAATTTGTCCTTCTAGAGACTGTCTATAACGTTTTTCTTCCTCACGTTTTCTTTGACGGATTTTAAATGCATTGGTTTCTTCAGTGTTACGATGTCCGTTATAAGTAAAACGATAAGCTTTCTGAGGATCTCTGACAGTAATAGCAGGAACTACTCCCTGTTTGTGATTAGGAATATTAGGAACCGTAATAGGAGTATTAGAAGAAGAAGGAGTGGAAGGACTCTGCCTTCCACCTCCTGTTCCAATACTGTTTATCTTTTGAGCAGATTCAACAACCTTATCTTTAGTCTTCTTTAAAGAATCCTTCAGATTGTTTCTAGCCTGTTCCTGTGCCTTATCATTACCTCTTCTGGTATTACCACCTTTAGGTGTAGCTACAGGTTTTGCATTAGGATTACGATGATCTCTAGCCATGGTTATTCTCCTTAACCCTTTTTACTAACTACTGTTTGCTTACTCTTTGTAGTTGTATTAGCAACATCAAGGTTAGTCTGATTAGTCGTATTATTCATACGTTCGCTGGAAGCAGCTGTATCAGATCCTGCAGCAACACTTCCGTAAGCTTCAGCAACACCTTGAGTACCATATGTATGGTCTGCACCGTAAGCTGATGTAGCATTGTTGTACATTGAATCCATACTTTCTCTGGCTGTATCAAGAGCCTGTACTGCATTAGCAGCTCTGGCAGCTGCAGCTTCCTTAGCAGCGTTCTGATAACCTTGCATACCTGCTGTAGTCGTAGCTGCATTCTGCTGACCAAGACCAAGCATTGCCTGGAGTGCTGTAGCATTAGCTGCTCCACGATTAGCACCAGATGAAGCAGATCCAGCAAGAGCATTCCGCATCTGAGCAACTGCACTCTGAGTATTAGCATAGTTTTGAGCTTCCGCTGCATTCATAGCCTGTATCTGTTCTGCTCTAGCTAGATCCCATGCAGCATCGGATTGTGCATTCATTTTATTTAAAGCACTTCCATAAAAGTCATTTCGATTAAGTCCTATTCTATTAGAGTAGTCAGTTCTTAACATATCTGAAAGATAAGCATCGAGATCATTTGTATACATACCTCGTCCATTCTTATCTCGAAGATGACCACTCAACTGTTTCACTGCATCCTGAGCTATTTTTGTAGCTCCGTATGTGCTTTTTGAGGCTGTTGCCATGACGAATGCCCTCCTTTCTGTTCATCTGTTCGTATAGGTTTAGCGATTATTTGATTGTACATTTTATCACCTGTAGAATTAAGTCCTAAAGAATGATAACCATTGTACAGAAAATTAAGATTTTCTAATTCTGACTCCGTTAATGACTCAGCCGGTAACAAGTATCTGCAGTATCTGAAGAAAGCATCATGAGCAAGAGCTTTTAAAGTCTGATCATAATTCTTAGACTTTTTATAAAGTCCTTTGACCCAGATACATATCCCTGTAAATATAGCAGCACCGCAAGCACTTAGTATGGAGTTGATTATAACTTCAGTTACATATGTCATAATAACCTCCTATTAAGCAGTCCTATGCCATCTGTATACTGTTCTATATGGCATCATATTATCATGTGCTGCACTTGCTGCAGCTGCTGTATTACTATTAACAGAACCACCTGAAAGTGATACTCCAACATTAGTCGTTCTGGTAAGCGAGTGTGTATGTGCTCCACTTCCATTAGTATAGAACTGACCATCTCTATCTGGATTATTCCATGCTCTAGGAACAGGTTGTCCTGATCCGGAAGCAGCCTTTTTTGATTCCCACGAACTTGCTATATGATTATGAGCACCAGAAGAAACAACTGAAAATGCAGGTTGCGTAACAGATACACTAGGTCTTGTAAAACCATGTGTATGTGCAGGTACACCGCATTGATTTGCATTAAGTTTAACAGTCTCTGCACCACCTGTAGAACCTGCTTCATGAGAACTACTTGTGCAGATATGTACTCTGCCATCGTTTTCAAGTACCCATGTACCTGCCCACGTTTCATTAGGATCAAAAGCACCATCAGATGTCTCATAATAAGATCCTACAGGAAAGAAATTCTCAATCATCTCCCTGGCAATAGCATCTTTAATATTGTATAACTGATCTGCTACTTCAATTTGTTTAATATCACCAACTGATTCTGGCATTTAAATCACCGCCTTATTTATATCTACTTTACCTTTAATACCATTAATACTTCCGCTGGATGTGTACTGCCAGTAATCATATGCCAGAGAAGCTTTTGACGAATATTGTGCAAGCCAAATAAGGTATTTCTTCTTTAGTTTCTGATAATCCAGATAATTACTGAACGTATTGAGGTTTGCGTAAATCATTGGTGTGTAACCATAGCCAACAACAACTTCACAAAATGCACTTACTATTTCTGTGCATTTTGCTCTCCCAAGTGCTTTCGCCTTTGATGGTGATAATCTGCCTCCAAATTCCCAATCTATACACACAGGAAGACTGATTTTCTCCTTATAAGGTCCTAGTCTCTTACAAATATATTCGGCTTCTTTCTTCGCTTCATCCACAGAAATAGCCTGTGAATAATGGTACGCCCCCACCTTTACGCCATTGGCATACGCTCCGTTTACATTACCAACAAATGTTGAGTCATCCGAAAGTGCGAATGATGATTTTGACGTATATGATGAACGTACTAATACACCGTCTACATCTTTAGATGCTTTCTTCCAGTCAATGATATGTTGCCAATAAGAGACATCAACAACTTTTTTCA
>AUXO013213611.1_pt1 | contig 13613 bp, 11 predicted proteins | sample 768731 | NCBI WGS metagenome assembly AUXO01 (sample SAMN02715735, study PRJNA202380) | gut metagenome | biome: sheep rumen | host: Ovis aries | place: New Zealand: Palmerston North
TTTTCTCATAATAAAAATCTCCTTAAATTATAATTAATATAACATTTTTAAGTTATTTAAGTTTTTTTCCAATTTTTCTGAAATTGTTTGTAAGCTTCCAACTGTTTGAATTTAAAATTTCTGAATTTTCTTTTTCTAATTTTTGAATTTTTTCGTTTAATTCATTAATTTGCGCTTCATATATTGCATCTTTTCTGAATTCACTCTCGCATACATCAATCAACTCTATAATTTTCTGGGTTAACTGTATAACCCTATCTTTTCTGTATCCATTTTCATCAATTGATGTTTCTTTGGTTTGATTTTTCGTTAAAATTGAAATTAATGTGGTTGTATTTCCAATTAAATCATTTAAATAAGTTTTATATTCCATATCTAGTTTTGACATTTCACTTTCTTTCTCACATATCCCCCAAATACTTGCATTTGAACCTTTGTAATCGGATATTTTTGATGGAAGATAAGGATTTTTAATGAAATGTCCTTTAGTATAGCTGTCCTCAACAATCAACATATCAAACTTGGTCGAAAGATTCAAGAACTCTAAATAATCGACATTAGGGTTAAATGTAGTTTTATCCAATAACTCCTTACTTAAGACCTGTTCAAATAATGTTCTATTGGGACTAAATATGTGTAATCTTACTTTCTGCTGATATTCTTTTGGTATATTATCGAATGCATTGATAAAGTCTTCTAGTGACCTATTGGAAAATATTACTCCAAAATAACCAAAGTTAATGTAATTGCCATCCAATTGGTAGGAACTGTTTTTCACATAATAATATTTTTCATCTAATGTTGGATGAGGAGAAATAGTGCTTTTCTCATTAATCATATCTTCAATTTTAAAAGGCAATGTTTTTATCATAACTTCCTTTTGACTTTCATTAGTAAATATTATCTCATCTGCAAAAACAAATGATAGATATTCGCAAATGCAGTTTATATCCATTCCAGAATTAATCAATTCCAAATTTTTACCTTTTAGGATTTCATTTATTTTATTGATGTATTCTTCATCTTCAAGTTTTTCGCTTAAATGCCTGTTTCCAAATGTATAAATTAGTGGATCTGAAAATTCTGCTCTCCAGAATGTATCTGGGTTATTTAATTTATATTCAAGTGCTAAAAAATGTGAATGGACAAAGTTGGCTCTGCTGTAAATTTTATCATAGCCATCAATAAGCTTAATGCCTTCATTCATGAAATTTTTGATATTGCTCCATTCTGTTGAGAAATTTGTATTGACAGTAAATTTTTGTACAACATATTCCAAGACAAGCTTTTCAAGTGTAAAATCTTTTGCCATATCATCAAGACTTGCGCAAATTACATCAACATTTCTCTTTTCAGATAGTATTCTTTTTGCAACGACATTGCTTGTAGTCGTATTTGTCGGTGAAAATGCATAAGATATTATTAATTCTCTTTTTTCATTGTTTAATTTTGATATGTCTTCATTCAGATATTTATATGGGAAAAATTCAAAGTCATATTTTAAAATGTCCTTTAAGACTTTTGTATAGTCTTCGGGATGCTTTTCAAGATAATCGTTGATTTTTACAATTTGGCCTCCGGTTAATGTTTCAATGAAACTTCTCATTTCCGGGGTTTTGGCCTTCTTAAGGCCTTTATTTATATCGTTAATTACTTTCAAACGGTGTTCAACGTTGAATGTGTATGATAAATCTTGTCTTGATATGGAACCATGTCTCCATAGTCTGTAATAGTTAGCTTCTTTACTTTCATCGACAACATAAAACTCAAAATCGTTTTCAGGATAAAAATTTGCATAATATGCAATATCAACACCATTTGTCAGTTCAGGATTGAAACTGGAATCCTTCACATTCACTGTTGGTATTACCTTATTTTGCGTAATCACTATGGCATCCTTTATCTTTCCATATGGGTTTTCTACAATTCCTTGATTATTTAAAAGCTGCGGAGTCATGTAGGAATTTTTTACCTCTCCGGTATCTTCATCTATATCATAAAACATTCCAACAACGATTCTATTAGGTTTCACATGTTTATACAATTCTTCAAAGTAATTATGGCTAATAAAATCATCGTCATCGATAAATATGGAATATTCTCTGCTAGCTAACTCAATACCTTTATTACGTGCATTGCAGACTCCCTTTTCACTTTCGGTTAAGATGATATTGACTTCAGGATAGTTTTCCTGATATTCTTTTATGATATTGGGTGTTGAATCCAATTCTCCATTCACGATAAAAATAGCTTCAAATAATTTAAAATCAATGCTTTGGTTGATTAAAGAATCAAGTAGTTTGGATATGTATTTTTCTCCTTTATACGTAGGAATTATCGCTGTTATGCCTTCTTTAAATTCAGATTCTTTAATCATAAAATCACTATAATAAATTGATTATTTCTTCTGTCACATCTTTGGTGGTTGCATTACCGCCTAAATCTCCAGTTAAAACTTTTCCATCACTTAATAATTTTAAAATTGCATTGTCCAATTTGTCTGCTGATTCATTTTCATTTAAGTATCTAAGCATCATTACTGCAGATAGCATCATGGCAATTGGGTTGGCTATTCCTTTTCCTGCAATATCAGGGGCTGATCCATGGACTGGCTCAAACAATGCACCGTCACTTCCAATATTTGCTGATGGAATCAATCCAAGCCCTCCAACGAGACCTGCACCTTCATCAGATAATATGTCACCGAACAGGTTTGTCGTTACAATGACCTCAAAGCTTTGGGGTTGTGTAATAAGATACATTGCAGTAGCATCAACATAGAAATCTTCCTTTTCAATATCCGGATATCTTTCACCCACTTCGTAAAAGATTTCTTTAAACAAACCGTCACTTTTCTTTAATACATTAGCTTTGTGAACACCTGTGACCTTGGATTTTCCATTGTCCTTCGCATAGTTAAATGCATAATCAATAATCCTTTCTTCAGCTTCACGGGTAATAACACGTTTTGCGGTTGCACCATCTTTGGTGAACTCTTCCTTATCTGCAATATATAGTCCTTCGGTATTTTCACGGACAATCATAAAGTCAATATCTTCAGATAATGCATTGGTATTTGGATATGCTTTTACAGGTCTTAAATTAGCGAACATCTTCATTTCCTGACGCAATTTAACAATAACATCTGCAGCAGTTTCACCGGCTGCTCCAAACAGACATGCATCACTATCTCTAACAATGTCTATTGTTTCTTTAGGAAGTGCGGTGCCTGTTTTTTCCAAACATGCATCTCCCGCTTCACCATAAACATAATCAAAATCAATATCTAAATTATCTAAAACTGAAATGGTAGCTTCCATTACTTCCTGGCCAATTCCATCTCCTGGAACTACAGCAATTTTATAATTATTCTCTTTTGTCTTTGAGGTACTCAATCAAACCACCTTTTTCAAGTATTTCTAACATAAATGGAGGTAATTTCTTAAAGGTTATTTCCTCCCCATTTGAAGATTTTATAATTCCATTATCCATATCAACTTCAATTTCTTCTCCATTTTTAACTATTTCACTTATTCCTGGAGCTTCAAGAAGTGGTACGCCTACATTAGTGGCATTTCTATAGAATATTCTTGCAAATGATTCAGCAATTACGGCTGAGATTCCAACACCTTTAATTGCAATAGGTGCGTGTTCACGAGAAGAGCCACAACCAAAGTTTTTTCCTGCAACTATAAAATCTCCTTTCTTGCATTTTTCACTAAATTCATCATCCAATCCTTCCATACAGTGTTGGGATAATCTTTCTTCATCTGTGTAAATCAAATATCTCCCTGGAAGAATGATGTCTGTATCAATGTCATTTCCAAATTTCCATGCGGTTCCTTTCATATAATCACTCCGGTGCAACAATTCTTCCTTCAATCGCAGAAGCAGCAGCCACTGCAGCAGAAGATAAATAAACTTTACCGTCAGGTGAACCTTGTCTACCTTTAAAATTTCTATTGGAGGTTGACAGGCTTACTTCACCAGGTCCTATGATTCCTGTATGTCCTCCAAGACATGGACCACAGCAAGGAGCTGAAACCAATGCACCCGCATCAACGAATATTCTTATCAATCCTTCATCCAATGCTTTTGAGTATACTTCTTTTGATGCAGGAATGACTAGCATTCTTGTTCCTTTAGCTATTTGTTTTCCTTTTAGGATTTTGGCTGCGTCTCTCAAGTCACTGATTCTTCCGTTTGTACATGATCCTAAAAATACCTGATCGAGTTCCTGGTCTACTTCGCTAACTGGTTTTACATTGTCTACATTGTTTGGACAGGCTACTTGGGGTTCTAAATCACTAACATCAATGTCTATAATATTTAAGGAATCAGCGTTCAAGTCACTTTTGAATATTTTATAAGGTTTTTTTGATCTTTTTTCTACATATTCTATTGTTTTTTTGTCAGGTTCTACTAGACCAGTTTTTCCACCCATTTCAATTGCCATGTTACATAATACCATTCTGTCAGACACGCTCATGTCTCTGACTGTATCTCCCGCAAATTCGCAGGCTTTATAGGTTGAGCCATCTGCTCCTATTTGGCCTATAATATTTAAAATAACATCCTTGGCATAAACGTTATCTTTCAATTTTCCCGTAATTTCAAATCTGTTTGTTTCAGGAACTTTAAACCATAGATTGCCTTCAGCAAAAACCATAGCCATATCTGTTGAACCTATTCCTGTTGAAAATGCACCTAAAGCTCCATGTGTGCATGTGTGTGAATCAGCGCCAACAATAACTTCTCCTGGAACTACATGGCCTAATTCAGGCAATATTTGATGGCAAACACCAGCGTTCACATCATAAAAATTCTCAATATTGTGTTTTTGCACGAATTTTCTCATAATTATATGATTATTGGCTGAGTCTATGGAATCTGCTGGAACTTGGTGGTCAAACGGAATAACAATTTTTGATGAATCCCAGACTTTGTCAGCACCAATTTTTTCAAATGATTCGACAGCTAGAGGACCAGTCAAATCATGAGTCATTGCAACATCAATATTTGCAATAATAATGTCTCCGGCTTCAACTTTATCTTTACCGGAAGCTCTAGCCAATATTTTTTCAGACATTGTACTTGACATATTTATAAAACCTCACATTAATGATTAATATATGTTTAACATTCTATTTAAATTTTGAAAAAATCTAATTTTATCTGTTGGTTTTTGCGTTTTGTCTATTTTTAATGTTTTAAATTTAATTTTATTAACATATTTTTTTCAATTTCAATTTAATCATAACTTTATATAACATGTTGAACAAAATATTTTTCATGAGTAAGTTCTTTGGAAGATTTAAAAAAGAAGAAGAAGTTCCTGTTGTTGAAGAACAGGTTCCTGTTTGGGAAGATAGAATTTTTTGGGTCGAAACTTTACAAAAAATAGCTTTACCTGTATTAATGAATCTTAAAAAAGATTCTTTAAGAAAAAATATGATTTTAGAGTCCAACAGTCCGGAAGGTGAAAAATTTGCATATCTTGAAGCTTTTGCACGTGTATTCAATGGTATTGCACCTTGGTTGGAGTTAGGACCTGATGTATCTGAAGAAGGTAGATTACGTGAAAAATACATAGATTTGACTATTGATGCTATTTCTACAGCCGTTAACCCAAAGAAAAATGATTATATTTTATTTACTGAACCTAAGCAATCTTTAGTTGATATGGCTTTATTTGCTCAAGGGTTACTTCGTTCTAAAAATCAGATTTGGCTCAATTTACCAATGGATGTTCAAGCTAAAGTCACTGAAGAGCTCAAAAATACAAGAATAATAGCTCCTTACGAAAATCATTGGCTTTTATATACATCAATGATTGAAGCCGCAATTTTAGAATTCACTGGTGAATGTGATATGGAACGTTTAGTATATGCTATTCATAAATTTAGGGATGAATGGTATATTGGTGATGCAATTTACGCTGATGGTCCTGAATTTACAAAAAATTATTATAATAGTTTTGTCATTCACCCAATGCTTAATGATATTTTAATGGTAATGAGAAAATATGGTTTGCCTGATGGGGAATTTTTAGATGTACAATTGATGAGATCTTCAAGGCTTGCATCCCAGTTGGAAAGAGATATTTCTCCTGATGGAACATTTCCTGTGATGGGAAAATCAATTTGTTATCGTACCGGTGTTTTCCATTTATTATCACAAGTCTCCTTACTTAAGATTTTGCCAAGAAATTTGGAAGTTGCCCAAGTTAGGTCTGCTTTAACAAAAGTATTAAGAAATTTTTTCGAAGGCAATCAAAATTTCACCAATGGCGGATGGTTATTATTAGGTTTCAATGGTCACCAAGTGGATATTGCTGAAAATGACATTAATACTGGAAGCTTATATCTTTGCTGTTCAATATTTTTAGCTTTGGGCCTTGACTATAATGACCCATTTTGGTCAGATGAATTTGCTGAATGGACTTCACTTAAAGCATGGCACGGCCATGTAACACAAAATGACCAGTCAATAGACTTTTAATTGATTCTTATGGGTATTAAATCATTTTTTTCTAAAAATTCTAATTCAAATAATGATAGGGAAATTTGGGTTAATACATTATCTAAAATTATAGATCCTGTTTTAACTAATGCTGCAAATGGAACTCTTAAAAAAAACATGCCGGTCAGTGCTGTCAATGAGGAAAGGGCTAAATTTGCACATTTGGAAGCAGTGGGTCGTACAGTATGTGGTATAGCGCCCTGGTTGGAGTTAGGTCCAGACAATACTTATGAAGGTAAATTGAGAGAAAAATATATAGAATTAACCACAAAGTCATTGGTTAATATTTGCAATCCCGATTCGCCAGATTACTTAATTTTTAATCAACCTTATCAGCCATTGGTTGACTCTGCACATTTGGTGGAGGGACTGCTTAGGGGAAAAACTCAACTTTGGGACAATATTAGTCATGACAATCAAGAAATGATTATTGATGCTTTAAAGCAAACCCGTTCTATTGAGCCTTGGGTTAATAATTGGATTTTATTCCCATCAATGATTGAAGCATTCTTGCTTGAAACTACTGGTGAGTATGATGAATTCAGATTGATGCATGGTGTAAACGTTTATATGAATGAATGGTACTGCGGCGATTCCTATTATGGGGATGGTCCTAGCTTTCATTTTGATTATTATAACAGCTATGTGATCCATCCAATGCTTACAGATATTCTTTCAATATTAAGAAAGCATAATATTGGTGAATATACCTTTTTAGATGCTCATTTACATAGATTAAGACATTATGCTGGACATTTGGAACGGTTAATATCTCCTGAAGGTACTTATCCCGTAGTGGGCAGGTCAATGTTGTATAGAACAGCTGTCTTTCAGGCATTGGGTCAGGCATGTTTATTTGGCCTTTACAATAAAGACGTCAAGCCAGAACAGGTTAGATGTGCACTTACAGCTGTAATTAAAAATCAATTTGAAGGCAATGCCAATTTTGATAATGGTGGATGGCTACGATTCGGATTTAATGGAAATCAGCCGAAGGTAGCTGAAGAGTATAGCAATACGGGTAGTATGTATTTGTGTACAACAGGATTTTTACCTTTGGGTTTGCCTGAATCAGATAGGTTTTGGTCAGCTCCAGGCACTGAATGGACTTCACTGAAAGCTTGGAGCGGAAAGGATATAGATTCAAATATGTACATTAAAGATTAAGTTCATACAAGTTTCCATAGTTGTAGAGCTTAATTTTTTCCGGAACTTTATATATTATATTTTTGGTATCAAAGATTACCGTATCTTCGTCGATTAATGTATAATCTAGATTTTTAAACTCATTGTGATCACATAATATTAAAATTAGGTCTGCTTCACTGACAGCCTCTTTAAAGCTAACGAAATTAGGATTATCTATATGTGGGTCATGAATTGATATTTCATAATCTTTAGTTAAATTGCCTATTATCTCATATGCGGGGCTTTCCCTATCGTCACCAGTATTTCCTTTATAAGAAACACCTAATATGGCAATTTTCCCTTTATTAATTATCTTTCTCACATTTTCACATACAAATTCAGGCATAGAATTGTTAGTGTCCCTTGCAAGTTTTATTAGCTTAGCAGTTTCGGGTGCCTTTGCATAAATGAAATATGGATCAATTGCAAGGCAGTGTCCACCAACTCCCGGACCCGGAGAATGCAAATTCACTCTTGGATGCTTATTTGCCATTTTTATTACATCCAGTGCATTCACGCCTATTTCAGCACAGATTTTTGCTAGTTCATTTGCCAGTGCAATGTTAACGTCTCTAAATGTATTTTCCATACATTTTGATAATTCAGCAGTTTTTGCTTCAGTTAACATCAATTCACCTTCAACAAATTGGCCATATACTTCACCTGCTTTTTTACTGCATATTGGAGTTATTCCTCCTATAATACGGTCATTATGAATTAATTCTTCTATAATTTTTCCAGGCAAAACTCTTTCAGGGCAATGTGCAAGATATAAATCCTTTCCAATGACATATCCTTCCTTTTCAAAAATAGGCTTTATGATATCGTCAGTTGACATTGGCGCTATGGTGGATTCAACAATCACAACATTGCCTTTTTCTAAATATGGAATTATTGATTCGCATGCACTAATCACATAACTTAAATCACAGCTATAATTTTCAGCAATATAAGGGGTAGGGACTGTAATGATAAAAGCATCTGCTTTTTCAGGTTTTAGTGAAGCTTTATAGACTTTGTTTTTTAAAGCTTGTTTTATTATATCGGATATTCCTGGCTCTTCGATGTGAATGATTCCGTTATTTAAATTTTCAATCATTTTTTCATTAACATCGACTCCAACAACTTCACAGTGATTCCTTGCAAATAAAGCGGCTGTTGGAAGTCCAATATAACCTTGTCCAATAATACATACTTTCATTTAAACACCCCTTGAAATTTTAAATATTAATATTGATATATCTAATTTATATAATAAAATATTTGGGGATATAATATGAAGATTTTAATTACTGGTTCTAATGGTATGTTAGGTCATGATTTAATAGAAGTTTTAGAGGATAATCATGAATTGATATTAACTACTTCATCATCATTAGATATCACCGATAAAGAACATGTAATTAGTTTTATTAAGGACAAAAATCCGGATATAGTAATTAATTCTGCGGCTTATACTAATGTTGATGGTTGTGAAGAGAATGTTGATTTGGCTTTTGCTGTTAATGGTGAAGGTCCAAAAAATTTAGCTTTAGGCTGTAAGGAAGTTAATTGTCCGCTAGTTCATGTAAGTACTGATTATGTATTCAACGGTAAGAATACAAGGCCTTGGGTTGAAGATGATGAAATAGGTCCAATTAGCGTTTATGGTAAAAGTAAACTTGAAGGTGAAATTGGAATTCAGGAAACAATGGATAATTACTTTATCATAAGAACTGCCTGGCTATATGGAGTCAATGGTGGCAATTTCCCTAAAACTATGCTTGAACTTGCAAAAAATCATCCGGAAATTACAGTTGTAACTGATGAGGTTGGATGTCCTACATATACATATGATTTGGCTAAAGCAATTGCAGAATTGATTGAAACGGATTATTATGGAATTTATCATATAACCAACTCTGACAGCTGTTCATGGTTTGATTTTGCAAAATATATCTTTGAGATTGCTGAAGTTGATGTTAAGGTAACTCCAGTTACTGCATCTGAATTTGCAAGACCTGCTCCAAGACCTTCATATTCTGTTTTGGAAAACAAAAAATGGATTGAAAATGGATTTGAACCTTTAAGAAGTTATAAAGAAGCTATTAAAGAGTATATAAATATTATAAAGTAGGTGAATTAAATGGATAAAAAGATGTTAATAATTGTTTTTGCAATTATAGCATTATTCGGAGGCCTTTTCCTATCTGGAACATTTGCTCAAAAAGATGTAAAGGTAGTGGAAGACGGCCAATATTGTACTGTTGATGAAGTTGCAGCATATATCAAGGAATTTCATAAATTGCCTAGCAATTATATAACGAAAAATCAGGCTAGGGATTTGGGGTGGTCAGGTGGTCCTTTAAAAGAGTATGCTCCTGGTAAAAGTATTGGTGGTGATGTATTCGGTAACAGGGAAGGTGTACTTCCAAAAACATCAGCCAAATATATTGAATGTGATATTAATGCAAACGGAACCTCAAGGGGAGCTGAAAGAATAATTTATAATAGTGATACATTTCAAGTGTATTATACAGCTGATCATTACAAAACATTCAAAGAGGTATAAAATTGAAGGTTTATGAACTTGATTATAAGTTAATTGGGCAGGATGGTCATAAATACATCAAAGAGGCATTAGATTTTCCAGATTATTATGGTGAGAATTTGGATGCTCTTTATGACTGTTTATGTGATTTGAATTGTGAGATTCATTTCATTAATGCTTCTGATGTAAATGATTCTATTATGGACACATTTCATGATGCATGCAATGACAATGAAAATTTAATAATAAAATTTCTTTAAGTAAATTTTTTATATTATATTTTTCATAAAACTATAATAATTAACTTATTTTAAATTTTAAATACAAAAATGTGAGTTAGATTTTTAATGTTTGAAGGGAATGAGCACATAAAAAATTTTAGTAAGTATTCATTTTTACTTACTGAATTGATTAAAAGGGATATTAGTGGAAAATATAAGGATTCTACTTTAGGTTTATTCTGGAGTTTTCTAAATCCATTATTATCAATGATTGTGTTAACTATGGTATTTTCACAATTTTTCGGTGGATCAATTCCAAATTTCCCAGTTTATTTGTTAAGTGGTAAATTAGTTTTTGATTTATTTGCAAATGCTACTACTGGGGCAATGGATTCAATTAAGGGAAATTCAGAGATTATTAAAAAGATTTATGTCCCAAAATACATGTTTGCAGTTGGAATTGTATGTTCCGAATTCATTAACTTTTTAATATCTCTTATCGTGCTTGTCGCCGTGATGTTTGTAACTGGTGCACCATTTTACATGTCACTTTTATACTCTCCAATTCCATTGTTTTTCTTACTTGTATTGACAATGGGTGTTGGTTTGATTTTAGCTACGGCTACAACATTCTTTACGGATATTAAATATTTATATGGTGTTTTAACCATGTTATTATCATTCATGACTCCATTATTCTATCCTATTGAAATGATTCCTGAGCAATATTTGTTCTTATTTAAAATCAACCCATTATATGCTGCAGTAAAATGTTTCAGGGATATTGTGTTGGCAGGTACTTTTCCTGAAATGAAATTTTTCATTTATTTAGTAATTACATCAATAATTGCACTAATCATTGGAATATACTTGTTTAATAAGTACCAAGACGAATTTATACTTAACATTTAGGAGATTAAAAGATGACAATTCAATTAAGATATCCAAAAAAAATTTCTCAAAAGGAAGATAGCGAAAAGTCCAAATGGGAAAATTTAGATAATATAATGCTTGATGATTGGGATGATGTTGCATCTACTTATGTGTCTCCTAAACAAAAACCGGCCATTATTACAATAAGCGATTTTAATTTTAATATTCCTGATGATGCTAGAGTTTCAGAAGTGGTTATTGAGCATGATTTTCATAAAGAATCCTCTCAAAAACCTATTGAAGTAGAACCTCCTTTGATTACTCTTGTCATTGGTGAAAAAGAATTTGAAATCAGTTCTTTTATTAATGCAGACATTTATCCGGCAGATCGTAGTGTTGTAATACCGTTGGAAGATATTTTGGGTGAGGATGTTAAGGGTGATGATTTCAAAATCAATTTTGAATTTCCCGAAAACATTAACAAATATGGCGGTTTATTATTCTTTGATTTTGTACGTGTAAGATTGGTTTTTGACATTAAACGATACTTATTGACTTCCGGTGAAACCAATACTTATTTCCCTACTGAAGATGAACCTATTCAATTGGCTGTAGGTGATGAATTTAGATACTCATTGTATTTTAGAAATGTAAATGGGGTATCAACAGACCGTCAAGAAGTAAAAGTTAATATTCCCGACGGTTTTGAAATTTTAAGATATTACTTCAAAGCATCAAAAATAAATAAATTAACAGATGATGATGTTGATGAAGAGTTGTATGAAGATGAATTCGATGAAAACACATTAATTTGGCATCCGTCTGTAAGGGGTAAGGGTTCTGCAGCTATCAGATTAGTTTTGAAATGTACTGAAGAAGGTACAAAGGCATTATCAGGTTATAATGAAAACTTCGGTATCACTCCTAATTTTTATGTTGAAGTGCATGATGAGAGTTTCGACAGTCCTCCAAACTTATTCGATGAAACTACTAATGTATGGGGTTCAGAACTTAGTGATGATGAAAATTATCAGATAATGAATCAGGATGTCGTAATTGATGTTAATAATGTATCAATGGAATTCAAGAAACCTCAAGAAAAGGTAGATAATCTTAAAGAATACTGTATTAAATGGGTTAAACGAGAATTAAAACCTAAAAATAAATTTAAAGCACTTGAAAACGTTTCATTTTCTGTTAATAAAGGTGAAAGAGTTGGAATTATTGGTTTTAATGGTGCAGGAAAAAGTACTATATTAAAAATATTGTCTGGAGTTTTAAAGCCAACATCTGGTGAAATTCATACCTATGGTACTATAGCTCCATTACTTGAACTTGGAGCCGGTTTTGACCATAACTATAGTGGACGTGAAAACGTATTCTTAAACGGAGCTATTTTAGGATATTCCAGAGAATTTTTAGAAAGCAAATATGAAGAAATACTCGAATTTTCTGAATTGGAGGATTTCATAGACATTCCAATTAAAAATTACTCTTCAGGTATGGTAGCAAAATTGGGATTTTCCGTTGCAACAATTGTAGAGCCTGATGTTTTAATATTGGATGAAGTATTGTCAGTAGGGGATGTAAAATTCCAGAAAAAAAGTGGAGATAAACTTAAATCAATGATGGGTTCTGGAGTAACAGTATTGCTTGTATCTCATGCTACCGATAACATTCGTGAATTGTGTACTCGTGCAATATGGCTTGATCATGGTAAGGTTGTAATGGACGGCGATGTTGATTATGTATGTGATGCTTATATTGAAGCAGCTAAAAAGGCATCTGAAGAACAATTAAGTGGCTTGCAATTACAATAGTTCTTCAAAACTTTTTTTTATTTAAATTATTTTTTTTCAAAATAGTTATTTTAATTAATTATTACTTATAAAATATAAGTCATATATAAAAATTTTATAAGTGATTTTAATGAAAGGTATTGTGCTTGCTGGTGGTTCTGGAACTCGTTTGTATCCGATTACTAAGGCTGTTTCTAAGCAGTTGTTGCCGTTGTATGATAAGCCGATGATTTATTATCCTATTTCTGTGCTGATGCTTGCTGGGATTAAGGAGATTTTGATTATTTCTACTCCTAGGGATTTGCCTATGTATAGGGATTTGTTGGGTGATGGTTCTTCGTTGGGTATTAGGTTTGAGTATGCTGTTCAGGATCATCCTAATGGTCTTGCTGAGGCTTTTATTGTTGGTGAGGATTTTATTGGTGATGATAATGTTGCTTTGATTTTGGGAGATAACATTTTCCATGGACACAGATTCAC
>AUXO013334202.1_pt1 | contig 13613 bp, 10 predicted proteins | sample 768731 | NCBI WGS metagenome assembly AUXO01 (sample SAMN02715735, study PRJNA202380) | gut metagenome | biome: sheep rumen | host: Ovis aries | place: New Zealand: Palmerston North
TTTTACCTATATATACGGGAAATCCTGCTCCTGTAATCTTAACACCTAAATCAAAATCTATAAGTCCATATTGTTTGCAGATATCCCAATGACACAATGCCTTCGCTCCCAAATCTGGCTTTTTACCACCTTCTTTTACCACAACGTTTTCTGATGCATCTCGTCCTTCTGGAACTTCATCATAGGGGAGATTTGGTATCTGACAAAGCAATTCTGTCAACTTAGATTCAAGTTCGTTTAATTTATCTGTCAATTCTTTATCTTGAGCCTTCAAGTCTGAAACATTTTGTTTTACTGATTCAGCTTCTTGTTTTTTACCATCCTTCATAAGCTGACCAATCTGTTGAGCCAAAACTTTTGACTTTTGTTTGATCCCATCAAGTGTTTGTTGAGTAATTCGCCTCTGAGCATCCACGTCAACCACCTCTGCAATCATATCTTTTGCTCCCTTGAAATGTTTTTTCTCAAGACCTTTGATTACACGTTCTCTATCTTCGTTTATCAATTTCAATGTTAGCATAACTATTAATATCTTTAATTAGTCATGCAAAAGTACTATTAAGTGGCTAAAATGCAAAATAGTTTTTGTTTTTTTGAAAGTTTAATTAAATGCATAAAGTAATGTTTAGATTCTGAAATCCGTAATTGTTTATTAACTTTGCAAATCATGTATTACACATACGAGAAATTAATTCAACACGCACCTTTGTTAAGAATTATGATTTCTTTTTGTTTAGGTGTCACTTTTGCACATTATGTTGGGCAGAATTATCTTGTTGCATGTGGTACAGCGTTCCTAATTTGTTTATTGTTAACTATCATATTGCTTTTCCAACGAAAAATCGTCTATATACAAAGTATCATGATATTTATCTCTGTTTTTACTTTCAGTGGATGGTGGTACATGCTTCATATAGATAGATTAACAACCCCTATTGAGGATAAAAAATTTGCGTATAAAGGTATTGTTACAACCGAGCCTGTTGAAAAAAGACGTATTATTCTTTTTGATCTATACATAACTGAAGGCGAACTTAAAGGCAAGAAAGTTAGAGTATCCTTACTGAAAGATACTCTTGAGAATCGTTATAAAAACATTAGTTTGGGGTCTGGGATTAAAGCTCAATCTAAATTTAATAATATATCTATAAACAACAAAGACTCAACCACTTACGAACGGTGGTTAATTAATCATGGTTATCGTGCAAAAACATTTCTAACACACTACCACTGGGATAAATATCAAGCAATTTATGAAGAATTACCATTAACAAAAAGAATTGCCCTAAGTGGTAAAATGTATCGCAAAAAAATAGAAAAAACACTTAATACCACTTCTTTAGATACAACCTCCCTCTCAATTGTGGCAGCTATGACGCTTGGCAACAAAGCCTACATATCATCTAAAGTATATGATACATATTCACAAACAGGAGTCGGTCACATATTAGCCTTAAGTGGGATGCACCTTGCAATAATAGTCATGATCTTGCGCTCTATATTGGCAACAAACAAGTTTCGCATATTGAGTGCAACTTTTCTAATATTCGCTATTTGGTGTTTTGTTATAATTGCAGGTTCTCCTATCTCTGCAGTTAGAGCAGCAATCATGACCAGCATGATTATTATTTCAGAATTATTTGATGATAATTGTTCATCTATAAATTCACTTTCGTTTGCTGGACTTATTCTTTTAATCATGCGTCCGACAACACTTTTTGATGTGGGATTTCAGCTATCATTTACGTCAGTTTTATTTATCATATTATTTTCTGAAAAAATACATTTGCCATTCTCTAAGCATCGAACATTTTTCAAAAATGTTATAAGAGGAATTGTCTCTATCATTATAATTTCCACTATTGCTCAATTAGCAACTAGTCCACTGCTACTCTATCATTTTGGACGAGTTTCTACATATTATTTCATTTCAAATATAATAGCAATACCAAGTGCATATTTAATCATACTTACTACGATATTACTTTTATTAACACACTCTTTTACAAGCTTACAAGATTTTATTTCTGAGATTTTGAACTACATTGTAAATACATCTTATAATATACTATCGTTTATAAACAAGCTACCATATGGTGATATTGTTTCTGTAAAGATTTCATTATCTACAATGTTTGTTTTATATCTTATTGAAGCATGTTTAATATTTCTTTTCTTTAAGTATTTTTATAAAGATAAGAAACAAGAATGACAAGCTGTTGCCACAGCTTGTCATTCAGTATTCTGACATCCTTACACCATTGAAATGTTAGTATTTCTAAATGTATTTATGCAAGATTTTCTATTTCTTCAGTCATGTCAACGAATTGTTGTTTAGAATCATAAAATTCATATTGCAAGAAAGCAAGCTTTTGCGAAGCAACAATATGAACCCCTCTACCATATCGTATTCTCCATTTTGTCAACTGCGACCACAGTCCATGTTTAATATATGCAGCCACATACGGATGTAAATGCAGATAAAAATGTTTGATTCCTACAACATTAACAAGATTATTTATTTTGTTTTCAAGTTGTTCCGTAAACAAAATACTTGATTTTATTTTACCTGTCCCAAAACATGTTGGGCACGATTCTTCAACATTAACATCAATAGCAGGACGCACACGTTGACGCGTAATTTGCATTAAACCAAACTTACTCAATGGCAAAATATTATGTTTCGCTCTGTCTGTCTGCATATTTTTACACATACGTTCATACAACAGCTGCCTGTCTTCAGCCAGAGTCATGTCAATGAAGTCTATTATTATGATGCCTCCCATATCTCGCAGCCTAAACTGCCGAGCTAATTCATCAGCTGCTCCAAGATTAACTTCTAAAGCATTTGCCTCTTGTCCATTTTCAGATCGTGTTCTATTACCGCTATTAACATCAACAACATGCATCGCTTCCGTATGTTCTATTATAAGGTAAGCACCATGCTTGAAATTTACAATCTTACCAAAACTTGATTTTAACTGTTTGGTAACATCATAATTATCAAAGATAGGAGTAACTCCTGAATATCTTTTTACAATGCCATTTTTCTCTGGAGCAATGAGAGCTATATAATCTTTCAGTTCTTTAAATATTTCATCATCGTTGACATAAATATTTTCATAAGAAGGATTAAATAAGTCTCGCAAAAGTGCTACACTTCTACTTGTTTCTTCAAAGACAATCTGTGGGCGTATCTGTGTTGTTTGAACTTTCGTTATTGCTTCATCCCAACGTCGTTGTAACAAACGTAATTCAGAGTCCAGTTCTGCCACTCGCTTACCTTCTGCAACGGTGCGAACAATGACACCAAAATTCTTTGGCTTGATACTTTGTATGAGTTGTTTAAGGCGAGCCCGTTCTTCTCCGCTCTTTATCTTTGTAGAAACAGAGACTTTGTCATCAAATGGAATTAGAACAAGAAACCTCCCTGCAAATGAAAGTTCGGCTGTCAGTCGTGGACCTTTTGTAGAAATAGGTTCTTTTACTATCTGAACTAACACTTCTTGTCCAACTTGTAAAACATCTGTAACACTACCATCCTTTTTTAGATCATGACATCTTTGCGCTTTGTTTATAGACAACAGGTGCTTCCTATCACTTTGAACTTGTTTGAGATATTTAGCATATGTGTTGAAATGTTGACCTAAATCAAGATAGTGAAGGAAAGCATCTCGTTCATGCCCTACATCTACAAAACAAGCATTCAGTCCTGGCATTATCTTTTTTACCTTTGCAACGTATATGTTACCAACAGAGTATGATGCAGTCCGAGACTCACTTTGGTATTCCATGAGTCGCTTATCTTCGAGAAGAGCAATTGCAATGTCCTTCTGCGTGGCGTCGATTACTAATTCACTTATCATTGAATATATTTAGTATTCTTTTATATATCTATGGACATCTTATATTATACTCGATTGCTAAAAAATCGGCAGAAGATTAAATTGAGCTATCAACGAAAAAGGGGCATGTCGTTTCGAAGCATCTTATACACCTCCTCCCGACACGCACCCATATTTTTTCTATCCTCCTTCGGCAGAGCAATGTTTCAACGGTCTTTCGACTTATAAACACTTATTTGCTCTTGTGTCTATTCTTTCTCAGACGCTTTTTGCGTTTATGAGTAGCCATCTTGTGGCCCTTTTTTTTCTTTCCGTTAGGCATAATAGTGTGTGTTTTGTTATGTTTTAATTATTTTTTAAAATATCTTATCATATAGTTTGATGCTTATCAACATCTACATTGTCTATTTTTTTAGCCTGCCAGCGAAACTCTTTGATGGCTTAAAATGAGGAAAATCGTAGGCATCAAGGAGTATTGTTGTGTTTTTTGAAATATTTCGTGCTGTTTTTGCAGCTCTACGCTTAACAGTAAAACTACCAAAACCTCTCAGAAACACTGGCTCATGTCTATCAGCCAAACTATTTCTTATTTCATCCATAAATGCCTCTACAACCATTCCAACATCTCTACGTTCTATCCCAGAAGCGAGTGCTATACGGTTTATGATGTCTCCTTTAGTCATGTTACAATTAGTTCTTTAGGAACTTTTTTATTATTTGTGTAATTTGATAGTCAGCACATTACATAGCACCAACCTTCAAAATTGGTTTTCAGCGTGCAAATATACGCTTTCTCTAATTAAAATAAAAATATTATTATGTTTTTTGTTAAAATACAATATCTTTTCATTATTTATACTCGGGTTATACACAGAGTTATATTATTACATATTAAATTATAATGTCTTGACAACCCACCTAACCTTATCATTCTAAAATTTATAATTTAGCTGTATCTCTAAATCACTTTTATATGATGCATCTATTTGTTGTAATCCACTCGAAATCTTATTCCTATCAAAATATTTCGTATATGAAAACTTTCCAATCAGCATAAGTTTTTCAGCGATATTTGCTTTCAAGCGAGTTGATATATATAAACCATTTCCATATAGAGGAATAATAGGCATACTATATAGCAACCCTTGATCATATATATAGCTGCGAGACTGATAGTCATCAGTATTAAAATATGCAGCAGTAAAAGCCATATTTGTTCTTTTATTTATTTTAAAATTTACCATTTGGCTAAACACATATCCTTTACTTATGACTTTATAGGTATTACGACAATAATCAATTTGCGAACGCAAGAGGATTGTGTTTGTATTATATTTTGCAGTAAGGCGGAGCTTATGTGTAGCATCATTGGTAAGTTTAGTTTTATTTTCGTTGTTTTTCTGCTTATTTTTATATGAATAACGCATAAAAAATGTCCAATTATTTTTTACGATATTCGTTTGTATTAAAAATTCCATCGAGTTAGAGGGATAGTTTGCTTGATAACGAGGCCAAGCAAAATGTGCATAATCCATATATGCATTTATTGATACATCTTGCAAAGGAATCCATTGTGCGCCAAAATATATTCCACTTTCATTTTGTAGCCTGCTGTTTATAGACAAACTATTTGCATGACATGCAATGTATTGATAACTATAAAATCGTTGAAGGGCTATTAACTGTAATTGGGACATCGGATCATAAGTCAATCTATTTATAGTAGCAATATTGCCATTCATATCAATAGCAGTCTCTCCTTGAAAAGAAAACATATAATTGCGGTATCCATAATCTACGCCAGCATTCCAAAACGATTTACCTTCAGGGAACCATCGTCTATATATTTGATTATGGTTAGGTTTCAATGGAAGGGAATATCTATTATATAATGCAGACATTCCCAAGTGCCATCCATTATTATTATAGTTGGCGTTTATTGCAGTGATGGATTCTTCAGCATTTGATTTACGTGCTAGTTCTGTCTCAGTGCGATGATATCCTGTTGTTAATATGGTTTGTATGGATTTGTTCCCAGACGACAACGTTGCATCAATAGATCTATATGAGACAATTGCATTAATATTTATGTTCTTTGCAATGTCTATAGATGCAGCCGCTCCTTGTAAATAATTATTTGTTGACCTTGATGAATGTTCAACAATAGCACTCCTTCTTCTGCCAAACGATGTTACATTCATCAATCTGCCGAAATTTAAATTTGTGTTAAGGACTAATCCCATTCCAAACGATGCGCGATATCTACCGACAATTAGGGTTTTCAATCTGCCAACATTTGAACTAGAAGCATAAAAACTATAATAATCATATCCAAAAGAGTTTTTATCAGCAAAAAATGGCTCTCCAGCATCCTGAGCTCCTACCAAACCGATCTTTAACTTGTTGCTATAATTAAATTTGTATCTAAATGAATGCCTGTAGGGATAGCCCAAATACCCATCCTTATCACCTTGTCTTTTGTAAAAAGGAATATTCGCCGATAAAGTAACATCATGTTTTCCATATTTCATTACGTTTTTCCATGTAGGCAACATTTCCTTCGCCACATCTTCAGCACTTACAAAACATTGTAACAGACGTCGTTCATAGTAATCAATACTCTCTATCATTGCCAATTCAGCAGTAGTGCGCACTGGTCCATATTGCCATACATAGGCTAATATATCGTCTATTTGTTCATCTGTAAGAAATGTTATTCTTGATAAATCTTCCCATGTCGCAGTGTTAAGATTTATAGGATTATGTGACAATTCTTCCCACAAATCATAATTAGCCAACCATTCATCACGTTCTATATCTTCTGTTTCTACAACATTTTCCATGAGAGTTTGCCACGATTCAACGTCTTGACCCATAACACATTGTGGAATAGAGATCAAGATAGCAATCACAAAAGATTTGAATAGAATGTTATTTCTACATTTCAATTTTAATTTTTCAATTTGATTTGTTGGCGCCATAAGAAATGGTATAATCTAAAAATCGGTTCAGAAATGGCTTCAGACGAAAAATGTAAAACCAGAATTAAATCACGTTTCAGTCTCAACAGATTCCTTTTTAAAGCTGACGAAGCCGACGAAGTGTGATTTTGATGATGACTACCGAAGTTACCTCCTTGTAGTATTTCATTAAGCAATAATTTTCCTCGTCTCTCATCTGGTTTGGTAATTAGCATATCATCAGGACTTTGAAATATCGTTTTGATAACATAAGACAAAGCCCTTGCAATTGGCATTAAGCCACATTTCTTCAATGCCAGGATTTCTTCATTGTGTTCTTCAATTGTAAACTCTCCATAACTTTGTCTCAAAAGAAGATAATAATCACAGATATGTCGTAAACCGATGCCCTCACGAAGTATGTGATTGGCAATATGAGCCAGCTGATATACTCTATTAAACTTTGTTGTTGGCACGTTTATCTTGTTTTCTCCATCTGGCAAAACTGCTATATTCTCATATTGTTCTGCAGCATTCTTCCTAAAAAAATGTTGTAAACGACGATTATGCAATAAATTATTCATATACGCAGGGCGATAATGCACCTCCACTTCAGCACTCCTCATTCGAGGAAAATCTATGTGATGGTAACAGGCATAGGCATTTGGAGACAGATTACGCACATAACTAATAATGTCCCGAGGCTTGCCCTCTACCCACACATCTATATCTCCTGATTGTCGTATATATGGGTCTGGATAATACAGTGCATTACCTTGACCTTTGAGAATACAAGAGCGAAAACCTTCTGCAAGAAAATTACGACAGACAAGTGACGATTTTTCATACATCAATTTATTTCGACTGACTATTTCCTTATAAAGTGGATACCACTCCAACACATCATCGTCAGTAGGTTTATTACTATGATTAACAAGACGTTGCATCCCGAAGAAATAAACCCCAACTATACTTTGTTTTCGAGCAAACTTTAATAATTCATGCCATTCTATAGTCGATACCGATTGTGGTACAGGCATTTCTGAATCTAAGCAGAAACGCAAAAAATCGAAATATGATGTTGGAATTTGTAACATTTAATTGGAAAGTATAAATCGATAAATGATAATTTTTTTATTTTGCAATATTTATTTTTTCTTTGAAAATTCTCATTAAGAACAGTGGATTACCTATTAGGTATCGTTTCCATAATCTTCGAGGTTCAACAACAAGTCGAAACAACCATTCAAGACCATGTAGTTGCATGAAAACAGGTGCTCTTTTTTTAGTGTTTGCATAAAAATCGAACACTGCACCAATACAACACACATGGCAGTTTATGTTCAATTCACTCCATACTTCGTATATCCACTTTTCTTGTTTTGGTGCCGTCATGCCAACAAGCAACAGGTTGGGCCTTGTTTCATTAATCATATTTACCATATCTCGTGTTTCTTCAACACTAAAAGTTGGCTTATATGGAGGAGAATAGGTAAAAACTTCTATCGAAGGAAAATCTTTTTTAGCTCGTTCGACTATGTTTTCAAGAACCCGCTGACTACTTCCAAGAAACAATGCCTTCTCACCTTTACTATTGAGTTGTTTCATCTCAATCTGAAATAAATCCCACCCAGTAATACGTTCGTTAGGAGCATTTTTCATATTTAGCCACTTACACGCCCATACCACCGATTGTCCATCTGGAAGAAGAATGTCACTATGGCTCAATGCTTGGGCGAAAACATTGTCAGTTTGTGCAACATTATACGAGTTAGCATTGATTGTAGATATCAGCTGTTTGTCAACAGGCAAGTCGTAAATCGACTTTCGTGACGTTGCAATATTGTGAAGTTCTTTTAATTTAAGCATTGTCTGAATATATCTATTAGGCGTTGTTCGAATATTTCTATGGTAAATTGATTGTCAAATTTTTGTTTTGCTCTCTCTCCCATCTTTGTTGTTACATCTGGATTTGTTGCCAATTTCCTAATTGCTCTTTCTAAAGCATCAACATTGTTTTTCGGTATTAGTATGCCTGTATATCCATCGTCAATTATATTGGGAATTCCTCCTTCTACGGTACTGATACATGGTAATCCAAATTGCATTGCTTCAAGAAGCACTAAAGGGAAACATTCATATTCAGTAGGAAATACAAAGATATCGGATTGTTTAAACATAGCCTCCTTTTCTGCCCCATATAATGGTCCATGGCAAAACACAACATCATCAAGGTCATAGTTAGAAACTGTTCTCCGAAACTCATCTTCAGCAATATCACCCCAGCCGCCGACAAAATGACATTGAAAATCCAGTTCGTTTCTTAACTCACGACAAGCATAGAGAAGTGTCCACACACCTTTAGCTGCTATCATATTGCTAAGAAATAGCAACCGTAATGTCTTTGTTGGTTTTTCATGCGACAAACTCGCTGTATTTTCCTCCTGTAATTTTATTTTAGGAATACCATTATGACAGACAAAAGTGTCTGCCCGTTTTACGTATTTTTCCACATCCGAATATAAACGTTCTGCCAACAATATTACTTTTATATTTTTGAAAAACAGCTTATAACACTGGGCATATATAGGACGAGTAGAAAAAGTTCTAACACCTTTATTGTGGTAATGAACTACGATTTTTGCACGCAATAACTTCAGAATCTGAATTAAAACGAAATCTTTAAAAAACACTTTACCTCCAGCATTTGGAGTAACATAAACAAGATGAGGCTTCCACAATAGGTAGTTTTTTAATGACACAAATAATAATACTATGTATTTCCATAGTTTTACAAATGAAAACGAGCCAATATCGGTTAACGATGTTGCTAATGACATATTGACATATCTACAGTCAAACTCTGAGTTTATTGCCTGACTACATTGTATGTGCTTGCCCACCACCGCTGCACCATGAACAGGTGGTGGTAAATGTAATATGAATAATATTCTTTTTTTATCGTTATTCATTTGTCTTGTTATTGCAAATACATTTACATTTTTGAAAAGCGATTAAACAAACTATCGAGAATACTTTTATATTTAATGGGCATTAACGACTTGCGTAATATCCTATAATCTTTCTTATCTTTATTGTTTAAATTTGTTTCTTCTTCACGTAATTGCTGAACCAACATTTCTTTATTGTGAGGATCAAACAAATTGCCATTAGCTTGGGGATTAATCAAACATGCAGAACCTGCTTTTTCTGAAACTAAACAGCGACATCCAGCAGTTAAAGCTTCTGCTGTTACAGCTCCAAAAGCCTCTTGATACGAAGCCAAGAGTAGCACATCAGCTATATTATACCACTTATATAAATCATCATTTTCTAACCTGCCGAGAAATAAGACATTTGCATTATTTTTATCTGCTCTTTCTCTTAAACTTTCTCTACATTCTCCATCGCCAATTATTACTAATATGTTTTTTTTCTGGTTCAAATGAGAAAAAGCATCAATTATGGTATCTACATTTTTAAGTTCAACCAATCTGCCAACAAAAAGAAAAACATTTTTGTCAACAATCAAATACTCTTTCGCAGCATTATAGCTATCTGTCAATAATCGAGAATATTTTTCTCGCAAGATAAAATCATCTCCTATTATTGGAAAAAACACCCCTTTATGATAATGTGACATACACCAATCTACCGTACGTCTGTCAGGTAATATCACGTCGTCTAATAAAGGCAACACCAATCTACGTGCGATTTTATGAACAAGTGTAAAGTCGTTGTTGTTAACAATAAAATCGTAGCTGTCGTCACTAAATGACACAACCTTACAATTCCTATTAAAAAATGTTCGATAACATATTGCTAACAATGTTGGAATACCATATTCTGACACTAAAACCAATTCTGGTTTATTTCTTTTCAATGCGGATAAGTAGCCTCTACATAGCTGTTTGTCACGAAAACGGAATAGAGGTTTTAAGTATTTGAAAGAAAAATTTAGTTTTTCTTCTATTTTAGCATAGTCAAACAAATCAAATTTGACATCAAAAAAGAATGAAGCATCAAACGTTTTGGCAATATCGTTGAACAAATCAACACGATATGGAGCTACAGTTGGATGAAATATAACTATCTTTTTCATTACTTTCTATCTCTATTCCAAGTTATATTGTCTTTCAACTTTTTTGCTGGTGCACCACCATACAATGCGAATTCTGTTGATAAGTCTCCTACAACCAAAGAACTATTCGCAACAACTGAATGTGATGCAATCCTGCTTCCTTTCATCACTCTTACATGTGCCGTTAGCCATACATGGTCTCCAATGCTGACATCCTGTGCAAGATTGATTCTCTTGCAACTTATTGTATCATGAATCACATGTGAATCGCCATTGCGTATTTCTATATCAGAAGAGAACATACAATCATTACCGATAGTAATCTGCTTGCCTTCTGTAGCTGCAATATGACCTCCCTCCATCGTGAAATCTTTGCCAACAACGATTGAACACTCATCATCTTCAAGATAGAACGTAGTATTCTTTACGATTGTACTACCACCGCCAATTGTCAACCTACAATTATCTCCGTTCACATAAATAGTGCAATTCTTTAATCTTGCACATTGCCCAATAACAATCCTGCTATTATGACCTTTAATCTTTATCTTACAGCGATTTATAAAAGCACCTCTACACCTGATATTTCCAGAAAAGACATATCTCAGCAATGAGCACTGAAATAATAAATTGTATATCAGTGCTGATATATTTAGTACGGTTGGATGATTTTTTATAAACTGTTTAATTTTGCTTTTCATTTTCTTTAATTTTTAAATTTGTCCCAAATAAATGGAAATAATGTTTTAAGCCACAACTTTAATACTGTCGGAGCATACTCTTCTGGGAAAAAACGCTTTATGTAGTATAAATATTCCTTATAAGCTAAGCCCTTAGGACTGTATAAATAGGCTATTCTTTGTTTTAACGAATGATCAGCCGACAACCAGTTCTTTCCGTGATCATCAGCACATTCTCCACACACTCGTGAACAAACATATACTTTAAAGCCACTTTCTATTACTCTTAACGTATAGTCATAGTCGGCAATACCATGTGTATAGTGATTCGACAACATTCCAACACCTTTATATATTTCAGACGGAACCAACATTATGTTGGCATTACCAAGTTCACATTCTTGTGGAAAATCATTGTCCGGTGTCAACAATCGGCTTTTGCTTCTGCCTTTTTTTGTCAATTTTCTACCTCCGTATGAAATATTGTTGGTTTCTGGGTCAATAGTACTTCCAACCAATACCACTTTGGTTTTGAATGTCTTAAAAAGTCCTTCCTCGTCACTAAACATTGACAACAACATATCATTATGAAAACAAACATCGTCGTTTAACAACAAGAAATAGTCGTAATACTGGCTATTGGCGGCTACTTGCCACGCTTCCCTCATTCCGCCAGCCCAATACACGCCCTGTTTTATCCATACTTTAACATCGGGAAAGTGTTGCTTTACACTTTCTACTGTCCCATCCGAACTGCCACCATCGACAAGGTAGATATCAAGCATATGGTCTTCGGGCAACGATACTTGCTTTAAAGACTCTAAAGCATTAAAAGTTTTTTGCTTTCTATTGTAACAAGTAAACAGTGCTGCTATAGTTTTCATAATATCATCCTTGTTTATTTCAATGGAGCTATTACTTTAGATTACACTATTCTGAACAAACTTCTACCCCATTTTTTGAATTCTTCGTTTGTCATCTTCCTGAAATATGGTGACATACAGATAGAGATAAACATCCAATATGTCACGTTAAGTGTATCTACTGCTGTTGCATTTTCTACCCATCCATAAGCGAAATAAGCAGCCGTTACTACTCCGAATATTCTTATATATCTGTTTCGAGAGAAATAAACAGCTTGAAACGAAGCTACTATATATATACCAGCATAGAGTACCATGCCAATAATGCCTAACCATGTGAATATATTGGGGAAACAAAGCTCATTCATAGAGCGTTCTATTTTTACAGTATCATCATATCGTTGTTGCAGCATATCCTCAGAGGCATCACTGTAAGCAAATGTATCGTTACCACGTGCTAATGTTCTTCCTGTTACAATATAGTCGTTACGAATAGCCGACATTAAAACCTCTTCATATATAATGGTGCGAGTGTCACTCATCAAATCATATTCAACAATCTCCCCTTCCTCAACCACTTCAATAGTGTTCTGACCAGCATTCTCTTCTGATATTTCTTCGAAAATGTTGTATTGACCTGTCAAACCCAAATATAACAACACCATAGGAGCAATCAGGAGGGCTAAATGCAATAGTTTCAATATAAACTTAGGAATTAAACAAGAGACCCAAATAGCAAAGATTGTTCCAAAAGTAATCAAGCCTTTAATCAACTGACTACGGTTATCTTGGTAGTTATACGTAGTCAATGCAAACAAAAGGGCTAACAAAACGACTTGCGCTATTCTGTTTTTAGAAAATGGAATGAAACAGGCTATGAAATAAAGCGGTCCGAGATAAAACTGGGTTAAGCCTACTTGAAAATAAAAAAATAAACCATAAGCTGCCAAACCAAAACACAGCCACCACCTAATAGATTGACGCAATAGGCTTGGTTCATTCAAAACATATACCAACAATGGCATAAAAACAATACAAGTGTTATAGAACAATGCTTTATTTTCCCAATAATTTTCAGCAACAAAGAAGCCTCTGATGCTTCCTATCACCGCCCATATCAGGAACACAAGCACTATTATATACGTAGAAGAATGAAGTTTTATCTTGTTTTTGACAATTATATG
>AUXO014181085.1_pt1 | contig 13612 bp, 7 predicted proteins | sample 768731 | NCBI WGS metagenome assembly AUXO01 (sample SAMN02715735, study PRJNA202380) | gut metagenome | biome: sheep rumen | host: Ovis aries | place: New Zealand: Palmerston North
ATATAGCCAATACGTGCATTTGGATATACTTTATTTAATCTTCTGGCTAGATTTTTAGTACTTTCATACGAAGATATTCCTCTAACATACAAAGGTCCATTACCATAGATTCTATCTTTGAATACAACGTGATCATCAGGTTCAAGCCATGTTCCAACGGTCCCGTCGCTACATACACATATTAACTGAGGATTGTCGGTATTTCCTTTTTTCCTATCTTCATCAGTAAAAAAGGCATATATTCTATTTGAACCAGCATACATAAAACCATCGTTTTCAAATTCATCATAAGGCACAAAGGATGTCATAAATCTATGGTATCTTTCGTACTTTTCAGGATCATGTTCTTTGTAAAGAAGAAGTGTTGAGCCATATTGATACAGGCCTTTCATATCTGTTGATTCAGTAAGCGTATTGTAATAATCAACATCCTGATGCGCCTTCACAAATTCTTCTGCATCATTGCTATATTGCTTATCGGCTTTCTTATTGCTAACAAATCGATATATCGCATAGCCAATTGCAACATACGTAATAAGATTAAGCATGCCAGCTGCATTACTGGTCCTAAAAAATATTGATGCAATAACAGCTATAGCAATTAACACAATTAGCTTAATATTCTTTTTATCAAGCTTTTTATCAGTTGTCTTTTTATCTGCAGGCTTTGCATTTTCTGCTACCATAGGCTTAGGCTCAAGTTTTGTCCCACAGCCGGTACAAAACAAAACGTTATCATCTAATTCTTTTCCACAATTAGTACAGTATCTCAAAACTCATTTCCTCCCATATCCTCATTTCTCTCTCGTCTTAAACTATTACGAATTGAATTTTGAGCAGAACGTTTGTCATCAAATGCATTACCATCTCTGTCAATATAGTATTCGTCCCGAGTCCTTGAACCTGAAAGAACTTGAATTATCTTGCCAAAATAGCAGATGAAAGCAAATCCGATCAATCCAGGAATAAAAAAGAGTCTAAATGCGTCACCAAAAGGAACTCGCAAAATAACTACGCACAGTAAAACACAGATAAATGAAGCAATACCCGGAATTATTGAGTAGCCAATAATTGACCCTATTACTTTAAAAATAAAGCCTACTATCTTCGTCAGAAGTGAATCTTTTGAAAAAATGCCTTCCTCATCATACATGCTATCCGCGTATTCCTCTGCTCGATCTGCAAAATCATAGCAAGCTTCTTCAAATGTCAGCATTCTCTCACCTTTTTCATTGCGATGAGCCCTGCTGGGAGCATCCATCTTAGCTCCACATTTGGTGCAAAAACTAGCACCATCCGATAGTTCTTTTCCACATTGTGTACAGAATCTCATAAGAATAATCCTCCATTCCCATTCTGTTATTTCCTCGTTTCTACTCTTATTACAGAGATGTCCCCCGGGAGGTTTTAAAAAATAAAAAAAAATTTGAAAAAATTAATACTTTACCCAAATTGCAGGACGTATCCAGCTTCCCCCTTTAGCACTCAAATAAACGCTTCCTTTTGCAGCCTCGATAGGAATCATTCCGTCATACCTAACTATATCAGAGTCATAACCTTCATCATTTTTTATTACCCCAGCACGAGTTCTTAATGCGAAGTATTCGCTGTATTTTTCATCAGCTTTATAATCATTTGAACTTACATACGAATGCACAGTGGGATAAGTAAAACACTTATCATTTAATTCAGTCGCAATAGTATTCCATTCAACAGCACTTAGCAAAAAAACTCTATCAATAGTTGAGAATTTCTTATCATAAATAACGGCCTTATCATTATCATATCTTTTAAAATATGCATCACAATCGTCTGAATTATTTTTCACGCTCTGTATCTGATTTTTTTCTTCCTCAGAAAAAGCGACATTGTAGAAATACTCATTAAGGAAATAACGTTTCAATGAATTTTCCCAAGTTCTATCTTCCGGTTCGATGCCCTGATACGCTATGTAATCTAATTTGCCTTCTAATATGTATCTGCTAAGTAATAGTGCGTATCCATCCTTTTTCTCACATACGATCCACTCGATAGGTTCTTTGCCATCATTTACTATTCCATTCTGCTCATATGATCCAAACAGATATATTTCTCCATTCTTGGCATTTTTTAGGTTATCAGTCACCTTACCATCTTCTAGCTTGGGAATCTCAGTGCTTCCATCATATGCGGCAAGATCGTATCTTTTCATATAATCATTTGTTTCAAGAGATGCGAAGAATGACTTATAATTGTCTGAAGGTTCACTGTAGTGGCTTTCCATTGAAGGAGACTCTTCATTTGCTAAATATATTATTTCTGCCAAGTTGTCCAGATACAAAGTGCAATATGCTTCTGTGCTTCCAAAAAGAAGAAATTCTCTAACATATCCATATTCAAATTCTGATAAATAATCTTTATTAATATATTCATCCGGTATATTAATTGAATAAACTTCCTTAATAGATGTCTTTATATCCAAAACTTCAACATGATTGTTCTCTCTTGGTAAAACAACATATCCTAAATCCATCTTACATTTAACTTCACCAGGGCCATTCTTTTCATAAATAAAAGACACAGACTCCTCACGTTTTTCTTTCTTGTCACTGCCTTCGCTACCATCATTTGGCTTATTTTCATAAAACACTTCAATTTCTTCATAATCATCTATAAAATAGCCATCTTTTATTTCTATAGATACAACAGCGCAGTCATCCACATATTCAACATATTCTTCTATATAATCATCATGATTATCATCATTAATCTCAATCTTAGTAATGGAATTATAAAAAACATCTTCCGGTATATAATTATATGATGCATATTGCTCAATCTTAGATTTCTCCGCAGCAAGCCTATTTTCAATAGAAACGTTATGCTTAAGTTTATCTATATCGATAGCATTTGATATTCTTTCGCTTAGAGGTTGATCCATTCGTTCCATATTTGTTTCTTTTTCATTCAAGTTGCTCTGACTCCACCAATTATCTTCAAATACAGACGTTTCAACAACAAGCCCATTTTCGTAAAGCCTACGCATTACTATGCCATCTGTCATATCGATATAGCGGATTGTCTGTCCATTCTTGTTTGTTTTTTCAATCCACACATCTTCCGGAATATTCATTTCATATATTTTTCCCTGGGCATCATATACGGTAAAATTCTCCAGGGTGTAAACATTCTCCACTATCTGAGACTCACCATCATTCTCTACAATTCCGTAATTTAAATATTTTGTTCCAAGTGTTTCTTTGCAGGAACCAATTCTTTCATTTCCTCTATGATCTGTGCCCAATCCATCTGACCTTATAACATTTCCAGTATCTGGATCTTTAATAACAATTTCACCTGAAATAGTGTAATCAGCACATAATCTAAACTCATCTTCTTCCGAGCAGATAATATTGTCACTTTTTGACGCAAATACATAAAGCTCCAATTCTTTGTCGCTCTCAGGATCAATTTCTTCTCTTACTTCAAAATAATCGGACCAATTATCCCTGTTAATTTCAACTTCAGTGAAATAGCTGGCAAATTCTTCAAACGAAATAGCATTAGGAAAATACTCCTTATAACTATTATCAGAGTGATCTTCAGAAGAAATATCAGGTTTGATTTTCTCAGTACCAACTAGCTCTGTTAAGTTCTTCTTGCCACCTTTTTTTGCTTTCTTATTCTTGCCACTGTTTTTTCCACCACAACCAGTTATAGCTATCACGAATACTAAAAATATTATTAGCACTCTCCATTTTCTATTCATATCTTTTCACTCCTTTAATTCAACTTAATAATCCCGGATTTCACTGTTCCATCAGCGTAAATAAAATCTTCCAATCGATTCGAATCATAAAACTCTCCATATGGAACTTTATGAGTACCGTTTGATCCAAAAACCTCATTTTGCTTTACAACAATATTGTTCCCATCACGAACAAATATCTCGCTAAGCCTCTCGTTATCCTTCCTGCAAGCGCTTATGTAAGTATCTCCTGTAGCAGATGCTTTTTTCACGAGGCTTAGCTGTCCCGCATTATAGTTCAAGACAAGCACTTCATCTTCTTCTGTATAATCAAATCCTTCGCTTACATCGCCTGCATAATTGTCTACATCGGGTATTGGAATGAGAATATCACTATGCCCATCGTTTTTATCAATATCCATGATCAGCATCGTTATCTTAGGTATCCCATAAATATTATTTCCGTGATAATCTTCTATATGGCAATACGCTTCCTCCAAGGCTGACTTTACATAATTGTTATAGTCTGAAGAATATTTATCACTCTCAAGACTTTTAACCATGCCATATGCGCTATTCATATATCCCCTGTATGCTTCCGAATAAAGTGCTGTTATATCAAACCGGTCACCGTTTATCTCTATAAAGTATTCAGGCTGATACACTTGTTCAAAAGATTCATATTCTTCGTACCAAACTTTAATCTCGTCATTTTTACCATCACCATCTATGTCTACCTTGGCTGATTTTCCAACATACATGCCACCTGATGGAGTAGAAGCTTCTTCATTGTCAACCTCCTCTACTTCATACTTGTCAGCATCACTTTGCACCTTATCAGTGGCTTCATCCTGATTATCACTGCCCTTCAAATCCTCATTTTCAGTATCTGTACCAGTTTCTACATCTGAACCAATATCATCTATATATGTTGTATCATTGTGATCAAAAGTATCTATTTCTTCACCATTTTGTTCACTGGCATCTCCCAAATCCTCATGACCATTTTTTTCTATAATTGGTTTAGCCACGCCAAGCACAACCAATAACGCTATAACTGCGCCAACTATTTTAAATACTATTGGTTTTATTGCTGCCGCTTTTCCAACTTTTCCGCTACTAACAGGCTTATGGCTATCGGTATTGTTATTTTTCCTAACTTTCTCCGCCTCATTACCACCCTTGGAATGGCCTGCTTCTTTCTTTCCTGATATAAGCGTTTCTGCGTAAGCTGCCTTTGATGTATTCTTGAAAAACAGTGACAACAAAAGAGGAACAATAATAATACTGTGAATCTTGATACCATTTTTCTTTTCGAACTCTTCTACCGCCGCAGATACTTTTTTTCGGGAATAGTTAAGTCTACTCTTTATGGTATCTTCCGGCACTTCCTGAAGTTCTGCAATCTGCTTAACACTCAATTCCTTATAGTAATAAAGAACCACAGCTTCCTTTTGAGCCTGAGGAAGAGTGTCAATTATATCTCCCATGATGTCCATAAGTTCTTTTCGATCATAGGCAGATTCCGGAACAATCTCTATATCCTTATTCTCAAGGGTATCGACAAACTCAGTTTCTTCTTCTGAAACATCTGAGAAATTAGTAGATTTCTTTTTAACCAAGAAATTTTTGCAGGTGTTTACTATGATTACATCCAGCCAGGGGCCAAAATCCTTGGATAAGTCAAAGGAATCTATATGCTGCATTGCTTTCATAAAAGAATCCTGGTACATATCCTCCGCATCTTCTGCGGTTTTAACGTACTGTCTGGCTATGCTTATTCCTTTTGCCCTGTAGTATTCATAGATTTTTCCGAAGCTTTCGGTATCACCGTTTTTGGCAGCTTCTACTATTTTCTTTATATCAGTGATTTTTTCTTCCATATTACTGTCTGCATTTTCCTTTCCATAAATAATTCAACTGTAATTTACTTATTGCTAAATAAATTACAGTTGAACTTATCAAAAGGTTTTAATAATCGCGAGTGCCTCCATGCTTTCTATCAACCAGATCATATCTTCCCTCTGACTTATGTACTTCATCCTGAACGCCTCCAAGGAAGAATATTATCCCCACTATAACCAGGGCTACGAATAAAATCGGCGTAATGAACTCCACCAAATAGGCAACAAATAGGGCCATCTCTAAAGCTAATCTTTTTTGCTTTTCAAATTGCCAGTACGCTAATGGATATGTAAGTGCGAAAGCAACAAATGCAAAAATTATATGCCACAATGGTTTAAAGTAAAAAAACAATGTAATTAACGTATCTTTAACTTCCGGCTGCATAGCATAAGCAGTTGAAGACAGTAAGGTTCTATACATAGCCACACATCCGAGCAAAATCGCAATTAGAATAAATCTCTTTTTGGGGAAGGAATCACCCAATCCTGTATAGTACGCCATGTCATATATTGCATCCATATAGTCGTCTACTTTTTTGAATGCAATGATTGATACAGCTATCGTAAAAACAAAGAAGAGATTTACAGACAATATTCTGGACAAAACGAAAGCTATTGCCGGATACAGAGCCACAACCAAAAGTCTTGTTTTAAACGTCATCACACTGTTTCCGAGCTTGTTTGATTTAAACGCTTTATCCAATTCTTCAAATGTCATGTAGTTATCAGCATCATCGTCTGAAATTGTCTCTTCTTCCTCATATAAATCATTGGTTCTTAAACCTGCAGGATAAACTATTTTTGCTCCACAATGTATGCAAAAGTTTTCTCCTTCTTTCACGTTATTACCACATTTACTACAAAACATATTTTTCCTTCCTGTTCGCCTGGATTAGTTATTACTCCACTTAAGGTTATTTTTTTGGCAATACTCAGCCATAACAGATTCCTCCGGCGTGTGAACAGTTACTTTTGTGTCCGTATCAAAGATAGAACTCTCTAATCCAAATACCATATTTTTGAGTCTTGGAATGTAAACATCTTCAAGACTTGCGCACCCCTTAAAGGAACCACCGGCCAGGATCTGACTCGGTTCATTATCCTCATTATCATGCCATACTACTTTCTTTAGAGATGAACAGTTTTCAAAGGCAGAATAATTAACTGACGTAACTTCTTTAGGTATTTCAATTTCCTCAAGGCTCGTGCATCCTGAAAATGCCTTCATCCCAACTTCATAATCTTTAACCTGAGAAACATCGATTTGAATGTCTACCTTTTTAAGTGAAGTACAATCCATGAAACATTCGGAAGGGATTCCACTTGAAGCTTCCCAAGTTTCTTGTGGGATAATCATCTCTTCAAGGCTACTACAGCCTTTAAATGTTTGCTGCTCAAGTCTGGTATTTTCAGGGATAACAAATTTTCTTATTGCACTGCAGTTTTCAAAAGCTCCCATGTTTATGCTATGGTAAAAAGTTGTAGAAAAAAGAAATGTATCTACAGTTGAATTCCATTCAATTGTTTCAAGCATAGTGCAATCTTTAAATGCATTTCCTAAGATTGTCCCGCATTTGCTTGGGATTCTGACAGATTTTAATGCCGCGCATCCCATAAATGCTTCTTCACCTATACTTGTACACTCATCATCGATATCAATTTCTGTCAGGCTTGTATCCTCTTTAAACGCTCCCTTTCCCCAATTTAAGTAAGCACCTTTAATATGAACAGTTTTAAGATTCTCACATCCTGCAAAAACATCTTCTTTCAATGAATACTTGTTTGATAAGCTTCTGTATTCATCGTAGTCCTTTGCTCCAATAATTGTTACCTCCTCAAGATTGGTGCATCCATAGAAAGCCTTGTTATCTACAGCTACCCCTTTTATGGTAACGGAGCGTATTTTATCATTACCGGCAAAAGCCTCAGGAGCAATATAAAAGTCTTCATTTGAAATGTTAGGTGTAATAACAATATCTTCAGCATCTCCGATGTATTCGGAAATAACTGTGTAGTTTTGATATCCTATTGTTGAAAAAACAAAAGCTTCAGCGGGAGTAGGCACAAGTTTTTCTTTATTTGCATCTTCATTACCCTTATCATCGTTTTCATCTGATAAAATCTCCAAACCACTTTCTGAAATAATGCTTGCTATCGCCTTTTTTATTTCGGATTCATCAACGGACGCAGTCTCCATTATGAATTCACCTGCTTTAAGCTTTTCTGATTTCTTTTCTAATTCCTTTAAGGACTTTTCTCGATCCGGCATCTTAGTAATTATTTCGTATGGCCATCCATTTTTTTCAGCCTCTTCAGAAGCTATAGAGTCCTCATAAGTATAAATTGTTGCCCTTCTAAAATCAGAACCAGAAGTATTGTTATTCCACTCTCTAAGCCTTGGAAGATATATACTCTTGGCTGATTTTCTTACTTCATAACCCCAAATCACCTTTTGATTTGGATGATTTTCTCCGCTGTCTCTCCAGATAACCTCCTCTATAGATAATGGAAAATCAGACATATCCAAAACTTCATAATTTCCGGGAACATCCAGCTTTACAAGATGTGTGCAATTCTCAAAGCCTTTTAACTGGGCTTTTTCCTGTCCTTCTTTAATAACAACGTTCGTAAGGTTAGGGTTATCGCAGCCTCCGTCTACAGTTGTTGCAGTAGATGGAATGATTAAAGTTTCAAGGTTTTTATTGTTATCTGATCCATCTATTTCAGAGTATCCCTCCGGAATACGGAGTGCTTTAATTGAATCGCATCCTATAAATGTGGGTGAACTTTTAAACATTTCGCCTGTTTCTATTATGCAACTGGAGAGAGAAGGACAATTTCTGAAAGTTATATTTTTAGATGAATAGTTGCTTTTATCATTTCTTATTTCATCGCTTGTCACCCACTCAAATCGTTTAAGGCTAGGACAGTTCATGGTTTCACCAAAAGAAGCTACTCTATCAGGTAAAATCAACTCCTCGAGTACAACACAATTAGAAAATGCATTACTTGATATTTCCAGCTTAGTATCACCTGATTCTATTGTTACTTTTTTTAAATTAAAGCAACTATCAAAAGCCCAAGCTTCTATTTCTGATACCGAAGAAGGAATTACAACGCTTTCTATACATTCATTTTTCTCAAAAGCTCTTCCTGCAACTCCGAATATTGAAATTCCTTCATATTCAGATGGAATTACAATATCCTTATCAGAACCATTATACTTTTCGATATAATAACCTTTTCCGGATTCTCCCAAAGTAAAATCCTCTATAGGTGTTGTCTTATCGAAAAGTATATTTATTGCACTCTTTTTTTCGGTTTTGTTTTCTTCTGATTTGTCCTCAGTTGTTTCTTCTATTATTGCAGTATCCTTTTTAGTTTCTTCGCTCTTTTTTTCTTCAATATGGTTATTAGCGGTAAAATCCCCATCTTTATGGCCGATTTTACTTATAACAAATACACTAACAACCAAAAGAATAACTATACTTACCGCTATTAAAAGCAAAGATTTATTACTTTTTTTCTTATTTGTATTAACCTTATGCTCTTTTTTATCTGCTTTCTCAGAAAAAGCGGTTCCGCAATTAGTACAGAATTTACTGCCAGGTTTTATCTCTTTCCCACAATGAGTACAATATCTCATAAATCCTCCATTCTTACTGCCTAATTAGTAATCATTTTCAAAGTTAAAATTAAATCTCTCGGCATGCTCCTCCATAGCAGAATTGTGTGGGGTATGAATTGTGACATTAGAAGTTCTGTCAAAGATATCTTTGGTATATGATGTAGCTACAGGCTTTTTTAAAGCCGGAAGATATACATCAGTCAAATTTGTACATCCAATAAATACCTCATCAGAGATAAATTTTTCTTTATCGAGATCGTCTCTATCATTCCATACTACTTTTTTAAGAGAAGAGCAGTTTTTAAAGGCATGCTTCTTCACGTACTTGAAAAACTCTGATATCTCTAATTCTTCCAAACTAGTACACCCTTCAAAAGCACTTTCTCCTATAGTTTTTTCATGATAGCCATATCCATCATCCTCACCATTTAAGGCTTCATCATAAATAATCACTTTTTCTAAGGAACTACAGTCTTTGAAACATTCTGCCTGAATACCATTGGAACAGCCACATGTACCTGCCGGAATAATTACTTCCTTTAAACTAGTACATCCCATAAATGCCCCTCCGCACACGTCTGTTCTGTCCGGTATATCAAAACTGCTAAGAGACGAACAGTTAAGGAAAGCTTTTCCTCCTATAAAAGCCTGATTGTATGTTTCGCCATATCCAAGATCTTCATACTTTATAGATGTATCGATGTAGGGCTTCCATTCCACTGATTCCAAAGATGTGCAATCGGCAAAGGCTTCACTATAAATTGCTGTACATTTATCAGGAATCTTAATGCTCTTAAGAGCTGTGCATCCCTTAAACATCTGAGCCCCAATAAATCGAATATCTTCACCGATTTCTACTTCTGTTAAGTTATTATCGTTAGCAAACGCCCCGGATGAAGATTGGCAATATGAGCCTTTTACATGGACAGATTTTAAATTACTGCAATTTGCAAAGACCTCACTATATAACATAGTTTGGTATTCAAAGTCATCAGAATCACATACAACAGTAACCTCTTCAAGACTTGGACAACCATCAAATGCTCTATCGTCCACAATTACATTACTTACCGTAACAGATCGAATAGTATCGTTTCCGGCAAAAGCCTCTTTGCCGATTGTCAATCTTCCATCATAAAGAGTAGATGAAATCACTATGTTTTCATCAGTTCCCTTATATCCTGTAATGATTCTTGATCCGTTGGTGTCCTCTGAAAACTCAAAATTCTCGCTTGGCGTTGAAGCAATATCTGTTTTTTCTTTTTTGGTACTTACCTCTTTTATTTCTATGTAGTTACCACTATCTACGTCTTCCGGTGATTCTTCCTGTATTTCTTCTTGTATTTCTTTAACGTCCTCTTCTTTTTCTACCTCTTCCGTTTTTTCCGGAATGATTTCTGTTTCTTTTTCTTCCGCCTTAGCTTCTTCGACGTACTCTACCACTACGTCATCAGAATCTTTCTTCATTATCTTGTTAAATCCAAGCAAACCTACAACAAAGACAATTAGCAGCGCGAATACTCCCCCAATCATCCCTTTGGGATTTTTCCTAGTTTTAGTTTCCTTTATCTCTTGCCCACAGCTTGTGCAAAACTTTGATCCATTCTTTATCTCTTTTCCGCAATGAGTGCAGTACTTCATAATTCCTCCACATCAAATCCTTTTTTCAAATTTAGTCATAATATTCAAAAATCTCTTCGTGGGTATACCAGCCATTAACAGCTCCATGGGCTATCGAACTATCCTCATCCACGTAAACTTTAATCGATCTTGAATCGCTTCCGGAAGCTAAACTTTGTACAAAAGAATCCAACGCAAACTGGTTATCAGCTTCAATCACCATTCCTTTTGGAAAATAGATCTCTATATCACATCTACTTGCTATGGCAACTGAACTTGATATTGTCTGATTAGGAAAATCTTCTCCACCTGTTTCCCACCTAAATAAGCTCAAATTATCAAAAACAAAATCTGATTTTACTGACACATAGTTTCTGGGAATGAGTATTTCTTTTACATCACCACAACCATGGAAGGCCGCTCCGCCTATTGAAGCAGGATTATTTCCCTCCTTAAATTCAATAATGTCTAGGCTCTTGCATCCCCAAAAACTATATTCGCCTAAGTTTTCTACCGTAGAAGGAATAACTATTTTTTTAATAGTTACGCAATCCTTAAATGCATTCGCCCCAATAGTAACAAGTCCCTCATTAAGATCTATCTTTTCAAGAATGTCGCATCCCTCAAATGCTCCACCGCGGATTTCAGAAACACTATCCGGGAAACTAACCAATGTCAATTTGTCGCATTCTAAAAATGCCTGGGATGGTATTTTACTAATATCCATGTCGATAGTAGCTTCTTTAACTCCGGATTGTCTGAAAACCTCATTGCCAAAAACTATTTCACCTTCCACCGTTGCCTTTTCCCACTTAAATGTAAAATCTCCGGACTCATAAAAAGCTTTGTCTCCAATAACAAGATAATTTCCGGGAATATCGATTTCTCCGGATATTTTTTTACATTCCTTAAATGCGTTTTCTTCTATCGCTGCAAGTGCATTTCCGGATAAAAAGATTACTTTTTCTAAATCCTGAGATTCCCAAAAACAGGAAGATCCGATTCTTGTAACTGTTGATGGAATCGTAATTTCTTTTAGCTTTGTTGTCTTCTTAAAGGCATTTTCGTCTATATATTGAAGGCCTTCGGGCAAATATATTTCCTTTATTGCACATTCCTCAAATGCACTGTCCCCTATTTCTTCAATAGTATCTGGAAGAATCACTTTATCGAGCGTTTCCTCCATAAATGCACCATCGCCAATTTTCGTCACAGGATAACCTTCTATATAAGAAGGAATCGTCAACTCAAAATCATGTCCTTTATAATCAGTTATGCAAACCTTTTCTTTACGTATCTCGTACTCATAATCACTGATTGCTTCTATTTCTTTTTGTGAAAGCTTTTTCTCTTTTGATTTTGGTTTCTCAACTACTTCCTCTGTAATCATTTCTTGGCTTTTTTCATTAACAATATTGTTCTTTTCTTTGGTGCCTTTATTTGGCTTAATTACTATGACTACAGCGATAAGTACAATTACTACTGCCCCTGCCAACGCATACTTCTTTACTTTATTATTCTTTTTTGAAGGAATGTTCTGAACATCTGTTTTTGCACCACAGTTAGTACAAAACATAGCACCTGACTTTAATTCTTTCCCGCATTTCTTACAGTAAGCCACCTCAAAAATATCTCCTTTAATAAACGTTAATCATAAAACTCAAACACAAAATCTTCAGGGTGATCATAATACGATTCATCAGCAACTAGTGGATTATCTCTATCAATATGAATTGTCGCTTTGAAGCCATAGGCAGGTTCTGCTCCCCACAAGTAATCATCTACATGGCCATAATAGCCTCTTTCCGTATCTTCTTTATACTCAACTCCATATGGAAGGTACAATTCAAGATCACATTCACGACTTTCACCTTTAATCTCGCCTAGCAAAACATGTTCATAATTCGATTTTTTGTCACCCTCCCATTTAATGAGAGTTAGGGTTTTTTCATTTGGTAAATATACAGAAGTATAGTTTTCCGGAATAACAATCTCTGTAAGCGGACAAGCAGTAAAAGCGCCTTCTGAAATACTTGCTGCCTTTTTTCCCTCTTTAATGGTTACATTCTTTAATTGTGTGCAATTAGCAAATGCATTTTCACCTATCGATTCCATAGTTGAAGGGATTACTATATCGGTCAGATATTCACAGCCCCAAAATGAAGACGAGCCAATCGAAACTAAGCCTTCAGGAAGATTGATTGTCTCCAAATTTATGCATGACCCGAATGCTGAATCGCCTATAATTTCAACGCTTTCAGGCAATTTCACATTTAGTAATTCTTGGCATGAATGGAAGCAATTTGTTTCTACTTCCGGTACCTTCATTTCAATACAAACATCAGTTACTGGGCTTTCGTAAAAAGCATATTCTCCTAACCTAATTCTTCCGTCTACAGAAGCTTTTTCCCACTTAAAAGAATTGATAGCAGCTTCTCTGAAAGCTTCCTCTTCAATTACCAAATAATTCCCCGGAATAACTACGTCAGTTTTCAAGTTAGAACACATTAAAAATGCACCTTTTCCAATAACTGCCGCCTCTTTACCTTCTTTAATAGTTATGCTATTTATATTTGAATTATTAAAGCAACCATCTCCTATCAATGTAACAGTTGATGGAATCTCTATTTTGCTTAAATTTTCTGTCTTTGCAAACGCGCTTTTTCCAATGGTTTTTACTCCCTTAGGAAGCTCAATGTCACTTAATTTGCAACTACTAAACGCATAATCTCC
>AUXO013864733.1_pt1 | contig 13610 bp, 9 predicted proteins | sample 768731 | NCBI WGS metagenome assembly AUXO01 (sample SAMN02715735, study PRJNA202380) | gut metagenome | biome: sheep rumen | host: Ovis aries | place: New Zealand: Palmerston North
TACGTGGATCCCGATTCTCTTTCAAACGGTATCCTTGTGGTGCAGTCTACTGCGACACCGGATCCCAATCTGACGCCGTCTCCCACGCCAGAACCTACACCTACACCGGGGCCGGGACCCAAGACAAAACTGTATTACAATAAGGACGGCGGCAAAAAATACCATGCTAACCAGAACTGCCCGTCTGTTGCAAAACGGTATCTTCCTTTGAAGGGAACGTTTAATTACGGCGATATCAACAAGAGCCCCTATAATAAATTAACACCCTGCGACCAGTGCGATGCACCGCCGCGGCCATAAAAAAATACGCAGCAGCAATTAAAAGCTGTTGCGTTTTTTCATGAAAAAAGGAGTCAGCGGATAGAAATAAGGAACATTTCATATTCATCATCAAAGCATTCATATGGAAGAGGATTTCCGCCATTGGTCGATTTCGTCTGAAGAGAGGAATAGGCTTCTCCGTCAGCGATGATGTCTTCCGGGGAGATGGGAAAGCCGTTTGAGGCAGCGATGGAGCAGAACTCGTTAAGCGGTTCTGCATGCTGCTGGGTGGCGAGAAGTGCGGTGCGCAGCTCCGGATGCTGCAGGGCGGCAGCACGAAGTGCCATCAGGGTATCGTTCATAGGCCCTCCTTCAGAATGCCTTCTGCAATGAAATGTTTTCCTGCTTCGGATGTGACGCCGAATGAAAACCGGGAGTGTTCCTGGTGCAGAAACAAACCGATATTCTGTTCGTCACGGATTTCCCGTTCATATCCTGCAGTGAGTTCGTGTATGTAGGACTGCTCCAAGACGGACTTGGGAAGAGAATCCAGTAGCCAAGTGATATAATGCGCATTATTGACATGACCATTGAGGTCGTAATCGGAATATTTGGGCGTATATTTGCTTTGAATGGCAGATTCCGGCAGACGTACAGGAAGGTGTGTCGGGAGACTGGCAGAATCGGGAAGGGAAGACAGGTCTGGAAACGGTAAATCCAGAAGAAGCGGGCTGGTGAGCTTTCGAGAATGGACGTCCAGTATTACCCAGAGCGCTGCGGATTGGGCCAGCAGCGTGCCGTCTTCAAGACACAGGCTGTGATAGCGTGGACAGAAAAAACGGTTGGCCCTTCCAGTCCAGGTAGTCAGAACAATCTGCTGATTGAAGGAAACTTTTTTATGAAAGAGAACATGGATGCGTGCCAGAGCAAAAAAATAGCCCCGATCAAGAAGCACATCATGACTCAGGCCGTGAAGATCGGAATGGTGCTCAGCACATTCCTGCATAAGGGAAAAGAAAGCGTCCATGCGAAGACGCCCGTGAAGGTCGCAATCGCTTGCACGAACAAGGCTGCGTTCAATATATGGATCTGACATGTGTTCCTCCTGTTTCGTATATTTCAAGGATAGCACAATCGCGCTTTCTTGACAATAAATAGGGGAAGCACTAAAATATCCGGAGTTTACATTAAAAAAACGATAAATAGTCCCGGAGGGGTTTTGTGAAAAAGATAGTTCTAATTTTGGCGCTGCTGAGTGCTCTTTTTCTGTTGAATGCATCCGCAGAAGAGCGACATCTTGGGGAGTATATCTACATGCCCTCATCTCAGGCTGCGGTCAGCGGAAACCGCTATCTGCGAGTGGAAGGAATCGGCTTTGAACAGGATGGCAGCAGTGCCGTATACGATTCTCTCTCCGGTGCTCAATTCTGTGTCTATGCAAAAAACGCAGACGGTCAGATTAAAGCATGGGCCAATCCGCTCTTTCCTACAGAACCGATGCGCATCCGTACAGCCGAAGACGGTGCAACGTTCTTCCTTCCGGAAAATGGTGAATTCTATCTTCTCCAGGAAGCAACTCAGCAGGGATTTGTCTTTGATGCAGATGCTTTTATCCCTGTGGACAGTGAGACGGTGGTTGTTCAGAACCTGATGGCCGCTGAAGTTGAGATCCTGGTTCGGGATTCTCAGGGGATTCCGATTCCGGAAGTGGAGCTGCACTATACCGATTCGGACGGGAAGAAAGCAAGCCTGAGGACTGACGCTGGCGGAAAAGCTTCCGTTACAGTGGGTGCGTCAGAGGAAATCAGCGTGGAAGAAGTCGACCTTCCCGAGAATGTGTTTCCAGCACTGCGCATCTATGTAAACGGTATGGAAGCGCAAAGCAGTACAGTGTTTGCAGAAGCGGGGAAGAAGACATATATTATCTATGAACATCCGGCTTCCGGAAAGGTGGAAGTGCAGCTTGTTCTGCGCAGGATGGAGGAAAACGGAGAATTCACACAGGAAGCGCTTGAAGGCGTGCAAATCGAAATTGAAGGACAGGGAACGTTGGAAACAGACAGTCAGGGATTTGCGGAAGCGACGCTTCTTGAAGGAAACTATGTGCTTCATCTGCGCGCGCCGCATGGCGTATATCTGCCAGTTACAGATGGACAGATGGTCGTAGAAAGCGGAAACATAACGAGGATAGAGCTTGAAGCGGTTCAAAACGAAAGTCGGATTATTTTTGAAACGGAACAGCCAGACGCAGCCCAGATTGAGCTTTATGATTCTGAGGGAAAAGCGGTTGAGCAACTGCGCCTTTCCTCTGCCCGAACAGTGACCAAAGCCCTGGCTCCGGGGCTTTACAGGGTATCCTTTACAGCGGACGAAGGCCGTAAAGTAGCGGCATTGAATGCCCAGGGAGCTCTTGAACAGTCGGACGACAGCCTGACGCTTCAGCTTGAAGCGGGAATGGCCGCACATGTACAGGTTGAGTTAAGCGAGCAGAAAACTCAGAAACTGCATATTCAGGTTCAGAAAGCAGGACCCGAAGGAGAAACGGTAACAGATAAATTTGAAGGAACGGCAGAGGCTGCTTTAAGCGGTGGAAATGAAGCGCAGACTGTGCATATTGAATCAGGCGAAACGGAAGTGCATGCTTTTGCCGGTCAGTATCAGCTGATCCTTAGTGAAGCAGACGCACGGCGCCTTGGGGTAGAGCAGAGTTCCCTTTGGTTTGACTATCCGTCAAAGGACGGAACCGTTACCTTTAATGAAAACGCAGGCAGGATTCTGATCCACGCTGTTGACAGCGATGGAAAATCCCTGATCGGTGGAATGTATCAGATCAGCGATGCAAAAGGAAAAAAGCAGAACGTAGAGACAGACGGAGACGGTATTGCGGTCACAGACGTACTGCCCTGCGGCAGTGCGGTGATTGAATGCGTCAAAGCGCCGGAGGGAACCGATCTTCCGGAAATGGTCCGTGTTGATGTGGCACCGGGGACCACAGCTTCAATTGAACTCATACACCCAAGACTCGGAGAAGTCCACGCAACGGTCTATTCGCTGCGTATCGGAGACGATGGGGAGATGATCCGGCATCCGTTTTCCGGAGCGCGGCTCCGTTTTACCGATGGCAGCCGTGAGGTTGATGCTGAAGCGGACGAGCAGGGAAAAACATCGGTTTTTCTGCCGGAAGGACGCTATCAAGTCTTTGTCCAGGAAGCAGAGGCTGGAACAGTAGAAGTGCATAACGGGGACAATACAGAAATCGATCTGGATATCCCGGTTAACGGCGGCGCTGAGGTTGTTGTCAGCGACGCGCTTGGGGCATTGGAGCTTTCCCAGATTCAATTTGCATTGGAAGACAGCTCGGGAAGCCGGACAAATCTCCAGTGGAAAGCCGGTAGGCTGATTGCAGGCGGGCTGGAGCCGGGAGCTTACCAGTTGATTCAGACACGTGTTCCTTCCGGATATACTGCTCTTTCTTCCAGAATGGTTCAGATAGAGGCGGGAAAACTGAATTCTATTCCGGTTTCTCTTTCACAGAAAGCAAGGCTGAGTGTCAGAAAATATGGCCTTACCTTTGATGACAGGCTGAACAGCTATCTGGTTCCTTTGACAGGATGTTACGGAGTGTATTCCAAAAAGGAGAACGCAGTGGTTCCATATCCCGGCCCGGATAATCAGGCTGTGGTATGGGCACATGCCTCTTTTGATCCGGACCATCCGGATACTGTTTCCCTACCTGCTGAGGAGGGGGGAACCGAGTATTTCCTTCAGGAGATTGATGGCTCTGCAGGATTTTCAGAGGATACAGAGATGCACTCTGTTCTTTTGTATCCAGGACAGGATGCAGAAGTGGAATACAGTGTCGTAAGCGAAAAAGGATTCTTTACGATTTCAGTCTTTAATGAAGCCGGGGAACCTGTGTATGGCAGCACATTTGAACTTCTGGACGAAAACGGAGCTCTGCTGGATACGTTTACTGTAGAGGGCAGCTATCAGCCGGAAAAAGCTCTGCCGGTTGGAAACTATATCGTACGGGAAAAGGAAGCTGCTCCGGATACTCTTTTAGTCGAGGAAGAACGTGCGCTTGAAATTGTGCCGTACCTAATGCAGGGCGGCAGCATGGCCGCGTTGTCTTTTACAGCATCCCGGATGCCCAATGGCAGTGCAGGAAGTGTGAGCATGCAGGCCGGAGAAGGGGAAGCGCAGATTTACTTTACGCCGTCTTCTCTGGAATTCGATGCGCCTCAGATGACGATCTCCCTTCTGGAACCCGGACAGACCAGTCTCAGCGGAATCCGAATGGAAAGAGGAACAGACTGGAAAGAGATTGCGGTGCGTGCAGAACACCATCTTCTGAATGGAGGATGGCAGATGGACAAAGCGCTTCTGTTCGCTGAGAATGAGGAAGTGGAATGGACGCTTCTTCCTGAAGAGGAGGGACAGGTGGATGCGATCCGCTTGAGCTTCCTCACAGAAGGGGAGGAACGGCTTGAGACAGGCGTTGCCCCTGGCGTCATTACGGTCAGGTTTGAACAATACGGTACAGAAGACAAAGCTGTGCCGATGCAGGCACAATTCACAGCAGATGTAGAGATACGTGCCTCCAGGGAGGAGCAGCTGCGGAGAGAAACTGTTACTGCCGGCGCTTTGGGAAGAGTACAGCTGCGTGCCAATGGAGATCCTGTTCCGTCTGCAAAAGATCAGGATGGGAAGATTTTCGGCTTTGTTTTTGCAGACTCCAATGCGGATGGCGTGCTCAATGCGGATGAGTCCGGGCGTATCCAGGGTGTAAAAGTAACACTTTTTGGAGAAAACGGCGATGTGCTTGCACAGACTGAAACCGACGACTATGGAAGATATGCATTCATAGGACTGGGAAATGGGACATATCGTCTGAATTGCGAAGCAGCCGGGGTGGTATTTGCACAGGGAGAGTCGGGCAGCGAATATATCCGCTCGGCACTTGGCGGCTCTGAACAGGCGTTGAGTGAACCATTTGAAGTATCAAATGCACAGATGCAGCATCTCCTTCTGGCCGGAGCATGCCGGCCTGCAGCTCTGACAGGCGGCATTGTATGGGAAGGCAGCCTGATTCCGGCAGAAAATGAAGCCGTTGTGCTGCGGCGAGGAGACGTGCTGGAATCTGAAGCAAGAACGGATGTGAACGGAACATTCACATTTGAAATGCTTCTCCCGGGAACTTATACCCTCCAGTATATGCTGCCTTCCGGTGTCCTTTGTGACCAGGGAGAAGACGGCGAGTTTGCTAAGCAGATCGTTCTGAAGGCGGAGGAAACAAAAGAACTGGAGCCAATCTTGATTTTCAAAGAAGCTTCTGTTCACGGTACCGTTGTCATTGATGAAAATGGAGACGGTCAGCTTGCACAGGACAATATGCCTGTCGATCATGTCGCGGTAACGCTTTGCAAAGAAGAAGATGGACAGACTGTAGTTCTGGATGAAAGAGAGACGGACAGTCTGGGGCAGTATGCTTTTGACGGGCTGACGCCAGGACGCTATTTTATTAGCATGCATCTGGCAGATGAGTGGGCCTTCACTCAGTATGGCACGGATTCTGCTGTCTATGCATCAGCCTCCGGAATTGGTAGCTCGGATAGTTTTGATCTGCAGGCAGGGGAGTTTAAAGAGATCAATGCAGGTATTACCAGACCGGCTACCCTGACAGTTTCTGCATATGGAGATACGCGCCGGGACGGAATACGTCAGTTGAATGAGAACGGAATTGAAGATGTGCAGATTACACTCATCCGGCTCGAAAACGGCGCGGATACACAGACCACGACGATTTATACTGGTCTAGAAGGAACGGCCAGATTTAACCGGGTCAGTCCCGGCACATACTGCATCGAATATCTCCTGCCAGGCAGCTGGAGACCACGCGCTTCCATGCAGGAAGGGGACCCGGGAGTTTTCAGCGACAGCTATGAGGCACAGGGCAGAAGCCGTCCGTTTATTCTTCAGATGGGTAGCGATCTTTCTGTCCTGCTTCCGGCGGTTCAGTCCGGTGCAATCAATGGACAGGCGTATTATGATGACAACAGTAATGCAGTTCGGGATGAATCAGAAAAAGCGGCGGATAATATCCCTGTAACACTCTGCGATGCGGCGGGGAATCCCTTGATGCAGACGTACACGGATGAAAATGGGGTATACCGCTTTGAAGGTATGTCCGCAGGAAGGTATTTGGTCCGGTTTGAAGCAGCTCTGTCGGAACGTTTCAGTGGGAATACACGTTCAGTTGCCCGTGGCGGTGTACGGGCTTCTGAAACCAATGTCTCCCAAACGGCCCTGATTTATCTGACAGAAGGCGAAGTGAACGGCGTGGATGCCGGAATCGTTCGGCCAGCTTATATCCGGGGAAGCTTGTTTGTGGACCGTAATGGAGATGGGATCCGAGACGAGGGAGAAGAAGGGCTTTCCAATGCACAGGTGAACCTGACCAGCGAAAGCGGAAGATCTGTCCTCAATACGGTTATGACAGATGCATCCGGCTCATTTGCCATCACAACCTACCCTGGCGTGTACAGGGTCAGACTTGATCCGCCGGAAGAGTTTGTCTATTCAGGCAATACGGATGGACAGGTTCTTTCGATCGAGTACACATCCGGTCAATGGAGTTATTCGGTGCCGTTCCAGATGATTGGGAATGCTGGAGCAGAGTTTTCATTCGGATTCATGACACAGGGGCAGATAAGCGGCCTGGTATGGAATGATGCGGATTATGACGGCCTGATGACAGAACAGGAAAACGGCATGAGAAGTGTCCGTATAGAGTTGCTGGATGGAAATGGTGCAGTTGCAGAGGAAACAGTAACAGATCGAAACGGAAGATTTGTTTTCAATGGACTGAAGCCGGACAGCTACAGCCTTCAGATTGAACTGGAAAGCGGATATGTTTATACGGTTCAGACTGGAGAATCTGCTGCACCCAGGATCAATAATACTGTCTGCACGATTCCTGTCGGTACATTGGGAATGGGCGAGGTGATGCCGGAGATCCATATCGGAGCCTTGAAACCGGCACAGCTGTCGGGTAACCTGTGGTATGACCAGGATAATGATGGCAGGAGAAACCCGGGTGAACAGCCTTTCAGTGGGACAGTCACATTAACGTATCTGGACGGAAAAGATGAAGGAGAGATCCTGCAGGCTTCGGCTGATGCAAACGGGAAATATCTCTTCAACTGCCTGATGCCAGGGACGGTGCAGCTTCAGATGGAGGTGGCAGGGGACTATGCCTTTGCCAGACGGGTCCAGGGAACGCAGCGTGTAAGCATTATGCAGGAAACGGATGCGCTGTCTGCCACATCTGATTCGCTTCAGATTGCAAGCGGAAACATCTATTCTGACAGGGATATCGGTATTGTAGGCGTAGGTTCAGTGCAGGGAAATATATGGGTGGATGGTTCCTATACCGGAAGGGAAGACCGTTCCAGCCCGCTGCCCATGGCCAAGGTCCTCTTATATGATGCCAGCGGGATGGCCCGGGAAACAGAAACCGACACAGAAGGACGGTATGTTTTCGAAAGGGTCCGCAAGGGTGAGTATACAGTGGAATATCATCTCCCGGACGACATGCTCTTCACCCGGGAAGGAGACAGTGCAGTTGCTGCGCTGGATGAATCCGTAGGTGCAATTGCTCCATTCTCTTTAGATATGGGAGAGAATAAAGGATTGGCGCCTGTAGGGGCGGTGTATCCTGCAAATCTGTCTGGGCGTATTGTGGATGAGGATACGGGCAAGGGCGTTTCCGGAATAACCGTATGCCTCATGGAAGGCGGAACTCAGGTGGGGTCTACGACTTCTGATGAGGAGGGCAACTACAAGTTTGAAAAGGTGCGGCCCGGTGTATACCGCCTGCGCTATGAGATGCCGGGAAGCCGCCTGTTTGCACTCAGCGATACGCTCAAAAAAGAAACGTCTGATGCACATGAAGCTGAGAGCGACATGCAGTATATTTCTATGGGGGATCGTGTGGCTTTGAACACGGTTTCCACAGTGGAAGCTGCGCTGATCCGCGGAAGCACGTGGCTGGATAAAAACGCAAATGGCTATTTTGATGTGGATGAATCCTTTATGCCAGGGGTAACGGTCACGCTGCGCAATGCAGAGGGAGAACCGCTGAAAGCGGTACAGACGGGTACAGAAGGCATCTATTCTTTTGAGGGATTGAGAAGAGGCGAGTATACGCTGCAAGTAGAGCTTCCGGCTGACAAGCTCTTCGCAGATCCCGGGGAGGACGAACTTAATTCCTGCATAGACGAAAAGCAGGATCACATCGGTATTACAGGGAAGATTATCCTGAACAGTGGGGACTGTCTCACGCGAAATATCGGAGGAATTGAACCAGGAACCTTAGGCGATACTGTCTGGTGGGACCTAAATGAAAACGGGCTGCAGGACTATGAAGAACCTCATGCAGAAGGCATCGAGGTTATCCTCATGAATGCGCACGGAGAAGAGGTCAGCGTAACCAGAAGCGATGAATATGGTTACTATCATTTCAGCCGCCTGCGGCCTGGACAGTACAGGATTAAAATCGGTACTGAGCACCGTGCGACAACAGTTGTCGGGATGCCTTTCGGTGAGATCGATAATGATGTTGATCCGGATAGCTGCGAGAGTGCTGAACTGAGCCTGATCTCAGGAGAGCGCCGGCTGAACGTGGATATAGGCCTTGTGGTTGAATTTGCTTCACCAGACGAAGCGAAGGAAACAGATGCGACGGAAGGACCTGCTGAAGCGGAGGCTACGCCAAGTGAAGCCGGACAGGCTGAAGCGACGCCTGGAGAAAGCAGAATGGAATAAGCGCTGTTTTCCAGAAGAGCAACTGGAGCGCAGTTCTGCGGTACATCTGGACAAAAAATCATAACGGCTGCACAGAATTCTGTGCAGCCGTTTTATGAGGGCATAAACTGGATCCGCAATCCAGAAAAAGACACGGGGCATCAAACTGCACCGTGCCTTTGAAAGCCGGAAATGTTCAGTTGGCTTCTTCGGGATACTGCGCTTTCGGGGTGGGGAAGGTTAGAGATTCAGTGCGCCTGCGAGATAAGAAGCTGTATCCTGCAAGGCGGTGGAGGTCATTTTTTCAATGGTGCCCTGATCACATAGGGAAGCTGTAGAAGGATCGAAGGGCAGCTGTGCCAATAGCGGAATGGACAGATCAGAGGACAGTTTTGCGGCATTGGAAGCGCCAAAGACCTCGATGTGCTTTCCGCAGTCCGGGCAGACGGCATAGGACATGTTTTCAATCAGACCGAGAACAGGAATGTTCATTTCAGAAGCCATATGGACGGCCTTGCGGACGATCATGCCGACCAGATCCTGGGGAGTGGTTACAATGATGATTCCGTCCAGCGGGACTGTCTGGAAAATGGTTAGCGGGACATCGCCTGTTCCCGGGGGCATATCAATAACCATGCAGTCCGTGTTTTCCCAGGCAACGTCATCCCAGAACTGTTTTACCACGCCGGCAATGACCGGGCCGCGCCAAATGACCGGAACATCTTCCGATTCCAGAAGCAGATTGATGCTCATCATTTTGATTCCGGTCTCAGATTCTGCAGGGAAGATATGGGTACCGTCACCAAAGGCTTTTTCGTGAATGCCAAACATATGAGGAATGGATGGGCCGGTGATATCGGCGTCCATGACAGCAACATTGTAGCCCATCCTTTTCAGAAGGACGGCAAGCTGTGCGGAGACAGAAGATTTTCCAACACCGCCTTTACCGCTGACAACACCGATTACCTTCTTTATGTTGGGATGCTGTGATTTGAGATCGGAAACAGATTTGGGTCGTGAGCTGCAACTAGCGCAGGCGGCCTTTGTGCCGCATTCGCTGGGAGCACACCCCTCCCGAAGAGTATCCGGCATCTTGATCACTCCTTTATTTTTTTTTAGATTCTGGTATAATGCAGGAAATAGCCCTGTCTCACAATAATATCATGAAAAAATGGAAATGCAAGTTTTTTTCTAAAATCAAATAGGGAGAGAATGAAGCAGTATGAAGCGATGGCTGTATATTCTGCTGGCCATGTGCCTGATTTCTTCAACGGCAAGCGCACAATATGCCTTTTCGGGACGGACTGCAGAGGACTGGCTGATCAATCTAAAACGGTATCTTCAGGGAGAAGAGACCGTCAACCGGCCTGCTGAAACCGAGGACCTGTCCAGGCCGGGCGAAAAACTGGTCCAGTACGACTTTGGAATGGTCCAGATGAGAGAAGAGAATGGTGCTGTTGAGATCACGGAAGTGGTTCTGAACAATGGAAAGATTGCAGACTGCATGCAGGTTGCCGTTGGAACCCGGATTGACCAGGCCGGCTTTCCTGAAGAGGTTCTGCATCCCCTGACTGTGCTGGAGGCCAGTGTGGAAGAGCAGTACATAAAATGGGTCTATTCAGATGAAAACGGCATTTATGGTGCGGAGCAGATTGCATATCTGACCGACAATGGACGGACAGCAGAATACACGCTGACTTATCTGGTTTCAGAGGAAACGATCTATGCTATTCAGATGAAAAAGCAGGAAACAACGCTGAGCCAGGCCAGTCTGGATATTGAAACGGCAGTGGAAATGCTTGGAACACAGACAAATGCTGTTGCGCTCGATGGAAATTCTCAAACGCGCTTTTCCTCTACAGACAATATCCTTTTGGGGGAAAGTGTGATCGGGATTCCGGTGTATGAACTGGTTTCCTTTTTAGGAGAGCCGCAGGAGGTCCAGACGCTTCCAGGAGGAAACGGACGCCTGCTTTTGTATGACGGAATGATAATTGGTGCAAACATGGAAATTGAGACCGGTGTCGAGAATGTGGTTTCGCTTTCTGTGACAGAGCCTTATTTTCCGGGTCCACGTGGTCTTGCTGTTGGGATGACGCTTGAGCAGGCTGGAAGTTTGTTCTGCTGCGAAAAAGCCGTACCGGTGACCGGCGGTGTACTTTACAAAGCAGACCAGGAGTACGGAGAACTCGTACGCGAGGCGGACGGCATGCGACTTGTTTATCAGACGCCATCATCAAAGGGACAGCTAAGACTGGAAGTGAACTTTAATGATGGCAAGGTGCTTTCCTGGAACCTGTCATCAGAAGAAGGGACGCTGTAAATGGAGCGGCTTTTATTGAGAAATGCCAGGTATCTGGCACAGGACTATCTGAAGCAGCAGATCATGAAAGGCGACTGCGTATGTGATGCAACAGCCGGGAACGGCGGTGACACACAGCTGCTTTGCGAACTTGTCGGGGATACCGGAACAGTGTATGCCTTTGACATACAGAGGGAGGCCCTGGATCATACAAAGGAGCGTCTGAGCAGTCTCGGTCTGGAAAAGAGAGCAGTTCTTTTCGAATGCGGCCATGAGCGCATGCGCGAATATATATTTGAACCGCTTCAGGCAGTGGTGTTCAATCTTGGATGGCTTCCGGGCGGTGATCATGGCATCACAACTCGGACAGGGACCACGCTTGCTGCTTTTGAAGCGGCAGCGCAGCTGCTTGCGCCAGGAGGGCTGCTTTCTGTGTGCGTCTATCCCGGACATGAAGAAGGAAAAAAAGAACTGGAAGCCTGCGAAAAATGGTTTTCGGGGCTTCCAGTTCGGTATTGGACAGTACTGCAGCATCGTTTTTTGAATGCAGCAGAGTATACGCCGCAGCTGTTCCTAGCTCAGAAAAATCCTCTGTAAGAACGCCTTTAGATGCATTTTGACTGTGCAGGAGGATCCTGCCAGGCATAAAACAGTTTTTCTTCTGGCAGAATTTCAGCCCGTCCGTCCGAAAGACGGGTTACGGATTCCAGAAATGTTGCGGAATCCTGTTCTCGTACCAGAACGTTTGAAACCACGGTGACGCCGAATTCTGACTGCTCGGTCAGACAGGGAAAGTGGGAGAGAAAATAGGATAGACGCTGCCAGGTTGAATAGTCTACTTCTATCAGGTAGCGGACGGTTTCTTCCATAGAAATTACCTTGGAGGCATTCAAAGCGGCTATAGCCCCCTGCGTGTATGCACGGACTAGACCGCCGGCCCCAAGAAGAATGCCACCGAAATAACGCGTGACCACAACGGCACAGTTGACCACGCCCCGTTTGCGAAGCACTTCCAGAATGGGCTGGCCTGCTGTTCCTCCGGGTTCACCATCGTCGCTGTAGCGCATGATGCCACTGTTTTCCCCGATGATATAGGCATAGCAGTTATGCGTTGCATCGCTGTGTCTGCGTCGTATTTTTTCAATAAACTTCAAGGCATCCTCTTCACAAGAACAGGGACATCCGTAGCCCAGAAATCGAGATTTATTGATTGTAAACTCCTGCATGTCTTCCTGCAGCAGTGTTTTAAATGACATAATTTTCTCCTCTCTCAGGCTTGAAGGAATCTGCACACTGGTAGTACAATAAATTGGGAGTGAAAAAATGATTCATATCGTATTGGTTGAACCGGAGATTCCACAGAATACTGGAAATATTGCAAGGACCTGCGCGGCTACAGGAAGCCGCCTGCATTTGATAGAACCCCTGGGATTTTCGCTTGCAGATAAATACCTGAAGAGAGCGGGCCTGGATTACTGGCCCATGGTCCAAACGAAGGTGCATGAAAGTTTGGAAGCATTCTATCAGGAGTATCCAAACGGGACTTTTTATTATGCAACAACGAAGGCGCACCGGAATTATACGGAAGTCCAGTATCCGGAAGAGGTGTTTCTGGTATTCGGACGGGAATCCAGGGGGCTCCCGGAAAATCTTCTGGAACGGGTCATGGACAGATGTATCCGGATTCCGATGATCGATGAGGCACGAAGCCTGAACCTGTCCAATTCCGTTGCCATCCTGACCTACGAGGCTTTGCGTCAGCGTGGGTTTCCAAATCTCAAAACAGAGGGAAGACTTACGGGAAGGGAAGAAACGGACGGTGCCTGGCTGGATTATGTATAGGTAAAGCATATGAAAAGCAGAAAGAAAAAAGGAAAAGTCACCTATCAGGTTGCGGCTGGGATGATGGATGTCTTTCGGATTGCGGTGTCTGCCGTGATCATTTTTCTCATGGTCATTCTGCTAAGCAATCTCTTCGGATGGCTGAAAAGAGACATTAATGTGACGTTCTCAGATATTACCAACAATATTGGAGACGCACTTTTTGTCGAAAAATAGGACAGCAGTGCTGTCTTGGAGCATGGTAGATTTGGACCAAATTATTCTGATTTTTTAAGCAGAATCGGTAAAACACACAAAATGTAAGTTGTATTTCTAATTCATGACGTATATAATGATGCCCGATAGGTTCGGGTCTGTGGTTGAAAATCGATGCCAGTCGCAGGCAAAACGATCCACGTAA